>MDTC01035680.1_pt1 | contig 44610 bp, 41 predicted proteins | sample 811181 | NCBI WGS metagenome assembly MDTC01 (sample SAMN05326644, study PRJNA326480) | marine metagenome | isolation source: seawater | place: Pacific Ocean: North | collected 2011 | reverse complement strand
TGGAAGCCGAATTCGTGGTGACGTCCAATCGATGCAGAATGGCATGTACCAGGTCCGTACTGACTCCATGGGGACTATTCAGCTGAACAGTGGACAAAGATGTCCGCAGTATCGTTCCTATTGGCTCACAGGCTCCCGGAGGATCAGCAGGCTCTGGCAGCGCTTCTGCACCCGGTTCATCTTCAACAAAATCGGCTATTGACTCAATTAAATCAAACATCGTGAGAAGTCCCGGGTTGATGAGCACGATTATGGAACTGCAGAATGATCCACAGATGCAAGCGGTTCTAGCTGACCCGGAAGTCATGAGGGCGGTACAGAATTTTAACCTCCAGGCATTGAGCAGCAACCCCAAGATCAAGGCGCTGATGAAGAATGCAAAAATCAGACGCATTAACAATGCAGTGAAATAAAGACTGATTGCAGGCAGGTTTTTTCAGCCATTCTATTCTAGCAGTGGCTTCAGGTAGCGCCCGGTTTCAGACCTTTTGATCTTTATCACCTGCTCCGGTTTTCCTTTGGCGATGACCTTCCCGCCTTCCGGGCCACCACTGGGTCCGAGATCAATAATCCAGTCCGCAGTTTTGATGACGTCCAGGTTGTGCTCGATGACGGTGACGCTATTGCCGGCATTCACCAGCCGGTTCAGTACGATGAGCAGCTTGCGCACATCATCGAAATGCAGGCCTGTAGTTGGTTCGTCCAGGATGTAAAAAGTTCTGCCCGTTGCAATCTTGGAGAGCTCTCTTGCCAGTTTGATCCTTTGAGCTTCGCCCCCGGAAAGTGTTGATGACGGCTGTCCAAGGTGGAGATAGTCCAGTCCGACGTCCATCAGCAGCTGTAACTTTGTACGGATCTTCGGGTGCTCCGAGAAGTGCTCCACAGCTTCGGCTACCGTCAGGTCCAATATGTCGGCAATGGAACTGTTGCGGTACTTAACTTCAAGCGTCGCTTCATTGAAGCGCTTACCCTTGCAGTCTTCGCATTTGACGAATACATCCGATAAAAAGTGCATCTCGATTCGGCGAACTCCGTCACCCCGACAGGTTTCACAGCGACCGCCCTTGACGTTGAAGGAGAATCGACCCGGCTTATAACCGCGCATACGGGAACCCGGTAACATAGAGAAGAACTTTCTTATTTCGTCAAACACCTTGATGTAGGTAACCGGGTTACTTCTTGGTGTTCTGCCAATCGGGCGCTGATCAATAGCGACGACCTTGTCCAGTTGCTCAAGACCTTTGATCTCATCATGAGCACCTACGCGCTTGGTGGAGTTATGGAACTGCCGGGCCAGTGCCGGGTACAGAATGTCATTGACCAGTGTGGACTTTCCAGCACCTGAAACGCCTGTTACCGCGGTCATGACGCCGAGGGGAAAATCAACATTCAGGTTTTTCAGATTGTTAGCGCGGGCTCCGAGTACACTCACGACACCCGTGGCCCGGCGCCGATCTGAGCAAAATTCGATAGCTTTTTTGCCAGACAGGTAATTACCCGTAACGGAACTTTGTTTTTTCTCAAGGCTCTTTGGCGTGCCGGCATGCACAATACTGCCACCACGAATACCAGCGCCAGGACCGAAATCAATCACGTAGTCGGCGCTGCGGATGGTTTCCTCGTCATGCTCTACTACCACGACGGTATTTCCAATATCTCGCATCTTCCGCAGGGTGCGAAGCAACTTTTCATTGTCTCGCTGATGCAGGCCGATGCTGGGTTCGTCGAGAATGTAGATGACACCGGAGAGCTCAGAACCTACCTGGCTGGCAAGGCGGATCCGCTGTGATTCACCACCGGACAGGGAAGGTCCGAGTCGTTCCAGGGACAGATAGGAGAGGCCAACAGAATTGAGGAAGTTCAACCGGTTGCAGATCTCCTTCAACACCTCCGTGGCTATTTCACCAGCAGCGCCGGGAAGATTGAGATTATCAAAGAAGTGGTGGGTTCTATCTATCGTCCAGGCAGAGATATCGACGATTGTCTGACCGCCTACCTGAACGGCGGCACTTTCCGGCTGCAGTCTCACGCCATTACAGGTGGTACAGGGTGTTGAGGCCAGGAACTGGGAATACCAGCGTTTCATCCCCTCTGAGTTCGTGTTACGGAAACGGCGCATCAGTTGGTTCATCATTCCTTCATAGCGGGAATTGCTGGTGCCGCGAGTACCCCAGATTATCTTGTACTTTGTTTCTCCCGTCCCCAGCATTATTTTTTCTCGCTGCACCCTGGTCAGTTTTCTCCAGGGCTTATCCAACGGGATTTTCAGGTGTTTGAAGGCCTGGCGGTAGAACACGGATCCGGCAGAGTTTCTGTCGTCATCAATTCTACCAGCCGGTCGCAGTGCTCCTTCTCGCAGGGTCAGGTTCTTGTCCGGGACGACAAGATCCGGGTCAAAGGCCACCTGCGTTCCCAGACCGTTACAGTCATGGCACATACCCTGGGGGCTGTTAAATGAAAATGACTGCGGCGTCAGTGGAGGAAAGGAAATCCCACAGTGATTGCAGGACAAGTGCTCAGAAAAAATCTGATCTCCATTGGCTTCAGTATTGGCGATGAGCACGCCATCACCAAGCTTTAGTGCCTGCTCGACGGACTCCGTTAGTCTTTCAGCTATATCATCCTTCACTACCAGGCGGTCGATGACGGCCTCAACCGTATGCTTCTTGCGCTTGTCCAGTATTTCGATTTCCTCACTGCGCACCAGTTCCCCATCGACCCGTAAGCGGACAAATCCCTGAGCGCGCGCATCTTCGAGTAGCTCGCGATGCTCCCCCTTGCGATTGACCAGTAGTGGAACAAGGATTAGGAGCCTGCTGCCCCTTGGGTAGGCCGAGAGTTCGCGGCTGATGTTCTGCGCTGACTGGCTCTGCACCTTGCTGCCACACTGGTGACAAAACTGTTCGCCGACCCGGGCATACAGAACACGCAGGTAGTCTGATATTTCGGTTATGGTGCCGACCGTGGAGCGGGGGTTGCGGCTGGTGGTTTTTTGTTCGATGGAGATAGTGGGAGACAGGCCCCTGATAGTATCGTACTTCGGCTTCTCCATTTGCCCGAGAAATTGCCTTGCATATGCTGATAGGGATTCGACATAACGTCTCTGCCCCTCGGCATATAAGGTGTCAAAGGCCAGCGAGGATTTTCCCGAACCGGAAACACCCGTCAATACAACAAGTTTTCGCTTCGGAATCTTTACTTCTATGGAATTAAGGTTGTGCTCCCGGGCACCACGGATCAGGATGTGGTCCAGTTCGTCTGAGGCTTTTTTCATCTACTTCTTATGGCTTTAGTGATTGTTGGAATAGGTTGGGCTCGCGTCTAACTATACAGTTTTTAGGGTGGTTACAAATCTCCCAGGTAGTCAAATTGTCTTAGTTGCAGCCGGGTCTTCAACGTAAGTTCTGCCTTAATCTCGGTTTCTACTACTGCCCAGGTAGCGGGACAATCCCCACCCCATGACCAGCTGGGTTTCCAGCAACCCTCATCAGATTGCAGACTGATCTGATAGGCAAAATTACTGTTCAGAGAATCCTCAAAAAAATCAGCGAAAACAGAACCCGGATGATCGACGAGCCCGATGGGTGTGAGACCATACTCTTCCCAATTACTAGGCTCAACCTTTACCAGTCGGAATGCGTGGACCAGCAGAAGTGGAAGCATGGCTTCATGGTAATTTTCTCCAAGGGCCTGGCAATGGCACAAACGCAAATAGCACAAAAGTTCATGCATCTCCAGATCATCCTCGGCCAGCTGGTCAATTGCCTTCTCCAACAGCGACTGAACAGTGTCATTGTCCAGCTTGGTGTCGTATTGCAATAGGTACCCAAGAATTTCGGCCCCGGGATTGGCCAGAAACTTGCTAGTGCTGGCCCATTGCTCATCGAATTTCCACCAGGGTGCGTGTGGTGCATCGTTGCAGTTGCTGCTGATATTCGGCCAATTGTCGAACTGGTATTGTTGTTCCAGGAAGCTGATTGCCTGCCTAAGGATCTCGCTTGCTGGCGAAATATTTGCTTCTGCCATAATCTGGAGTGCGATGGTGGTGCAGATAACGGAGGAGTTTTTAGTGCGCGGGTCCTGTTCGAGTCCGTTGCCATAACTGCCACCAGCATTCTGGTATTCCTGCATTGCAGTCACAACCCGATCAGTTGCTTCGCATTCGAAGTGGAATGCATAGCGCTGACGTTTTAGATTGGTGCCGTTTTCATGTAGAAAATCTGCGGCCCTTTTGTGGGCGGCAGCTGGCAGTCGGCTTATCATGGTTTTTTCCAGCTGGTTTGACTGTAAGTATAGATAACCCTTACTGACAACCTTGTGTCAGTAGAGTTGAGAGAGCAACGGACTTTATCATGCGCTGGGCAGATAGATTATTTCAGCTGATGCTGTTGCTACAGGAGGGAAAGGTCCGTACCGCGCGGTACCTGGGGGAGAAACTGGAAGTTTCCGATCGGACAATATACAGGGATATCAGCGACCTGGTGGGTTCAGGCATACCTATCGATGGAGAGGCGGGAGTGGGTTACCTCCTGCGGGATGAGTATCGATTGCCGCCACTCATGTTTAACAGCGAGGAATTGAAGGCGCTGGCCCTTGGCGCTCAGATGGTCCACGCCTGGTCAGACAAGAAACTGGCCTCCACCACAGCGACCGCTATCCGCAAGATAGAATCCGTCCTGCCGGAGAGGCTCAAGAAAGAAATAAAACTGAACGCAATCAAGGTTCCTGGCTTTCAGATGTCGGAAGGGTTGAGTAATAACCTTGAAATGGTGAGGGTTGCTTCAGAAGAGAGCAAAAAACTGGAAGTCTGTTACCGGTCCCTCAGGGGAGAGGAAACAAGGAGGACCATCTGGCCTCTTATCCTGTATTTCTGGGGGAACAAGTGGACCCTGGGTGCCTGGTGTGAACTGCGTAAGGACTTCCGTTCCTTCCGTGTGGACTTGATGTTTGAGGTGGTAGATAGTGGAGAAACTTTTGCAACGACCTCGGATAGGAACCTGCAGGCCTATATTGACTATCAGGCAGAAGAATAATGGGAGAAATAGATGGCTAGTGATCTGGTAACCGGATGTTTGATTATTATCGGCAATGAAATACTGTCCGGCAGAACCCAGGATACCAATCTTGCCCATTTGGCAGTCGAACTCAATGAGCTTGGTGTCCGAATGGTGGAAGCGCGCGTCATACCAGATGTAGAAAAGACGATTGTTGATACGGTTAATGAGTGCCGGGAAGCATTCGACTATGTATTTACTACGGGTGGCATAGGACCAACCCATGATGATATTACAGCAGATTGCATTGCGCTCGCATTCGAAACAGAACTGGAACTGCATCCGGAAGTCGTCAAGATTATCGAAAGCAGGGAAGCTCCCGCCGACGTAATGGAGTCAAGAATGCGTATGGCGAGGATTCCAAGGGGTGCGACACTGATAGAGAACCCAACGGGTGGTCCGCCTGGGTTCCAGATGGAAAATGTCTTTGTTATGGCGGGTATTCCCATTGTTATGCAGGCAATGGTAACGACCTTTGGTGGGGGGCGAATTAGTGGGGGTGACCCGGTCCGGTCGAGAACCATCGGTGCCTATTTGAGTGAAGGCAAGGTTGCTGTCAAACTGCGAGCCATCCAGGAAGAGCATCCGGATGTTGACCTGGGCTCCTATCCTTTTTTCCGTCCAGATGGCTTTGGTACTAACCTCGTGATGCGTGGTACCAATGAGGTTGAGCTGGATGAAATGCTTGAGGAGGTACGGCAAATGATTCTCGATTGCGGTGTGGAACCCATAGCTGAGTGATTGAACAAATTCTGAATTACTCTGAACTCAGGTATTGAACAGTTGTTCAACCAGGGAAGTCTACATTTAGTACAGGAACAGCAATGTCCAGACTAGTAATACTTTTTACCCCCATGCTGGCCGTAACAGGCTGCAACACCGAGGTGATTTACAGTTATGATCAATAGCAGGAAACCCAGCTGATTGATCGCATTCTCGGTGAAGATGAGGCAGATATTGTCTTTGATATGCTTACCCTGTCCCCGGAGGTGCGAGAAGCCCTGGATTCCAAGATCAGTGGCGGGTGGGGCAATCGCCGCAAACTCAAGACCCTGCGCGAGCTTCTTTATGGCGAAGAACATCTAAACATTCGCTATGACGCGGCTTCAACCTTAAGTGCAACCGATACATTCAATGCCAGGGCCGGTAACTGCCTGTCTATGACCAGCCTTTTTGTCGCATCCGCCCGCTACCTGGGGCTGGATGCACATTTCCAGACCGTGACGGGGAAGCGGAGCGGTTAAAGGCGAGAGTAAAACAGTATCATGCAGGCAATCCGTACTATCACTATTTCCAGGCCCGCGTTGCCATCCGTAAAGGTCGCCTGAAAGATGCCCAGCGACACCTCAAGAAGTCGATCTGTCTAAAGCGCAACGAACCGGATTTCTATATCGCAATGGCTGAGGTCCATACTGCAAAAGGTGAAGAGGAAGAGAAATTTGAAATGCTTGAACTGGCGCAAAAATATGCAGGAGGGGTTCTACGTGCACCCACAAGGCGAATGAGTCATCGGTTCTGGACAACGACAAGTGACAGTATCTATCAACCCTGATGGGTGCCAATTTCCAATGCCTGCCCGTCAGGCCAGTACGTTCTTGCTGTCGAGTTGAAGGGGAATTCTATCGATTGAAAGGAAGGCTGGGGGGACGCCCGTATCAAAGTCACAGATCTCGCCAGTTATCTCCTGTGCCAGCATTGAACCGATCGCCGGAGCGAGTTTGAATCCGTGTCCACTAAAGCCATTTGCGACATAAAACCCCTCTATCTGCGTCCTACCAACGATAGGATGCACATCTTGGCGATTTACCGTATAAAGGCCGCAATATCCATTGACAGTTCCACGATAGGGTAAGGATGGAATGCGGTGGTGCAGGGCATGCAGCTTTGCATGCATAAAATCATCTTCTATGGTCTGCGCGTAATCACTGGGGTTGGCGACGACTTCCTGTTCATCTTCTTCAAGTGTTGAACCGAGTATGATTTGCTGTCCACGATTCTGCGTACGAAAGTAAATGCCACCCACCATGTCGCAGCAGACAGGTAGTGCACCGGTTAGTTCTGCCGGTCGATCAAGGTGCAGGACCTGAATTCGAGTAGGCTTGAGTGACCAGGAGAGGTCAAGTTCAAGTTGATCGAATACGTCATTACACCAGGGGCCGGTGGCATTGATCACGTGGGGAGCCTCAATGCTAGATCCATCCGCGAATTGAACCCCCACCGTCTTACCTGCCTGGACAAGCACCTTCTTAATCTTGGAAAGAAATTTGATCGTGACGCCTTTTTTGCGTGTCGCGCTGGACAAATCCTGCAGAGCGTTGACTGGATCAAAGTATCCGCCATCGATTTCAAGGAGGTAGGGGGCGCCTTCGTTGCAGTCGTGGGCCTCGCCGGATCGGGTGTCCGGTGTCAGACTACAGGGGTTGAGGGCAGGGAACCTGTCCTTTAGCTGCTCTGCATCAAGTATGCTACTTCGGATGCCAGCCTCCTCAAGGCGTCTGCTCTCGGAGCTAGCCCAGCTGTCACCCATATCTGCCAGCCACAGTACGCCTTCGTTTTGGAACTGTGCCAGTGGTTGCGCAGCTTCAATAAACTCGGGCCAATGGCGATAGGCGTTTATGCCATCCCTTGCGAGGAGAAGCATCTCATTATAAGAATACCGATGCCTGCACACGGCAGAAGAGGCGCCGCTGGAACCTTCGCCCAGGCTCCTGCTCTGTTCGACCACCACGACAGAGAGTGAGCTGCGTTTTGTTATCTGCATTGCCGTGCAAAGACCGATGATACCGGCACCGACAATAACGACATCAGCCTGCAGCTTCACCAGCAATACAGGTGCGGCGTGCTAAGGGAGCCAGGGAAGGGGGCGTACATTAGAGGTTGTCCGGGCTGGTGAAGTCTGAGTACAACTGATTCTCGATTCTGATGCAATGGGCCGGTTGCATTGTTTTGTCGGCCTGGGTCATAGTTTAAGATCTAGAGGAATCAGGCGGTGCCCATGACTAATTCGCTGAACGCTGATGACGCAGATCTTGTCGACACTGATTTTATCGATACAGATACAGTCCATATAGATAGGGTGTTGAGTACCACCCGCTCCGTCAGGCGGAAGTTGGACTTCGAACGGCCGGTCGAACAGCAGGTTATCGAAGACTGCATTAGTATCGCCACCCAGGCACCGGTTGGTATGGGCGGAGAAAACTGGCGTTTTCTGGTCGTCAGGGACGAGCGTAAGAAGTCACAGGTTGCAGGCGTGTACCAGGAAGTCATGCATGAATTGACCGCAGCAAGAGGTATTTCAATCAAGGCGACTCATCAGGCGCTTATGGACAGAATGCACGAGATGCCCGCATTGATTTTTGTTTGTGTTATAGGGCAGCCTGAATCATCTTATTCCAGCAATGTAGCGTTCTTTGGCTCAATACTGCCCGCCGCCTGGTCGCTGATGCTGGCGCTTCGAGCCCGGGGGATTGGCACTACCTGGACCTCGCTACTGTCAGCGCGGGAGGCGGAAATCGCTGGCATCCTGGATATCCCTGAAGGTGTCATGCAGACGGTTATGTTACCGATCGCCTATACGAAGGATGCGCGCTTGAAGCCGGCTGACCGACTTGCTGCAGGTGAAGTGACGTTTGTTGATACCTGGGGCAGTCGTTAAAAGGACAGCATAGCAACACGATCTGATGAGGAAGCACATCGGGCTGCTTATCGTGTATCCTGACGAGTCAGTATTCGAGTGATCCAGAGGAAAAGTGAATGATGCAACAGGCGCAGGATTTTCTGGATGAGAGTGAGCGGCTCAACCAGCTGGTGGCATCGCTTTCAGACCTTGACCTTGAGAAGAAAACAGCTTTTAAGGGTTGGACCATTAACCATGTGCTCGGTCATCTGTATGTATGGAACCTTGCGGCTGGTTTGTCTCTTACGGATGAAGATGCCTTTATGGTGTTTATCGGGGATCTGGGGAAATTCATGGCTGATGATGGCTCCATCAGGCAGTTTGAAGACAGGTGGCTGGATGGGCTCAAGGGGGCCGCGCTGGTTGAAACCTGGCTGACTTCCCTGCGTGAAATAGCTGCACAATTTGGTGATACTGACCCAGCTGCACGCTTGAAGTGGGCTGGGCCAGACATGAGTGCACGCTCAAGTATTACTGCGCGCTTGATGGAAACCTGGGCCCACGGCCAGGAAGTCTACGATCTGCTGGGGGAAGTGCGGGTTAACTCTGACGCGGTTCGTAACATTGTTGTGCTCGGTAACAATACCTATGGCTGGACCTATAGTGTTCGCGGCGAGGTTCCCCCTGAACCCAGACCTTGCTTGAAACTTACCGCGCCATCCGGTGATCTATGGACCTATAACGAGCCTGGTGATGGTGAGCTCATAGAGGGGCTGGCGGAAGAGTTTTGTCAGGTGGTAACACAGGTACGCAACATAGCGGATACCAATCTCAAGGTAACGGGTGATATTGCAAGGGACTGGATGTCGAAGGCCCAGTGCTTCGCTGGCGGTGCACATGCTCCACCCGAAGCGGGAACTAGAAAGACCGGCGCCTGAGGGACTACGCTTTGGAATTTAGTGCACTAACAACTATTGCGGGTATCGGCTTTCTTGGTGCGGTTGCCCAGTGGGTTGCATGGCGGGTACGCCTGCCGGCGATCCTGTTCCTTTTGCTTTTCGGTATTCTTGTTGGTCCCATACTCTCTTGGCTTGACCCCGATGCCTTTTTTGGGGACCTATTGTTCCCGCTGGTTTCCCTGTCGGTTGCTGTGATTCTTTTTGAAGGCAGCATGACGCTGCATTTTTCTGAGCTGAAAGAGGTTGGCACAACTGTCAGAAACCTGGTAACTATCGGCGCTTTTGTGACCTGGGCCATTACCAGCTGGCTGGTCCATACCCTGATTGGATTCGAGTACAAACTGGCCTTTTTATTTGGTGCGGTCGTTGTTGTGACGGGACCAACGGTGATCGTTCCCATGTTGCGTACGGTGAGACCCAACAAAAGAATTGCCAATATTCTCCGCTGGGAGGGGATTGTCATTGACCCCCTTGGCGCCTTGTTGGCGGTTCTGGCATTTGACTTCTATATCTCGACGCAGGGGGGTGATGCGATTGGCTCAATCCTCCTTCTTTTCCTCAAGATTGTCCTGGCTGGTGTGGTTACAGGTTGTGTCGCCGGGTTTGGCCTTGGGGCAATGCTCGGGCGATACCTGGTTCCTGAATACCTCCGTAGCCCGATTACGCTTCTGCTCGTGTTCGTGGTTTTTGCGATTGCTGAACATTTTGAACACGAGTCCGGGCTGCTGGCCGTTACGATTTTTGGGATGACATTGGCGAACCAGAAGGATCTGGATGTTGAAGATATCCTGGATTTCAAAGAGAGCCTGACGGTTGTTTTGATCGGCGGTCTGTTTGTCATCCTGGCTGCACGGGTCGATCTGGATGCCTTGTATTCCATTGGCTTTGACTCATTGATTCTGCTGGCCGGCGTGATCTTCCTGGCGAGGCCAATCTCGGTGTTCATTTCCTGTATCGGCAGTGAGTTGACCCTGCAGGAACGATTGCTGATTGCCTGGATTGGGCCAAGAGGTATCGTTTGTGCGGCCGTAGCAGCGGTGTTCGCAATACGACTGGTTGAGATCGGGGCAGAGGATGCTGAAATTTTTGTACCCCTCGCTTTTCTGATAATTATTGGCACGGTGGTTCTACAGAGCACCACCGCCAAATACGTTGCTCATTGGCTTGGTGTTCGCGATCCGGCGCCGTCGGGTTTCTTGATCGTTGGCGGAGGTCAGGTTGGCCGTATGCTGGCAAGGGCGCTGGATGAGCAGGAGGTTAGGGTGCTTATCGCGGATAGCGATTGGGAAAATATCAGCCAGGCAAGAATGGATGGTATTGAAACCTATTTTGGTAATCCCGTGTCCGAACACGCAGACCGTTATCTGGACCTAAGTGGCATAGGTAACCTCGTTAGCCTAACCGGCAGAACCAATTTTGATGTCGTAGCCAGCATGTACTATCGCTCCGTATTTGGCGCCCGCAATGCCTATGAACTGCCGTCGGCAGCGGAAGGTGAACAAAAGGATAAACACAGGGTCTCTACCCGGTTACGCGGACAGAGAATGTTTGGTGAGGACATATCCTACAATATGCTGCTGGGTTGGCTGACCGATGGTGCCAGTGTTCGTGTCACGACCCTGAGCGATGAGTTTGGCTTTGTTGAGTATGTGGAAACCTATGTGGAAAGATACATTCCACTCTTCGCGGTTGATACGTCCGATAGACTGCATGTTCAGACCTCAGAGGAAGAGCTTGAACCGGAAGCCGGGTGGAAACTGATTAGCCTGGTAAAGCCGGAGCAGGAATGAATGCCATGTTCCGAGTTTAGGGGGCAGGGCATTGCCTAAATTAATGGAAGTCATTATTATTGACTCATTACCAAGTTAAATGGAAGTTCAATGAGTATCCCACTACCACTAAGGTTTAAAGGCGCCCCTGGCTCCCCGTATACGCGCAAAATGCTCGCATTGCTTCGTTACCGAAAAATTCCCTATGAGCTACTGATTGGAAATCATAGGGAAGAAAGCAGCCTGCCATCACCGAAGGTGGGTCTTCTTCCCACTTTCTATTTACCCAATGATGCGGGAGAAATCGAAGCTGTTGTCGATTCCACGCCACTCATAAGAAGGTTCGAGGCGGCCTTTGGCGAGAGATATGCGATACCGTCTGATCCGGCAGTGGCATTCATCAATTACCTGGTCGAAGACTATGGTGATGAATGGCTGACCAAGGCGATGTTTCATTTTCGCTGGTACTATGAGCCCGATATTGAGATGGCAGGAAAAATTCTTCCACGCTGGCAGAGTCTCAATGCCTCGGATGAAGAGCTGTCACAGATGGACAACTTTATCCGCGAACGCCAGATTTCAAGGCTGTATGTTGTCGGCTCAAACGATGTGACGGCTCCTGTTATCGAAGACAGTTACCTGCGCTTTCTCAAGATTATGGATGCAATCATTGAGAAGCAGACTTTTATTATGGGGTCCAGGCCCGGGTCAGCAGACTTTGCTGTCTATGCGCAACTGACACAACTGGCAAAATTTGACCCGATCCCGGCAGCTATTTGTTTGCGTGAGGCGCCAAGAGTTTATGCCTGGACAGATGTGGTTGATGATCTCTCAGGCCTCGCGGTAGCAGATGATTCCTTCCTGACACGGGGTGAAGCCAGGTCTGCCCTTGGCGATCTGCTGGCTGAAATAGGTCGGGTGTATGTTCCTGCCCTGCTGGCCAATGCCCGCGCGCTACAGTCCGGTAGTGATACGATGGAAGCTGAGATAGACGGACGGGAATGGACACAACCGGCTTTTCCATACCAGGGTAAATGCCTTCAGTGGATTCGAGAAGAATATAATGCCCTGGCCAGTGAGGACCGAATATCGGTGGACTCAATACTGGCAGGGAGTGGCTGTGAAGCATTGTTTGGGGAATGATTGTATGAGGGCTAATTATTTGAGGACTGATAGATGAACAGAAATATACTTAGGCTGGTCGCAAGCCTTCCCGGTATCGCCATGGGAGCCACCGGTGTCCGCTGGCTTGTTCAACCGGAAGAAAGTGCAAAAGGACTTGGTATGCCGCTGCTGGATGGTATTGGCCGCAGCACACAGATTGGAGATTTCAGTAGCTTTTTCCTCGGAATAGCCACCCTGATATTTCTTGGCATTATTCGGTATCAGGGACATTGGCTTTACGCCGCTGCATTATTTCTTGGCGCTGCGGCAGTTTTTCGTACGGCCGCGACGGTGTTCCATGGTACTGACATGGCAACCGTCTTTATTATATCTGAGATTGCATTGGCTTCCTGGCTTGTTGGATGTGGTTATCTCATAGGTAAAACAGACGCCAAAATAGGTAGCCCTGGGATAAAGCTGCGTCGCCCTGTTCAGAAACCTTCGGAAGGAACAAAGTGAAAAAGACATTTTCTATTTTTATGATTATAGCCGCAGGATTGTTACTAGTGTCCGCTTCTATTGTTAATTCAGAGAAGGGCCAGGACTTTCTGTTTCAACGACTGGTGAAGGTGGTGATGACGCCGCCAGCTGATATTGACGATGACTCCCTGCGTATTTTTGTCTGTGGTAGTTCATCGCCTTTACTGGATCTAAATCGTGCCCAGGCATGTATTGCAGTTGTGACCAGAGATCATTTCTATATTGTCGATGCTGGTGCCGGGTCGATGAGGAACCTGGGGGATTCAAGGCTGCCAATGCAACGTCTTGACGGCATATTGCTGACACATTTCCACTCAGATCATATTGCAGCTATACCTGATATGAATCTCAATTCCTGGGCTCAGGGAAGACCTGCACCGCTGACAGTGTATGGACCGGCCGGTGTTGCAACCGTTGTTGCCGGACTGAATCAGGCATATCAACTGGATCGGCAGTATCGTGTCGCTCATCATGGCGCTGATTTGCTACCAGTCGAGCTGGGTAAACTCGCCGCCGAAGTTGTGGATCCCGGGGTGGTCGTTGAGCAAGATGGGCTAACTATCACTGCGTTTGCAGTGGATCATGAGCCTGTCTCTCCCGCCGTTGGTTACCGGATTGACTACAGGGGGAGGTCCGTTGTTGTCTCGGGAGACACAATAGTGACCGATGAGATTATTGCCGTGACCAGGAACGTTGACCTGGTACTGATTGATGCACTTTCGTTGCCCATTGTGAAGGCGCTCGAACGCACAGTCGGCGAGCTTGGCATGGATAGGAACGCGCGAATCCTTCACGATATCCAGGACTATCATGCGCTCACTTCAGACATTGCGGCTTTGGCTAGTCAAGGCAGTATAAAACAGGTGGCGCTCTATCATATGGTGCCCCCTCCACGAAATTACGTTATGGAAAAGATATTCCTTCGAGGGCTGCCGGAGAATGTCGTTCTGACTGAGGATCGCATGTGGTTTACACTTCCAGCAGGCAGTAACGAAATCGAGGTGCGTTTCCCCTGAGGGGCAAGGGCAACAGGCCATTTCATGATGCCGGTCCTTTTATGACGACCTTAGGATGACGATCTTAGGATGGTCAGCCGTAGGCGGTTGCTGGCCGCGAACATACTAGCGAGAAGACATACTCTTGAGTGAAACATCTGCTGACAAAAATACCGAGGCGTCATCGCAATCGATAACATGGCGGTCCCGTGGCTGGGGCAGCTTTGTGGCTGTTGTCCTGCTGATGCATATCCCATTTTTCGTCTATCCGATATTGAGGCTGTGCGATTGGTTGCAATTTTCCCTGTGGTTAACGCTGGTGATTTTTTTCCCCCTTGCGGGCAGCCAAATAGTCAGTCGCGTATATCTTCGCCACAACCGTAGCACCTGGGCCAGGTGGTTGAGGCTGGCGGCCGATTTCTGGATGGGGGTGACTCCTATATTGCTTCTCACCTTACTGATATTTGAACCGATTGTATTTGCGGGCCTTGTGCCGGCAGAGAGCGCAGCATTGATTATCGTGGGTGTAAGCCTGCTGTGTGGCATCATTGGTTTACTGGCAGCGATTAATCCGGTGGTAAAGAAGGTAATGTTTGCCTCGCCCAGACTCAGAAATGAAGTTCGCTTCGTGCAGATCAGCGATGTTCATGTCGGCTCCAGGAGTAAGGCATTCCTTGAGGGGGTTGTGGGGAAGATCATTCAGCTGGAACCTGATTTTGTTTGCATCACCGGCGACTTCATTGATGCCGGTGGCGTTCTTGAGAGTGACATAGGTTCCCTCAATCTAATAGAAGCTCCCGTATTTTTCTGCACGGGTAACCACGAAAAATATGAGGATCTGGATGAAATAGTCAAATTGCTTACCAGCCTTGGAGTGACGGTCCTGCGCAACGAAACCGGCAGGTTCAGAGAAGACGTGCAGGTCATTGGCATTGATGATATGGAGGACGCCTTGCAGGTAAAGAATCAACTTCGCCATATTGATGTGGATGAAAGCGCATTTACGTTATTGCTGTATCATCGGCCAAGGGGTTTGGTGGATGCTGCCAAGGCGGGTGTTGACCTGATGTTGTGCGGGCATACGCACAATGGCCAGATAGTACCATTCAACCTGTTGGTGAACCGGGTTTTCGACATGGCAAAGGGAATGTACGAACATGGTGACACTCGACTTTACGTTTCTCAGGGTACGGGTACATGGGGGCCTGTTATGAGACTGGGAACCCAGGGCGAGATCACACTATTCGAAATCAGCCCAGAGTAAGTTTGTCGAAGCTAATTCAATACAACAGATGGAGTAAAGTGCATGTCCTCAGATAGTTTTCGCAAGGAGACCCGAAGCTGGCTCGAAGATAATTGTCCTGCGTCCATGCGTACGCCAATGCCGTTGCAGCAAATACCGGGGGGTGGCAGGCGGGCTACCTACAGGAACCCTGAAACCAAGGTATGGATGGATCTCTGTGCAGAAAAAGGTTTCACGGCACCAACCTGGCCGAAAGAATATGGTGGTGCCGGGTTAAATGCCTTGGAGGGCCGGATAGTACGGGAAGAGATGGGTCGCATAAATGCCAGGGAACCACTGGTTGGTATGGGGCTGGCGATGATCGGTCCTGCGCTGCTGGAATTTGGCACGGATGAGCAGAAAGCTGAGCACCTGCCAAAAATATCCAGTGGGGAGGTTTGGTGGTGCCAGGGATACAGTGAGCCGAATTCCGGATCAGACCTTGCAAGCCTGCAGACCAGTGCGGTTGCTGATGGTGATGAGTACATCATTAACGGCCAGAAAATCTGGACTTCCGGCGCTGACAACGCGGACTGGATCTTCTGCCTGGTGCGAACTGACCCGGCTGCACCCAAACATAGTGGGATTACTTTTATACTCTTCAGCATGGATCAGCCTGGCATTAGCGTAAAACCAATAAAATTGATCAGTGGCATGTCGCCTTTCTGTGAGACTTTCTTCGAAGATGCCAGGGCGTCACGAAAGAATGTTGTTGGTACCATCAATGAGGGCTGGACCGTCGCCAAGCGGTTGCTTCAATATGAAAGAACGATGATTGGCAGCATGGGGAGTGGCAATCAGTCTTCGCAGTCCATGGAAGATCTTGCCGCAGAATACATTGGTATGGAGAACGGCAAGCTGGCTGATGAAAGTCTGCGTCGAAAAATAATTGAGCATTCCATGAATAATCGCTCATTCGGTCTAACGGTCCGGCGCAGTCTGGAGGAATCAAAGTCAACAAAGGCACCGAGTTTTGTGTCGTCAATGTTCAAGCTTTATGGAACGGAGCAGAACAAGATCAAACACGAGCTCATGCTGGAGGCGATGGGGTTGCAAATGCTTGGTTGGGAGGGAGATGGGTTCAGCAGCGATGAGATAGCGAAAACTCGTGCATGGCTGCGAACAAAGGCAAATTCCATCGAGGGCGGGACCTCTGAGGTCCAGCTCAATATTGTTGCCAAGAGAGTGTTGGGGTTACCAGACTAGTCAGTCTGGGGGAATACAGGGAGGAATTTATGGCTAGACTAGCAGCTTTGCACGGCGTAACCGTTCTTGATCTGGGGCAGATCTACAATGGTCCCTACGCAACATTCCTGATGGCAATGGCAGGAGCGAGAGTGATAAAGGTTGAATCTCTCCTGGGTGAAACATTGCGGGGCAGGGGGCAGTTCAATACCGGAACCTATGCCTTCGCTATGCTAAACCAGCAAAAAGAGTCCATCACCTTAAACCTGAAAACTGAAAAAGGAATCACACTTTTTAAACAGCTGGTTAAACAGGCAGATGTCGTTTTGGAAAACTTCGGCCCCGATACTATGGAGAGTCTTGGCCTGGATAGCGAAACGCTTCTCGAGATTAACCCGCGGCTCATATACGCGGCGGGGTCCGGATACGGGCGGTCTGGAGAGCAGCGTGACTACCTGGCCATGGATATTACGGTGCAGGCGATGGCAGGTGTTATGAGTACCACTGGCATTGAAGATATGGCGCCATTGAAGGCAGGCCCGGCAATCTCTGATTTTTTTGGTGGCATCCACCTTTATGGTGCCGTAGTCACAGCATTGTTGCAGCGCGACAAAACAGGTGAGGGAATCGTGCTGGATGTGGCCATGCAGGATTCAGTTTTACCGACCTTGGCAAGTGTCATAGGTGCTTACTATTTTCATGATATGGAAGTTCCTCCCCGGACCGGCAACAAACACTCTGGGCTGGCGCTGGCACCATACAATGTGTATCCCTCCCTGGATGGCTACGTTTCCATTATCTGTATTCGTAACAGTCACTGGCGGGCGCTGGTCAGCGCAATTGGCAGGCCAGAACTTGTGGACGAAAAGAAATACGAAACCATACCCCAGCGTGCTGAACTGATGGATGAAGTTGATGAAATAGTGAGTAGCTGGACATCTACCCGAAGCAAGGCGGAAGGGCTAAAGGTTCTTCAGGAATGTGGTGTTCCAAGCGCGATGGTAAGGGACGTTGGTGAAGTTCTGGCGGACTCTCATTTACATGATCGTGGCATGTTGCGGGATGTAAAACACCCACTGCTGGGGGATGTCACCTTACCTAGTTCGCCCATTAACATTGCGTTCGGGGATACCGGAGAACCAGATATGGAGCCTGATCTGGGAGCGAGCAATGAGGCGGTTTACGGTGAATTACTTGGGCTTGGCGCGGATGAACTGCAGGCGCTGAAGGCGGAAAGAATAATTTAGTTTTCCCTTTGGCTAGCCTACATCCAGCATATCGGATACCAGAGCCTTCCATCGTTCTATGTCAGTATCATTGGATTCAAACCGGGAGAATCCAATTCGGAAACCCTCGGTCTCCGAGTCCGGTCGCTGCCACTTTACCCCGGCCACCAGAAAAATGGGATCCGCATCCTTAAGGTCGATACACAACCTGAATATCGAGCCAGCGGGCATCTCATCATCGACGACTACCTGCAGCCCGTTTGCAGACAGATCTAGTGAGTTGCACATGAGTACATTGCTAGCGTTGTTGCTGTCAGAAGCGAGGATTTCAATAAATATTGTTGCCTCGGTTTCTACTCGGGTATCTACCGGTCTTCATGATCCTGTGAGGTCACCATAGCTCTTATTCCTGTCCTGGCGTAGTTTGGTCACTACCTGTGCCAGAATGCCTTCGAATTCAACTCCTCCATCGTCTATTACTCCCTCTCCTGCAACCAGTAGCTGTACCAGTTTTTTTGTCGAATACTCTCCTATCTTGACTCCCGAGCGGCTGACAAAAATCATCTTATCTACTGCAGCAATTTTAACCGCCAGCTTGCACTCTTCCATCACGCCGTCTGCACCAGGAAGCTTTAACCAGGCTCCAACATTGAGTGCCTTTACTGTTCCGGTAAGTTCTTCCACCTTCTCAATGTTTTCTTCCTTTGCAGCTTCCTCACGGGCATTCGTGAGTCTCTCCTCTCTTTCTAGTTCCTGTTGTTCTTTTTCCAGGGCCGCAGCTTTTGCCTTTGCAATCGCTTCTTTGCTGGCGGCTTCCTGCTCAGCCTCTTCACGGTCGGCCTCCACCCTGTATTCGGCTGCCTGTTTCCGATCCTTTTCAAACTTTTCAACCAGCCCCTGGTAGTAGGATGTGAAGGTTGAAGTAAATACTTCTTCATGCGTCAGGGGCTTAATAACACTGGCTGGAAAATAGTAGGCTAGTTCATCGAAACTCTTTTCAAGCACTTTCATCCCGTTGCAGTTTGTGAATAGAAGCTGCTGTATATCTTCGATCTTCAAAACAAGTTTGATTCGAGCACTCACCTTATCTTCTTCAAAGGTGAACCACTGGCCTGGTTGCAGGCTGTTGACTTTTTTAAGGAGGATTCGGCTTACTGAAGTTCCCTGGCCGAAGGCCTGCTCGCCGGTCTCGATGAGGGAAAAGTCTTCATATTTAAGTTCCTGCCCAGAGATCACCGTGACGTGTTCGCTTTCAATGTCCTCTAGTGCGGCTTCGCTGCTTTCAGTCTTGTGCTCGAGCGCTACGAGGAGTTCACGAACTTCATCCGGGATGTGCTCGATGATGCGGTACAGACGCTGTTTTTCCTTTTGCAGGGATTCTTCATCTTCACTTTCAAATGGCTGGTAGGTCCAGACAATGGTTTCTGTCATTTTGACCATTTGAAAGCACTCCTCGCTGTTGAAACCCTTTGTCAGAGCCAGCAATTGAATGGAGTCATACCATGGCCCCTTGAGGAATTCGATTATTGGTGGTGTGAGCTTTTTGCCGTTCATCTCCTTGTTGATCATTCGTGCTGTCATGATCATGCTTTGCTGTGATATCAGAATGCTAGTTTCAGAGGCAATAAGGTGCTCTTCAAGTTTGCTTGTTCTTTTCTGCTCCTCTTACAGAAAAGCCTGCAGGCTTTCCTGTTGCTCTTTGAAGTTGCCTGGCTCACTCCGGATTGAGGCGACTGTGTTACTGACCTCGCTGATTAGTTTATCCCCCGCCCTGCACAGGTCTGAGGACCAGCCGACCCCTGCGCTGACCAGCAGATCAAGAACGGCAAGAATTGAGTATTCTTGCTTTTCGAGCGGCAGGTTAGAGTTTTCCAGTAATTGACAGGCTAGTTCAGGCATAACCAGCTGAAGCTGGTCATTGATTTGCTGGTCAACATCGATCAAGTTAGAGATTAGGCTTATACAGTCATCGGCGGATTGTACGGTTGCCAGTTCGGCATCTCCAAACACTGAATCCTGGCTTGTCTCAGCTACCAGTTTAAGAAGATCTGGTTTGCCAGAAAGCCTGTCCTCTGGCATATCCCGGAGCGACTGAATCAATTGCTCCTTATCGGCATTGGCGACCGCACCCTCCGACTTGATGTACCGATGCTTCAGCGCATCTATCACTGTGCCCGGTGCTACCACCATACCTAAATAGAATCAAACAGTTGGAACTTGATAGTAACAACATCGATGCACAATCCATAGTGGTTCATGGATCATTGTGTATCTTGTTATACTAGCATCCATGAGATATTGAACGTCGGAGTGACCATCATCTATGAACAATGGAAAAGCGAGCCCAACCTCCCATAACTATTTTTCCCAGAGACTGCGGCTGCACTACCTTGACTGGGGTAACCCTGATGCACCTCCCCTGTTGTTAGTTCATGGCAACCGTGACCACTGCCACAATTGGGACTGGGTAGCCCAGGAACTGTGTTCCGAGTACCACATCATCGCACCGGACTTCCGTGGGCATGGTGATTCTGCCTGGGTTCTGGGTAGCGCCTATAGCCACAGTGAGTATGTATATGATCTGGCCCAGTTGATTCATCAACTAGATCTCGCGCCGCTGAACGTGATTGCGCATTCTCTGGGCGGTGCGGTGGCGCTTCGTTATGCGGGAACCTATCCGGATCATATTAACAAACTGGTCGCCATTGAGGGCATGGGCGGCCCCTGGTGGATGTACAAGGATAAATCCGTACATGAACGGATGCAGGAGTGGATCGAGCAAAATCGCAAGATATCCGGCCGCCTTCCCAAACGATACAAAACCCTTGAAGATGCCTACAAGAGAATGCATGAGGCAAACAGTCATCTTCGTGATGATCAGGCGCGGCACCTGACAATTCACGGCTGCAATCAGAATGAAGATGGTACCTATTCCTGGAAATTCGATAACTATACCCATGTAATGTCACCCTATGACATGAACCAGGAGCAGACCCATGAGTTGTGGGCGAGAATTCATGCGCCGATTCTTCTGGTCAGTGGTAGTGAGAGTTGGCATGCTCGGATTGCAGAGGATCCGGTAGCTCATTTCCCCAATGTCCGCCATGAACTAGTTGGTGATGCGGGGCATTGGGTGCATCATGACCAGCTCGATAAATTCCTGAGCATGACGAGAGATTTTTTCGAGGAAAGCTAGTCCGTGGAAGAGCTATTCTAAGCCGTTATTTTTGATGTGCTCTATCACAACATCTCGTACAAGTATGCCGAGGTCATTCATATGAACTGCAGTTCCGAAAGCCTTGACCGCATGCGCGCCAATAAAACTGTTGGTCGCCACTAGGTAGGTTTTTTCAGTGCTGATTGATTTGGTGCTGGGGTGTGACTCACGTTCTCGTTTCAGTAGCTTGAGGTAGTCGGACCCCTTGATTTTCAGGGTTACAAGACTATTGGCAAATGGCTCGATGTTCCATATATGCCTGGCTGTGATGGACCCAGCGGGAATTGAGTCCCGGATGCCACCACTGTTGTAGTAACCAAAGTCAGCCTTGGCAGTATGGCTAAGTACTTTTTCGAACATTGCCTGAATTTCACTGGCTGACATTTTTCGGCTGGATCGGGTGATCTCCATATCAACCAGGTCCTCGACCTGTTCTTCAAAGAAATTCACTCTGTCCAGAACAACGGGGTCTGGCAGGGGCAGACTTGCTGCCGGGATGAGCCTGCTACTAAATTGGGTCACTGAATTTTTTTCCGTATCGACGGTCAATTTCAGAAGGCCGACCTGGGTGCCATAGCGATGGGCCTGAGTAACATAGGTTGAGTCTATTTTGACAGGAGGATTGACGTAGGTGTGTGAGTGTCCCCCTATGATCAGATCAATTCCGGAAACAGCATCGGCAAGGTCCTTGTCTTCCTCGTGACCTAGGTGGGAAAGGACTACGAGCAGGTCAACATCAGATCGCATTTTCATCACTTCTTCCTTGACGACCGTTTCCGGATCAAGAAAGGTTAGACCGGCATTGCCAAGTGGCGTGATCATGCTCGGTGTCTTCTGTGTAATAACACCAATGAAGCCAATTCTTATTCCTTTGATCTCCAGGATGTAGGTGGCCATGTCAGCAATCAGATTGCCCTCGGGGTCGAGCGCGTTTGAGGCCAGCAGGGGGTGGTTGGCGGTTTCCCTGAACTTCAGAATTTCTTTGTAGCCATGATCGAACTCATGGTTCCCTAGTAGGCCCACGTCATAGTTCATCAGGTTCATCACCTCAAAGATGGGCAAACCTTTGAACATGGTTGATACAGGTGTGCCGGAGATGGCATCCCCGGCGTCCAGGAAAATAACGCGTGGGTGACGCTTGCGTTGCTGCGATACAAGTGCACTGATACGTGCCGCACCAGCGTAATTCTTTTCTTCCTTTATATGACCGTGGAAGTCATTGGTGTGCACGATGACCAATTCAAGTTGGTCCGCTGTTGTGGCTGGAGAAAAACTACCCAGGAAGAGGGTGCAGAAAATTGCCAGGCGTAAAGCATGCAGATGATTCAGGAGGGAGAGTCGACGCCTAGCCATTTTCAGGTACTTGCAGTTGCGCGTTAAACCAGTTGATCACTTTGTGGTTCTCAGCCCTGCAATAGGTGTGAGACAGGCCTTCTATGGGTCGGAATATCAGGTTTGCACCGGCAGCCTCAAGCTCGCTCTTCGCCATATATGCGGTTTCAATTGGAAACATCCAGTCGAGGGTGCCATGAACCAGGTAGATTTTCCTGTCCTTAGCAAACTGCATTTGTCCCTGCATCGGGAGATTCGGGTGCAGTACGCCGGAGAATGGAGCCAGATGTGTGAAGGGTGAATTTTCGTTTAGCCCGGCGAGGAGGCTGTAGGTTGCGCCGTCTGACATACCGGTCAGCAAAATATGTTCTTCATCGACATTGCACTGTTGTTTGACGTAGTCCAGCATGGCGAGGAGGGAGCCGAGATCAAGCTCTTCACCCATCAGTGACCAGGTGTCCTGTTGTGAAGTGGGTGCCAACAGGATAAACCCGCGTGTCCTTGCCTCGCGCAGCCAAGACCACAAAAAGTCAGCGCCATGACCGCTTCCACCATGCAAAACGACCACCAGGGATGTTTGCTCGGTTCTATCAAGGTACTCCGGCACATACAGGGTGAAGCCACCTCTTTTCTCTCTTTCGTTCTGTGCATTAAGTATCCCGACCTGCTGACCAACTCTGCCCTGGTTCAGGTTATCCAGAAGGTGCTGATTTTTCCTGGCACCGGGTTCCAGAAAGTACTGATTCACCGGCGTCATAATATTTGCTAGGGGGTAGATGAACTCCTGTGCCCGGCATTGGGCTCGCATAGCTTTCATCGCCGCGAAGGTATCGTTGTTATTTTGAGTAATGCCATTGCAGGCGCGAAGGGCATAGGCTGTTCCCTGGTGGAGGCTGTAGCGAAAGGGTTTTAAGTCCTCCGGGAAGTCCACTGCCTCGAATTTTTCAAGAGAGCCCTGTAATTCTTGTTCGTGTGGTGCAATGAATTCTGCAAGTTGATCGAACTGTGGCGGGTGCAGATTTTGCTGAACCTGTTCGAAGGCTTCCATCGTCGTGAGTAGTTTCGGTGCCAGATCAGTAATGGCGTCGAGGAGTGGGTCGGTTTCGGAAGGCATTGTTCTAACTTCAACAGTGATAAACTTGAACCTCGACTATACGTTATTTTGAAATCCTGTGACCAACTACACCTTCTATATTCCACCACCCTGCAACGAAGCGGTTGAGATTTTGTATGCGGACGAAGACCTTCTGGTTGTCAGTAAACCAGCGGGACTCTTATCAGTGCCCGGCAGGATCGTTAAGGACAGCGTTTTGCTTCGTATGCGGGCTGAGTACCCGGATGTGGCTATAGTTCATCGCTTGGATCTCGATACTTCAGGTTTGCTGGTTTTGTCGCTTTCACAACGCGCTTCCTCTGATCTGAATCGCCAGTTTCGGGAAAGGGTCATAGACAAGGAGTATGTCGCCCTTGTCGATGGGCTTGTCGCTGAGGACACTGGTGAGGTAGCGTTGCCCATCGCCAGTGACCCAGATAACCGGCCCAGACAGGTGATAGACGAGGAGAATGGTAGGTCGGCGCTGACGCGTTTCCAGGTTCTGACGCGAGAGGACAACTGCACAAGGCTCCAACTGGTCCCCGTTACCGGTCGTAGTCATCAGTTGAGAATTCATATGGCTGCCGTGGGGCATCCGATACTCGGGTGTGATCTCTATGCGACAGAAAATGCATTCCAGCGTGCGGATAGACTTTTACTGCATGCGGTCCGTCTCGGATTTTGTCACCCGGGTTCAGAAGAAAGGCTGGAATTTGAAAGTAATTCACCTTTTTAGGGGAGCATGGCGCGAATGCAGTACTCGCACCACGCCAGGCCTTTTTCTAGGAACCTCTTTTTTCCTGCTTAGCTTTTCGCTTCTCCTTAAGCGTTCGTTGAGGTTTGGATCGATCATTTACTTTCTTTTTGTCTCTACCTTTGGCCATGACTAGTCCTCCAAAGAAGTTTATTTAAGAATAGTTTTGATACTTACAAAGTATGCTGCTTCATTGCTGTATTCATCCTCTGCTCGGTTTAGAAAGGGACATACTTGAAATATAAGCGGTAGCACGATCTTGAGTGGCGTTACTGGACCTAGCTTGCTGGTGAACGAAAGCTGCGTGAAGCACGCGCTTATCGAGCAGTTGGCCACGCAAAATGTTGCGTTATTGAGTCATGAACTTCACCGAAGGCATTCACGAGTGAATGTTTCGCATAACTAACGCTATACTTTCGTTGTGATTCTAAACCAATTTACCCATTTCTGGACATAATTCAACGATGAAGACTCTTTTTGTGACGCTTTTAGTGATGATGCTGGTGGGTTGCAGTGATCCCCTAATACTGCTCCCCGGGGGACTACTCTCGGGTGAGACGAGGGCAGCACCGGTCAAGTGGGCTGATGTGCCAGAAACCATTCAAGTGGAGACGCGGCCATCAGACCCTTACTCAATAAACATCTGGGGAGTTGGCATTGGGGAGAATCTGTATATAGCGACTGGATCCGACGGTACAAAATGGACTGACTTCATTGCGGCTAACTCGAATGTGCGGGTGCGCTTTGATACCTCCGTCTATGAGCTAGTCGCCAGTCGGGTTGATGATGAGGCCGAACGAGAGGCGGTTGGTAGTGCCTATATCACCAAGTATGATCTCGATCGCGAGGATAACTGGGTGCTGGACTCGATGATATTTCGCCTTGACCGGCGGGAGAGGAGCCGATGAAGGCTACGATGGAACAGTTCTTGGATAGCTTCAATGAGCTGCCTTACCACAAGATGTTAGGGGTCACGCTGCTGGAACATCGCCCTTCCTACGGCAAGATTGTACTGCAAAAAGATGAAAACACACCAACGGGTATTGGTGGCAGTGTTCACGGCGGTGTGCTGGCAGCCATGGTTGATATAGTCATGCTGGTCGCAATATTTGGCGATATGCGAGAGGGCGAAGAACCAGCGGGTACGGCGGAACTGAATATCAACTATCTACGCCAGACCCATGGTGAGCATATCTATGCCGAGGCCAACGTGATCAAACGTGGCCGGCAACTGTCATTTGTTGAAGTCAGTATCACTGATGATGATGACCGCCTCTGCGCCAAAGGTCAGGTTCTGTACGCGTTTCGCACCTAGCCTGGATACCTCGTGAGGACTAGCGCCGGCCCAGGCGCTTCTTCTTGTTCTGCACATAGTCCACGAGGATGTATTCCCCGAGGTTGTGGGGGTCGGTGTAGAAGACTCGTCCCCCATTTATCTTTGTTATCTGTTCAACGAACTCTTTCAGATAGTAGCTCTGATCCAGCATGAAGGTGTTGATGGTGATATTCCTGGTTGTGCATTTGCGAATCGCCGTCAGTGTCTTACCGATTGTTGCCGGTGTTGGCGGGTAGGCAAATACTGGCCGGCCATTTTCCAGGTGGGCGGTGGGTTCCCCATCAGTAATCATCAAAACCTGGCGGGTTCCCTGTTGGTGTTTGGCCAGTAGTTTCTCTGCAAGTATCAATGCATGCTGCATATTGGTGCCCAGCAAATAGTCGTCATACTGAAGATAGGGCAGGTCGTGAGCTTTAATCTCTTTCGCAAAAGCTGAAAAACCAACGACGTAGAGGCTGTCTCGAGGGTAGGTAGTCGAAATGAGATTATGCAATGCCATGGCAACCTTCTTTGCAGACTGGAAGGAGCCTCTCAGTGCCATGGACCATGACAGGTCCACCATCAATACCGTTGCGGTCTGGGAGATTGATTCGCTGCGATAGATCTCGAAGTCTTCGGTTTTGAGTTGAATGGGGGCGCCAGGCCCCTCTCGATCAAGTGCATTTCTGATCGTCCGTGACATATGCAGTTGGAAGGGGTCACCGAACTCGTAGGGCTTGGAATCCTCGATTCGCTCCCCAAACCTGCCCTCCTCAGGAACCGCATGGTTGCCAAGGCTCTGATTTTTTAGGCGGCGGTAAATTTCACCCAGTGCCTTTTGACCTAACGAGCGAGATCCGCTCGGAGTTAGCTCATGTTTGTTGCCATCCTTGCGTACGTAACCTGCTTTCTCAAGGACCTCCAGCATCTTCTTCATTTCCTCGAGGTCCTCCCTTGCTTCTTCTCCGAGAAGCTCCTCGATTTTATTTTCATCAATGGCGTCGATCTTGCCATCATACTGGGCGCGCTGCATATCCTGTTCCATGTCATCCAGTTCTGTCATCTCACGCATCAGTTCCATGGCAGCCTGCAGATCAATTTCTTCACTGCCGGAGAAATCGTAGCGCTGGCCATTTGGATTAAGAAAGTCCATTTCTTTTGCTAATTTGGCCAGCTCTGACTCCAGTTCAGGGTCACCAAACTTGCCGGACATCAGTTCCTGCAACTGTTGTTGCTGTTCCGGTGACATGGAGTTGAACAGGGATTGGGTCGCCGCCATTTGCTGCCGCATCTGTTCCAGCAGCTCATCGAGTGATTTTGGCGGGTTGTCACCAAACATGTCGCCATAATTGTCCATGAACTCATCGAAACCAGGATCTTCACCGGCAATCCTTTTCACCAGCATGTCGTTTAGATCCTTGACCATATTCTTCATGCGCTTGATGTCACCGTCGGACATTTCCTTAACCATTTTTTCGATATCTTTGAAGAAAGATTTCGTCATGGCCTGGCGGAGCTGTTCGATGAGTTTCAGGAATTTCTTTTGAGCATCGGTATTGAGGAATTCATACTCCTGCAGTGCTTTCACTCTTCCTGCAGTGTCATCCGGCAGATCATTGATAAACTGCCTGTTTTGCTCACCGATATTACCCAGCACTTTACCGCTGAAATTATCGTTGCCCGCGTCGCTGGTTTCTGGATTGCTGTTCTGGCTGTCCTGTGAGTCTTCCTCCGGTGGTCGATCAGTCGTCAGGCTGTTTTCCAGGTCCTGCATCAGGTCGTCCATGAATTTTGCGGATTGATCGTCAGCTTTGTTCTGGTTGATCCAGTCGTCGATGGTCTCCCGCTCCATGCCAAGGATCTCATCCAGCTGTTTCTTGATATCCTCCATGACACTTCCCATATCGAAGCGGTCGAGGCGTTGTCTGCGCTGCTCTTTCACCTGTCGCATGAGGTCGCGCAGACCCTTGATGTAGTTGCCATCGGAGGTTTCCATGCCGCGCTGCATCAGGTATCGCATGGCTTGTTCCAGGTCGCCAAATTCCATCAGATCTTCGGATATGGCGGAAAGGATGTCATCAGCATCCAGGTCACCTTTCTGTGACCCATCCCAGTTGGAATAGCGGATCAGAGACGTAAATCGGTTAGCCATGAACGGTACCTTTTGTCACCCAGTCCTCAAGCGAGAAGGATACTGGGTTAACCGCGATAGGTGGTTCGACCTCCCACACGGTCCTTGTTAAGTAACTGGTTGATGTGCAATCCCTCGAATATAAACTCTGCTGCTGACGCACGTACGGCGGGGTTTTCCGTATTGGCGAGCTTGGCCACCGGTCCTTCAAGGCCTTCTACGCGCCGGATAATGTCCTGGTAGTCAGCTGAGGGTATTGATTCGCCCGTTGTCACATGTAGGCCTTCGTCAAACTGCTGGGAAATAAGTTCTGCTTCTTGAAGATCGGCGAATCTTGAATACACCGCTTTGATGGCATCGGAAAACAATTTGTCCATGATTTTATCTTCTCTTCCTTCTTCCATCGCTTCAAACTCAATTTTGCCCTGCAAAGAGGGTACGACAAAGGGTAAATCGGAGATTCTCGGTACTACATCCTGCTCGCCGGTCCGAATGGAACGCCTGAGTGCGTTTGCCAGAAGCGCCTCATAGTTGGAAACCGAAGCCCTCACCGATACGCCTGAGCGCTGATTGATATCCGGAGACTTCCGCGCCTGCTGGGTGATTTCTGCAATTATCTGGGACATGAAGGAGGGTACGATTTCACGATACTCCCCCAGGTCCAGACGTTGCTGTTCCTGTTCCATAATAGCCACCTCTTCGAGGATGGTCTCTGGATAGTGAGTGCGGATCTGGGATCCATAGCGGTCCTTGAGCGGCGTTATGATGCGACCCCGGTTCGTATAGTCCTCCGGGTTGGCCGTTGCAACAATCAGAATATCGAGATCCAGACGCACCTTGTGTCCGCGGATCTGGATATCGCGTTCTTCCATAACATTCAGCAGGCCCACCTGGATTCTTTCCGCCAGATCCGGTAGCTCGTTGATAGCGAATATACCCCGATTGGTGTGTGGTATAAGTCCGAAATGCAGCGCCTCCTCATCGGAAAGGAAGCGGCCTTCAGCAATCTTGATGGGATCAACTTCACCGATGAGATCTGCAATGGTGATATCGGGGGTGGCAAGTTTCTCACCATAGCGCTGATCACGATGAAGCCAGTGGATTGGCGATTCGTCCCCCATCTCATCAATAAGTTTTTTGCCTTCGGCGGTGACCGGTGCGAGTGGGTTCTCGGGTACTTCCACGTTTGAGAGAACCGGGGTGTACTCGTCCAGCAGTGAAGTGAGCCCGCGAATAATTCTGGACTTCGCCTGGCCTCGCTCACCCAAAAGGATGATATCCTGACCCGATAGAATGGCGTTCTGGAGTTGAGGTACAACCGTATCCTTGTATCCGATGATGCCAGGGAAACCCTCATCTCCCTGCCGAAGTTTGACCATGAGGTTGCGGCGCATCTCTTCTCGAACCGGGAGGACCTCATAGCCGGAAGTTTTAAGTTCACCTACTGTTTTGGCGTCGGTCACGTTTACCTCTTGATCCTTGGGTTAGAAGCAGCGCAAAAGCTGTCAATACCAATATAAACAGTTTGCGAACCCAGGTTGCAAGCACATTTGCCTATAGTGGGAAGCCACGTCAAAGGTGTGATTGCCGGACCGGTAAGGGCTTGTAATAATGAGGTTTCAGGGATTCAAGATTAAGGAAACCTCCCATGCTGACGAAAGGTGATGACTACCCATTACATCAAACGCCGGAACCTGTGGCCTATGTTGGTGCCAACAGGAATTTTTATGACCGGTTCTTCTACAACGGCTATAACAAATCAGGGGAAATTTTCTTTGCCGCTGCCATGGGAGTCTACCCGTACCTTAATGTAATGGACGCAGCCTTCTCGGTAGTGGTTGAAGGTGTGCAGCACAATGTCTATGCATCTAAGAGCATGCACATGGAGCGTCTCGATACAAATGTTGGTTCCATCGGCATTGATATTGTAAAACCATTGGTGGAGCATCGCCTGACTTGTGATGACAAGGAAAACGGTATTGTTTCGGACCTAGTTTTTACTGCCAGCATGCCTGCTCATGAAGAGCCACGGTTTACCCGAAGGGCAGGCACCCAGGTCGTGATGGATATTACACGCTTGATGCAAAACGGCACCTGGTCCGGGTGGATTGAGGTTAAAGGCAAACGCATCGAGATAAGGCCTGCAGAGTACAGGGGAACTCGTGACCGGTCATGGGGAGTTCGCGTTGGAGTCGGAGCGGGGGATGTCCAAACTAATCCCTATGCGCCAGAATTCCAGTTTTATTGGCTTTGGAGTCCAATGGTGTTTGATGACTATACTGCACACTATTTTGTTAATGAAGATGCCTCTGGTGATGCATGGAATCGCAATGGCATGATTTTCCACTCCGGCGGTGAAGCCGAACAGGTGCAGGCAACTTCAAGCAAGCTTCAGTTTCTTTCAGGGACCCGTCATGCTTCCAGCGCCGAAGTGACCTTCATCAAAAGTTCCGGTGAGGAACTGAACTTCAAGATTTCCTCGAAGTGGCACTTCTATATGAAAGGTATCGGTTACAGCCATGAGCGTTTTGGTCATGGGTCATATCATGGAGAGCTTGAAACAGGCTATGACGAGTTCGTGACTGCCGACGTGGGGCCTGAAAACATCCATATCCAGGCCATGTGTGATGTTGTCTGTACTTCAAGTGAAGGCGAAGCAAAGGGCCAGTGTGTGCTGGAACAATTGATCGTCGGTCCCCATGGTCCTTCAGGCTTTACTGACGTGCTGGACTTTGCGCCATGACGATAACGCTTGCTGAAGTTGCTGAGAAAACTGCCGTATACCTGGCTGCGAAATGGCAATGCCAGGTTGACGTTACGAATATCATGAAGATATTCGGTGGTGCCTCAAGGGAAACCTATCGTCTGGAAGTGGTGGCAGATGGTAATTCACGTGGGCTGATATTGCGCCGGGATCCACCGACCTCCCTTATCGATACGGAGCGTGAGTTGGAATATGGCGCCTACGCTGCCATCTATCCCACAGATATTCCCGTACCAGAGCCGCTGTTTCTCGAAAATGACACCAGCATAATGCAGCAGCCCTTCAGCATTATGGCGGCCGTCGATGGTGCGGTCACCGATGTCACGACCCTCAATGAGGAGCAAAAGGGACTGATTGGGCGGGAAAAATGGCAACTGTTGGGTTCCCTTGCGATGAAGGATCCCATTGGCCTGGGCTTTGACGAATTCATGGAAGTGCCGGAACTGGATCAGTGTGCTGCGAAGCAACTCGCCTACTGGGAAAAGGTCATCTTGGAGGATGAAATTCATCCTCAATCGATCGCACATGCCGCTATCCGCTGGCTAAAGAACAACCTGCCACCACCTGCACAGAAACTTTCCGTCGTTCATGGCGACTATCGCAGCGGGAACTTTCTGTTTGATCCTGCTGCTGGGATCAAGGCAGTACTTGACTGGGAAATGTGTCATCTGGGTGATCCCCTGGAGGATCTTGCCTGGTCCCTTGATCCACTGTGGAGTTGGGCTGAACCTGAAAATGCTGGGGGCCTTCTTCCACCTGGTGAAGCCATAAGGCTATGGGAGGAAAGCAGTGGGCTTGCCCTGGACCCGGGTGTATTCAAGTGGTGGCGGGTGTTTGCATCACTGAAAGGACTTGCCATCTGGATTTCCTCATCGGAGGACTTTCAAAACGGGGAGGGCAAGGACTCCATTCTGGCCATGGCTGGCTGGTTAATGACGGACCGGCAGAATCAGATTCTGCTCAATTACCTATCTCCCCATTCGGTCGGAGAATGGAAGGGGGGAATCACATGATTCCAAATACCGATAGTGCATTACGGATGTTATCGCAGCGGTTGATGATGCAGCTTCTGCCTGACATAAAATCAGAATATAACCTGTCCGACGGCATGCTGCTGAGTATGTTGATGATGGCCGTCGCCGATGAAGTTGCAACGGGTATTGATACTCGTATGAAAGATATTGCTGAAATGAAAGGGTTGCTGGAGCAGGGGCGTGGCTATCACGATGCGGGGAATCTCATTAGTGCCGAGCCAGACAGTTTCTCACTCAAGGATGTTAATCAGTTGCATGATGATTTGACGCGGCATCTCATAGAGTTACACGCACGGGTCGAAACAGCGGGGACTAGCGAAGCATCACAACTGGTGGGTGATATCTGGTCCTATCTAGAAGCATGCACGGCTCGTCACGCCATCACTTCCCTGGGGTAGCTATTCCGGATTGAAGAATCGGGTACCAGGTTCTGCAATCCTCCAGGAGGCTTAGGCCGCGCTATTCGTAAGCTTTTCAAATCAGCCTGGTTTGTTACCGACAACAATCGCCCGACGTGGTGCAGGATATCCTTCCACGGTCAGTGAATGATCATCTGGATCAAGAAAATCAGCGAGGGATTGGAACTCCATCCAATCTGTTGTTTTTTGTTCTTTTGGACTCGTGATATTCACGTCGACGGTTCTAACGTTTTCAAGTCCAACCCGGCGCAATAGGTTTTCTAGCGCATCTGCGCTGGGCAGGAACCAGATATTGGACATTTTCGCATAGCGATTTTCCGGAACAAGTATGGTGTTTGCATCCCCCGGGGCTATGAGTGTCTCAAGTACTATCTCGCCGCCATCCCGGGCAAAGCTCAACAGTTCACCTATGTGATCGACGGGTGATCGTCGGTGGTAAAGGACGCCAAGGGAAAATACCGTGTCAAAAGAATTGAATGCGGGCAGATGCTCTCCCCTTAATGGCAGGAGGTGCGCGTTGTTGGGCGGCAACAGGTTTTGTATTAGTTGAAACTGGTAGAGAAATAAGCGCGTTGGGTCTACACCGACCGCTAGCTCTGCGCCACTCCCGAGCATACGGTAAAGAAAATATCCATTCCCAGTGCCAATATCTAGGACATTTCTACCTGTCACGGGAGTGATATGCGGTTGCAGGCGATCCCATTTCCAGTCGGAACGCCATTCGGTATCAATGGGGACGCCGAGGATCTGCCATGGACCTTTTCGCCATGGCATAAAAGCTTTCAGCTGCGATGTGAACAGCTCAATATCAAGTTCGAGGGAACTGGGCTGAGTCAGGCTGATACGACCCTCGTCAAGCTTGTATTGTGTAACTTCAGTTGTTGGCATCCCGGCAAGGGCGGCATCCCACTCGCGGCTCCTGCCATGTTCGTCACTTTCATAGTGATCCACCAGCGCTGCTCGTAGGGCCACATGATGTTCTGCAAGGGGAGACTCCCTGGTCGTAGAAAAGAAATTTTCGAAACTGATCATTCCGATATAGGGGAGTCATTGAGTTTAATGTAGTCTGTCAACATCTCCCATGCCGGGAAGGAATCCGATACCAGCCTAGTCAATAATACCTGGGCCAGTATGTAGGTCATCCTGTGTATCCACATAGAAAATACGAACAGCAATAGTGGGACCGAGTAGGTCGGCGAAAGAAGAAAGTCGCAGGCAACTGCAATCCCCAGCGCAATGGTTATGCTTGGCCAGTCACCACCCTCGGCGGTCAGCCCCGCAAGGATAGTCCAGAAAATGCCGATTGCCGGAACAGTAACCGCGGCCCACCAACCCGAGTTGTTGATAACGACTAGCCCACATACCAGAAGCAATATCGGGGCTGCAGTGACACCCATCCACACCAGACCTTTTTGCCATAGTACCGAGGAAGCCGTTGTGTTCCGAATAGAAGAATTGTTAGTGTGAGTGAAAAACTGACGGGATACCCGTCGAGGAATACATATCGATGCCTGTCCACTGCTTAGCCGAGTCCGGACCTGGGTGAATTCTTCTTCTGTCAGATGCTTCTGCATGATTCCTGTTCCACGGGGTTGCCTATCTTATTGCCAGAAGTGACACAAAATTAAGACAACTCACGCAGGGTTCGATGCTTGAAAATCCTGCAGTTTTTAGCCAGTCGATATGTTGGTCTATTGTCTTGGGAATCAGCACCTTTTCTAGAGAAGCTCGTTTTTGTGCGATTTCAAGATCACTATAGCCATGGTATTTCTTAAACTCGTGATGTAACTCGGTCATGAGTTCCTGCCGGGCTGGGTCCTCGAATTTAATTTTCTCGGATAGTATCAGGGCGCCGCCCTGAGTCATGCCGTCAGCGATGCATTTGATCACTGCCCGTCGATCTCCATTGTCAATGAACTGCAGCGTAAAATTCATCACGACAACCGAAGCATTTTCAATAACCGTGTCCTGCACATTTTTCTCGATGATTTTTACGCTAGCCTGGCTATGGTCCAGTTGGAGGTTGTGCCGGCACTTTTCTACCATGGCGGTGGAGTTATCTACTCCTATTACGTTGCAGTCACTAGGGATATTCTGTCTTAATTTGAGTGTAGAGGCGCCGAGGGAGCAGCCCAGGTCATAACAGTTCGTACCTCCCTGTGCATACTTGCCGGCCAGGACGCCAATCATATCCAGCAATAGGTTGTAGCCGGGAACTGATCTCTGGATCATATTTTCAAATACGTCTGCCACCTGGGCATCGAATTGAAACTCATCAATTCTTCCCCTGGGCAGCGAGAAGACGGTGTCTTTCCGGGTAACCATTTTTTCTTCGATGTGTATGGTGGTGAAAAGCGCTATTGTAGTTGCTTCTCTACTCAAATACAGGTGTTGAGGTCCGCTTCTTGTGCACCAGAGGAAGAAGGAGGGGGTCAGAGCTTGATTAATTGCCGTACAGAGCTAAGATTGAGGTGAATTGTGCTGCATCGGCTGAAAGTGAATCTCGAGATGCTTGAACGACTTTATAGAGTTTAAGAATATGAGCCTAAGAATTTTGCGAGTTAATACAGCGGGGTTTCCCCTTGAATGGTTGAGCTGGCAGGAGGCGGTTTGCCTGCATGCCAGGGAACTGGTGAGCTGGACCTATGGTGAAGAGGTGATGGAAGTTCATGGTGGCCATTCAAGGTTGACTGGCGAACAGACGGTGATGACCCTCAATAGCATCATGGCATGCAGAGGTAAGGTCTTCACCAAGACCAGAGTGGAACCACCGCTGACTAACAGGGCACTATTTCGAAGAGATCAGAATGTGTGCTTGTACTGTGGAAATGTTTTCAAGGAATGTCAATTAAGCAGGGACCACGTTCACCCGCTATCCCGTGGGGGAACCGACAGCTGGACAAATGTGGTTGCCTCCTGCAAGCGCTGCAACACCCGTAAAGGTAACCTGCTGATCGAAGAAAGCAGTTTGGAACTGCTTGCCTTACCCTACTGCCCTAACCATGCGGAATATCTTGCACTAACCCATAGCGGACGAATTCTCGGTGATCAGATGGCTTTCCTTCGCAGACAGTTTTCGTCCAACGGTTGTTTGCTGGCTGACAATGCCAGATTAGCTGTTGCAAATTGAGCATTCCTCAAAAAGGGAGCTATCATTGTCATCAGGAAGGTTTGAGGTCAGCGCAGCGCCCTCATGCCTGCGGGAAGTGTTAAACTTTTGCGATTGTTTTCTACCAGACCTGTTTTTCTAGAATCGTGTCAGAACAAGAAGATCAGCTAGTACCTGCTTTACCCACAATCAAACATTGCCCCAATTGTAGTGCCGGATTGCATGGGCAGTTCTGTTATTCCTGTGGCCAGAATCAGAAAGGCATCGACCGATTCTTTATCAGTATCATCAACGAGTCATTTGAGAACATTTTTAGTTCTGATTCCCGGAGTGCAAGAACACTTTTCTATCTGCTATTCAGGCCAGGCCACCTGTCTGCTGAGTACTTTTCCGGTCGCCGTGCCCGGTACATTCCGCCCTTAAGGCTGTATCTGATCACCAGCTTGATTTTTTTCTTCATTCTATCCATACAGACTAGCTTTAATTCAGACATAACTTTAGTAGATCCTAGCAAAGAGGCTAATCAGGAGCATAGGAGTCTGGAGGCAGATATCGATGGCTTGAACTTTTGGTTTTTGAGCGATGAAGAAAATCAGAACCTGACAAAAACCATCAAAGATCAGCTCGAAAAGGCACAGGCACGAATTGAAGATAGTCCGGGGGAATTTATCGGTAAATTCATGGATCTTGTGCCGCAGGTCATGTTTTTTCTTCTGCCGCTATTCACGGTGCTTCTAAAACTATTCTATTTTAGCTCCAACAAGTACTACACCGAGCATCTGATCCTTGCTGTTCATAACCACTGCTTTCTATTTATAGCCTTGCTAGTCAGTAACCTGTTTGACTTATTTGGCGATACATCTTTGAAGTATGTGACGGCGCCAGTCGATGTAGCTGTCAGTATCTGGATCCCGGTTTACATTTATCTCTCACTATGGGTGTTCTATCAGCAGGGGTATTTCATAACGGCCGTGAAATACTGCTTTCTGGCTGTGTTCTACTTTGCTCTTTTTGGCGTTGGCGCTTCGCTTGCAATGATCTGGGGTGTCATGACACTGTGAACTCAAGTGATTGGAATAAGATCTGGTCAAAGCTTGGTATTGGCAAAGAACTGGTTGAAGCCTGCACTTTGCCATTGCAGGATAATGCAGTTGACCTTGTTTCAGCAGGGACGGATGCAACCGGCCGAGAACAGTTTGTCACGCCCATGACCCTGCAGTGCTGGCAAGAAATGGAGGCAGCTGCTGGAAGCGATGGTATTGGCCTGCTCATAGTATCTGCATACCGGTCGGTCGAATATCAATGCCAGCTTATTCAGAACAAACTTGATAAGGGGCAGCAGATTGATGACATCGTCAAGGTGAATGCGATACCAGGGTTTAGTGAACATCACAGTGGTTGCGCGATCGATATCACGACGGATGAATGCGAACCACTTACGGAAGCATTTGATCAGACTTCAGCTTTCAGATGGCTGGAACAAAATGCGGCAGGGTTTCGATTTGCCATGACCTATCCCCGGGATAATTCCTACAACATTATCTATGAACCCTGGCACTGGGCTTGTCTGGAACATAGCCCGCTTTAGGTCTCCACCTATGGCGTTGGCAATATGTCAAAGAATTCAGGGACCGGGTCCGTATAGTCGCTCGTTTCGATGTCTCTTACACTTGCCAGCATCGGTCCCGACCAACAGGCCTTTAGCATAGCGGCGACATCCTCGTTGCTGCCGGAGAAGACAGCTTCCACTGAGCCGTCACTGCGATTTCGAACCCAACCCAGCAGCGATCTTTTTCTCGCTTCAGCCTGGGTCCAGTAGCGGTACGAAACCCCTTGCACACGGCCATAAATCATCGCGTGAATCGTTAACAAGCTTCTATTCGCACCGGAATAGATTTGTGCCACGGCGTTCCGGCAAATTTGTCCCTGTCCTCAAATGAAGTGAGTTCATTTGGGGCAACACCAGTGATTTCCCAGTCTCCGTTCTCGCGGGTGGAACCCAGGCCGTAGCCATTTGGCAAGGACACGTATCCACGCATCATTTTGTCCGAGACCTCGACCAGAACATTTGCATCACCAGTTTGGGTGGTGATCGTTGCCCTTGAGCCACTGCCGAGGTTGAGTCTTGCCGCATCTTCCGGGTGTATCAGCAGGGCACCCTCGGCGTCCTTGCGTCGCCAGTCCGGGTCGCGAATTATGGTGTTGGCGGTGAATGCGCGGCGTTCACCCGCTGCCATGAGGAAAGGATATTCGCTGCTGGTCTCATCGCTTGCTCCAGCCTGCAGTATGCCTATTTCTGCCAGTAATTCCGGGTTGGATAGATTTACCTTTCCATCGCTACCCAGTCGTGACCAGGTATCAGCCCATTCTTCGCTTAGTATTATGGCACCGGAAGAACTGTTGATAATTATGTCAAACAGGGCATTACCAAGTCCCTGACCCTGGTCGCTGATACCCGCCTTTTCAACAGCGGTCTGTTTCTTTGCAGCAAGCTGCTGCGCCAGGGGCCATAGCCCTGCTGCGGTTTCCATACCCTTTGGCAGGTGCTGTCCAAGGGTGCGGTAGAGGAGGGTGGGAGCAATATCCATCAGGGCAGGGTCTTCTGCTATGGCTTTGAATACCTGTTCCTGAAAGCTGGCCATTCCCTCATCAAGTGCGGCATTCAAATTGCTGATGAGATCTTCAGGGATCACCATCATCTTTGTCAGCAGGCGGCTGTGGATTTCCGCTTCCGTAAGCAACCCTTCCGGTACTTCAAAAAGAGGTTGTCGCAGGTGAAAGTGGTTGTTGGGAAATTCAAAGTTGAAGAAAGCTGCTTCTGCTTTTTCGTACTGATTGGCTACTGGCAAAACATAGTCCGCTTCACGTGCGGTTTCGGTCATGGCTACATCAATGACGACAGAAAAATCCAGCCTGCTCATGGCTTGACGGAATTGTCTACTATCTGCGACCGAGTGAACCGGGTTAGCGGAATCAACAATCATTGCTCGAAATCGGTTGGGGTGATCGGTAAGGATTTCTTCAGCAACCGAGTTACAGGGAATCAACCCCGAAATAATGGGTGCGCCGGTAACCGGAGTTTTACCGTGGCGCTGCCCCCCGCCAAGTGAACCGATGCCTAGGGGGACATAGTTGGTGCCGGGCCTGCCAAAATTCCCCGTTGTTACCCAGATTAGCCGCTGCAGATATGAGACCAGGGTGGAATGACGGTTCATCTGGACGCCCAGGTCTTCAATCACGGCCACCCGGTCTGAATCGACTATCAGTTGGGCTACTTCCTGGATCTGTCTGACTGAGACGCCACTGATTTCCGCAAACTCAGGTATATCGATGTCACCAAGTACCGTAAAGAGGTCTTCGTGACCCTTCACCCGGTCCTGCATAAAGCGTCGGTCATACATTTCCTGCTGTACCAGAGTCGCTGCTATTGCCGCGAGCAACCAGGCATCGCGAGCGGGCCTTACGGCGAGATGGATGTCCGCAAGCTCTGCAGTTTCGCTTCGCTTGGGGTCAATCACTATCATTCTGCGGTCCGGATCTTTGTTTATTTCTCTCAACGTCGCCCTGGCTCTTTGGATTCCGTGGGAGTGCCAGGGGTTCTTGCCAATGAAAATGGCGAGGTCACAGTTATCCATATCCGGATGTGCCCAGCCTCCGAACATCTGATTGCAAACCCAGAACTCTCCTGTCTTTTCCTGGGCCAGGGCGTTGGTTCGATATTTGACTCCCAGTGCAGCATTCGTTGAACTGGAATAAAGGCCGGGGGTGTGATTCCCCTGGCCACCGCCGCCATAGTAGAAAATCTTGTCACCGCCAAATTCGTCTCTTATGCCGGTAAGCTTGTGTGCAATTTCAGAAAGAGCCGTATCCCAGTCGATGGAATCATAGCCACCGGCTTCATTTCGTCGCATCGGCGTCAGCAGGCGATCTTTAGCGTTCAGGTAGTAGTTGAGCCTTGATGCCTTGTTGCACACATATCCCTTTGAGAAGGGGTGGTCCTCATCACCCTTGATGCGCGTGAATTCATGTCCGTCCTCACCACCCAGTTGAACCTTGATGCCACAGTTGTTTGTACACAGGACGCAGCAGGATATTTTCCAGTCAGACATGGGGATTCTCCCTCTCGTGGGTGATGAACCGTGATTGTGCAAGCATCATTGGCAGCAAGTAATAGAGGAGACCATTTTCGGCGTTGCAGTGCTTGGCTATTTAGCTCAACTCCAGTCCGGCAAGAGAACCTTCATCGCGCCATTCCCTGAGTATCTTGAAGAATGCCTCCGATCCAGCACCATAGTTTGAGTCCTGCAGTGCTCGTTCCTGCGGTTTACCTTCGTTGTTATAATAGCCTGGCGTGCAATCGGCAAGAAATTTCTGGCTGTCCCTGGCTAGCTTGATGATAGTGTTGATCCACTCCGTTTCGGCTTCCTCGCTTGCCTCAACGATTCGCTGGTTGCCATCCAGGCAATGTTTGATGATGTAAGCGATGTGTTTGCTCTGTTCATTCAGTGCGTGCGGGTAGTTCGGCGTAAAGCCTGTCTGTATGTGCCCCAGCATAAAGATGTTAGGAAATCCGTGGCTCTGCATACCGTGGAGTGTTCTGGCACCTTCTGACCACCTTTCGGTCAAGCTGGCCCCTTCTCTTCCATAGATTTCATAACCGGATCTACGTGAGTAGCCAGTACCGACTTCAAACCCGGTTGCAAATACAATGCAGTCCAGCTCATATTCAATGCCATTGGCTACTACACCTGTCTCGGTAATGCGGTCAATGCCTTGGCCGTCGGTGTCAATCAACTCGACGTTGGGGCGGTTAAAGGCTGGCAGGTAGTCATCGTGGAAACAGGGTCGTTTGCAAAATTGTCTGTAGTAGGGTTTAAGATGTTCTGCAGTACCCTCATCTACAACCGTATCATCAACACGCTTCCTGATCTGTTCCATCTTTTGAAAATCGGCTAGCTCCATCTTTTTGCTCATGGCGCCAGGAGACAGGTCTGGTTCACCCTCTTTCTTTACCAGGAAGAGCAGGTTTCGAATGATATCTGTCCAGCCATCCTTAACGAGGTCTTCTTCTGCGATGCCACCTGTTACCAGTATGTTGAAATTATCCATGCGTTTCTGGTGCCAGCCTGGTTCAAGGCTGGCGACCCAATCCGGATCAGTAGGGTGATCGTTGCGCTCGTCTATAGAAGAAGGTGTTCGCTGGAAAATACATAGCTGTTTCGCCCCCTCAGCCAGGTGCGGGACACATTGCACGGCAGTCGCACCGGTTCCAATTACCCCAACACGTTTGTCTTTAAGTCCTGTCAAGCCGCCATCTGCGGTACCACCCGTATAGTCGTAGTCCCAGCGGCTGGTATGAAAGGTGTGCCCCTTGTAGGCGTCGATGCCTTCTATCCCAGGCAATTTGGGTCGATTGAGCGGTCCGTTGGACATAATGACGAAGCGTGCCTTCATCTCATCGCCACGATTGGTTTGGATAGTCCACCGGGCTATTGATTCATCCCAGCGCACTTCTGTGGCCTCCGTTTGGAAGCAGACGTCGTCATACAGGTCGTAGTGCCTTGCCAGCCGTTGGCTGTATTCCAGGATGTCCTTGCCATCGATATACTTTTTAACCGGCATGTAACCGATTTCTTCCAGCAGGGGCAGGTAGACATAGGACTCTATATCACAGGCTGCACCCGGGTACCGGTTCCAATACCAGGTTCCACCGAAATCACCGGCTTTTTCAATCAGCCGGATATTGTCTATGCCATTCTCTCGCAGCCGCGCGGCGGAAAGCAGGCCGCCAAAACCGCCACCAATAATGACAATGTCAACCTCATCGTTTAGCGGTGCACGCTCAATCTTTGTTTCAAGGTAGGGATCATCCACGTAGTGGGCGAAATCACCTTTGACCTCAATATACTGGTTGTTGCCGTCCTCACGGATGCGCTTGATTTTCTCCATGCTGTACTTCTGGCGAAGCGCATCCGGGTCAAACGTAAGTCCAGCTGCCTCTGTTGGCTCGGTTGATTGGTTAGTCATAATTAGGCGTGCCTTTTTTCAGGGTTAATTTCTGCCGCTAATTCTTCTTCAGATTATCATAGTATGGCATTTCAATCTCACCATCCTTCTCTGTGGCTTTGGTGATCTTCTCACCAGTAGTATCACCCATTTGAGCCTCAAGGTCAGTGATAATATTGATGCAAACGGGCTGGCCGGTAGCGAGGGCGCGTTCCACCGCAGGGCCAACATCTTCGGCTTTTTCAATATACTCGCCCTGGGCACCAAACCCCTGTGCCACCTGCTCATAGCGGGCATCAGCGAGGGTAGTGACCACAAGGCGATTGTCGCCGTACATGGACTGCTGGCTGTGTACACACATGCCCCATGCCTTGTTGTTCAGAACAATGGTAATAATCGGCAGGTTGTGTCTAACCATGGTGTCGAATTCCTGGATATTAAACCCGACCGATCCATCACCGGTGATGACCACAACCCGTTTATCCGGGTTGGCAACCTGTGCGCCGATGGCAAAGGGCATGCCTATACCCAGGCAGCCAAGGTAGCCATGGGTCATGAATTGGCCGGGGTTCTTGCTATAGGCCGCCATATCAGCCCAGATAGAAGCTTCACCACCGTCTGCACAAATGATTGTATCGTCGTCAAGGACACTGACGATTTGTTTTACAGCTTCGTAGGGGTGCAATAGGTTTGTCTTCTGTATAGCGGGGTCAAAGGCGTTTTTGTGCCACTGACTTAGGCCATGAACGGCGGTCGACCAGCCAGACCAGTCAGGCCAGTCGGTTTCTTTCGTTTTGTCGAGCATTGCGACCAGAAATTCGCGGCAGTCTGCCACAATGGGTATGTGTGCGGGTCTTAGTCTGCCGATTTCAGGACCGCTGGTGTCAACCTGGATAATCGTGCAGTCATCAGATGGGATCTTTCCGGGTCCCAGCATGCCTGGTTCCGTAAACATGCCAAACCTAGCGCCCAGCATAATTGCTACGTCCGGCGTACCCACCCCCGCTGCCTCTGCTACCTTGATGTTGGTATGGGCGTTGCCGCACAGTGGATGATCTGTTGGGATCATCCCCCTGCCTTTCCCATTAGAGTAGATGGGGATGCCGCTGCGTTCGGCAAACTCGCGCAATTCCTTAGCTGCTTTTGAGTAGAGCATGCCACCACCACAGATGATGGCCGGTCTTTCTGCCTTGAGAAGTGCGGCTATTGCCTCCTCCGTTCTACTTGCGCTGGGTGCTGGGGCTGAAAGGGGGAGAATTGAGTCGGGAATCGGGGCTTCATCCGGGTCGACTCTGTTGAACAATACATCAATGGGTATTTCCACCAGCACAGGACCAGGTTGTCCATCGACGGCTTCTCTTATTGCGTGGCTGATGAGGTGTGGAATTAATTCCGTGCGGGTAATCTGCATACCCCACTTGGTTACTGGCTTCGCCATGCCAACCTGATCGAGCCCACCCTGTAGCGGCCAGCGCTCAGCGTCTCGCAGGGGAGCAGCGCCGATAATAAACAGCACCGGAGTTCGGTCCAGGTAGCACTGAGTAATTGCGGTCAGTATATTGGTGTATCCGGGGCCGGCGGTTGCGATGGCGACACTGACTCGACCCGTTTGCCGGGCATAAGCATCAGCAGCATGACCCGCGGTAGCTTCGTGACGTGTATCGATCAGCCGGATGTCGTGATCCAGGCAGGCCTGAAAAATGGGATCAAGGTGCCCGCCATGCAGGACGAACATGTCCTTTACATCTGCATTCTTAAGAGTTCTTACACAGAGTTCGCCGCCGTCAATTGTCTTTGCCATCTCAATTCCTGTTTATCTAGAAGGTTTGCCCTCAATCCTATCAAGGCGGGAGCTGGGAAAATCTGACTTGAATCAATCTTGAAGTTAGATTACCTAGCTATGGGTGCAGGGGCAGTTCAGAAAATATATTTGATCTCGGGCAATGCAAAGCCACTAAAGAAGGATAGAATCCCGCCCATGAAAATTTCAATAACTGAAAAATTCGATTTGTACCTGTTTGCCGATACAGCACTATTCAACCTTGGCTTCAGGCCTTTCTTTCTGGGTGCGGCTACCTACGCGATCATCGCCATGTTTGTCTGGTGGCTGCAGTACTCTGGTTTCGTCCAGGCTGATCACCTGACTCCCGCCTGGCATGCTCACGAGATGATATTCGGCTATACCTTTGCCGTGATTGCCGGGTTCCTGTTGACGTCCGTGCGTAACTGGACTGGTATCGATACGGTATCCGGTGGCCGCTTGTGCATTCTTTTCTCTTGCTGGGTACTGGCAAGGCTGGGCAATATATTTGGTAGTTATGAGTTTGCAGCTCTGCTGGATCTTGTCTGCATGGTAATGTGCACTTGGTATATCGTTGTACCTATTGTTCAGGTTAAACAGCGTCGACAGATTGCAGTCGTTGGGATTGTCTCTGTTCTGCTGCTTGCTAATGGCCTATATTATTCAGGGCAACTTGGCCTGGTGGGCAACGGAATTTTTCTGGGAAATTACCTTGGTCTTTATCTGGTGCTGGGACTGGTGCTGATGATGAGCGGAAGGGTGGTGCCGTTCTTTACCACGAGGGGGGTTGAGGAATCTGTGGAGATTCCAACCTATCTTTTGCTTGAGGCAACCAATTTTATAACCTACGCCGTATTCGCTCTCGCGATTCTCGTTGGCCAGGAGATCGGACTTGCCGTTGAGCTGGTTAATGGGCTCGCTGGGTGTCTTTTCATCCTGAACCTGCTTCGACTTGGGAGCTGGTACACGAAGGGGATCTGGCAGAAACCTCTGTTGTGGAGTCTGTTTCTCTCCTACGGGTTTATTACATTGGGCTTTGGTCTGTATGCATTGGCATATTTTGGCTGGTTCAGCGTCTTTATCCCGATTCATGCGCTTGTCGTTGGTGGGGTTTCACTACTCACCTTGAGCATGATGGCGCGGGTATCCCTTGGTCATACCGGGCGCAGTATTCATGAGCCTTCCCAATGGGTAGTATTTGCCTTTGGGATTCTGGCCATCGCGGCGATCACACGGGTTATTATGCCGATCCTGCTGCCTCAGTATTACCCCCTGCTGATACAGGTGAGCCAGATTCTGTGGATGATTTCATTTGCGCTCTTTTTGGTGGTCTATGTGCCGGTATTGGCTTTGCCGCGAGTCGACAGTCAACCGGGTTAGCTCCCTGATCCAGAGGCGTGCACAATTGTTAGCTATTCGGTACAGAAACCGCTTTTGCCTGCCCTGAATTTCTGGATATTTCAATATGTCCTGGGCTGTGCCAGTGAATGATCTGGTCTGCGTACTGGAGCAGATCCGGGTTGTGGGTGACGAAGATACATGTGATGCCTAGCGACTTGAGGGTTGTCATGATTTTATGTGCCCTGATGGCATCTATATGAGCAGTACCCTCGTCGAGAAAAAGAATGCGTGGTTCCGTATACAATGCTCGAGCGAGCAACAATCGAGTGAGCAGAGCAGGGCGAAAGACCCTTGAAATGGTGCGACAAGGAAATGAACTGGAACCTCCTCACGAGATTGAATATACTGCGCGACCCATCCTTACCAGGGATGGGTACAAGCAATTTTGGCAGAATACTGCATTATCCGCCCATAGCTCAGCTGGATAGAGCACCAGGCTTCGAACCTGGGTGTCGGGAGTTCGAATCTCTCTGGGCGGGCCAAATAAAGGCCCCAACAGGTCAC
>MDTC01220637.1_pt1 | contig 44618 bp, 89 predicted proteins | sample 811181 | NCBI WGS metagenome assembly MDTC01 (sample SAMN05326644, study PRJNA326480) | marine metagenome | isolation source: seawater | place: Pacific Ocean: North | collected 2011 | reverse complement strand
GTTGAGAATTCCACTCGTATGAGTGCTGCTTCTCTTGAGAACTCCACTCGTTTGAGTGCTGCTTCTGTTGAGAACTCAACTCGTATGAGCGCTGCAGGTCTTGAGAACTCCACTCGTAAGAGTGCTGCAGGTCTTGAGAACTCCACTCGTGTGAGTGCTGCTGGTCTTGAGAACTCCACTCGTGTGAGCGCTGCTTCTCTTGAGAACTCCACTCGTATCAGCGCCGCTGGTCTTGAGAACTCCACTCGTGTGAGTGCTCTTGGATTGGAAAATTCTCTTAGAAAGAGCGTTATTAACGGTCTTGATAATGAGACAAAATCTGGAGAGTTCGTCGTAGCCGCTGCTTCTACAAGCAAAACGTTTGCTCACGGTCAAGATGCAAATGCAGTAGTTATTGCTACTTTGCACTCGTCTTCTGAGAACGCGCAAATTGTTGCAATTCAACAAGGAGCTATTGATGCTAATAATGTAACATTCCACTTCTCAGGTCCTATACCTGCCACCGATTCGGCTGGTCAGGCTCAGACTTGGAAAATCAAGTTTGTTGCAATTAAGAGCGAGTAATCTCATCTCTTAATAATTTTGCTAAAATTTTTGAATCAGGGGGCGACTTCGGTCGCCCTCTTTTTTTCTTTAAATAATTTAACCCGTGTGTATTATTAATTAATGAATGATCCTTTTGAAGCTTTTAGAAAGTGGAAGAATATGAATCCACTATCGAAAGATTTGCGTCCTAATAATAAAGGCAAATCTAAACCTAATAATAAAAAAAATAAAAAATCTTCCAACAGCAACGAGTATAAGAATAATCTATTTAAGAAGTTAAAGCATCGTTCTAAGTATGTGAATATGGAATACGATGATACTAAAGAAATTTTTGAAAAAGCACGACAAAAGTGCATTAAAAGCATTATGAATTTCTGTAAAGAAAATCCTGATCGAATGAGCCCTTTAACTCAACAAGAAAATAAAGATAAGAAAGTTTCTAAAAAAAAGAAAAAAATATTTGATTCCGAAGAGGTTAAAAGCGTTTTTAGGCAAATTGTTTTACAAACTCACCCAGATAAGTTCCAGCAAGAATCAGATGAAATCGCTGAAGAGATGACGGAATTATATTTGGCCGCTACAGAAGCAAAAGAAAATTGTGATTTTCATGTGCTCATGGATGTTGCTACAGACCTTAAGATTGATGCAGATGAGTTATCTATGGAGCAATTAGAATTTCTAGAAAAAGAAATTGAATCTAAAGAACAAAAGATATTAGATATGCGTAAGGATCTTATGTGGCACTGGTATCACGCAAATAATAAAACAAGACAAAGTATAATAGAAAATCTTTGCCCGAAGAAAAAAGGCAATAAAGATTAATATTGCCCAGAAGGGAACAGTGCAGCGTCCATCCCTGCAACTTGAACAGGAACAGATTGATACATGTTATAAGAGTGAATTAACTTATTTAGTTTCTCTTCTGAATCTAAAGCTTGACCCTTAAATATTTTTGCTGATTCAATTTTTTGTGCAGGAGTTGAGCTTGTAGCGCTTCTTCTAATTACCGTATCTCCTTCTTGTATTGATATCCATTCCCCACCTTCTGCTGAGCTTCCCCCATCAGTAGAGGAAGAAGATGTAGCAACTCCAATTGTAGCTTTCCTAGACTCTTTTGTATAGAAATCTTTTAGGTATAGCTGAGTAAGAATAGCTTTTTCTTCAAGTTTTAGCGAAGGACAAAAATTAGCATTTTCATCTACTCCAAACTGAGTATTAATCAATACATTCATTTGCCCGACATTGGTAGCTAAATATCCAGATACAGTTGACTTTAAGGCTACTCTTGCAGATCCAGTTACATGATCTAGTTCGACATTTAATATGTCTTCTGAAAGTTTTTCAATGTCGCTTGGAATATAAGCCGGAGTTGGCGTCGGGGTCGGAGTTGGCGTCGGGGTCGGAGTTGGCGTCGGGGTCGGAGTTGGAGTTGGCGTCGGGGTCGGGGTCGGAGTTGGCGTCGGAGTTGACATTTTATTGTCCGGTTATCCTTTTATACTCTTCTGATCTTGGGTCTATTACAGGTCTTGACTGTGATGCAATAGTTCCTATTCTTGCGGCATGAAAAGCCTTCTTGAGTTTATTTCTGAGGATGGGGCGAGTTCCAGAAGGAAACACTCCAGCCCTAACAGCTAAAGCTTGCATATCTGTCAGATTCATTTCTGCTATTTTTTCATTAAACTCTTCTTCGTCTTCCGTCCTAAAAGGATTTGAACGAGTGATACCTATTGCTTTTTCTAGTCTACGAAGCTCTTCTATTCTGTCTTCTTTGCTTTGAACTTTTCCGTCTGCAAACTCCATAGGTTTCTTGGTTTTACTTGCGCGGGGTTTCCTTGTAGTAGTTTTTGATTTCTTTGGCATGGTGTAACCTTTCTCCTTTTCTTATTATACCCTATATACACAAAAAATCCACTCAAGAAGAGTGGATTTTTTGAGAAACAATGTCTTAACCGAATTAAGCGGCGTTAACATGCATACCGTACAGTACACGGTTGTCGAGGATCATACGACCTTCTTCGACCGAACCGTAGTAGCCAACTTTTTGCTGACGGCTAACGAACTGATCGTCTGGTACCAAGGAAAGCTCGGCTCCATTGTCAGCATCGCTTGCAACTGCGCGGACCATCATGTCTGCACGACTACGATCAATACCGAGGATGAGATCGTCATCGTTGGCATTAAAAGCGTTTTGATTAACAGTGGTTGAACCGTCTGTCTTAAGAAGGCTACGATAGACCTTGGTGTACTTGGCTGCAGGACCAAACTCAAGAGATTCTTGAATGTTGATTCCGTAAAACTCAGGAATTCCGCCGTTAGCATAGATAGCATCTCTCATAGAATCAGTGGCGGGGATTACTCCTGCGCCCTTATTATCTACGGTTATGGTTTCTGAGTCGCCGGAGAGAACAATATCTTGAGAATCACCTGAAACTCCACGTGTGTTGACTGGATTGTAAGCCATTTCACGAAGGTTTTCAACAACCTCTGGAGAAACGATAAGGTCAGTAATTCCGCTTACTCCACCTACTGGTGTTCCACCTGTAAAAGAAGTGTGAATTCTCTTGGAAACAGTAAGCATCCTGTTAAAGTCGTGAAGAAGAATACGACCAGCTTGTGTGTTTGTCAATGTGTGACTAACGTCGTTTGTTTTAGCTTTAGAAAGCACCGACAAGATCATATTAGCAGAAGTCGACTCCATTTTAAGGAGAAGTTCTTGAGCCATACGAGTGAATGTCTTACTTAAAACATCCATCCGAGAGCGTGCGACATACTTCTTATCGAAGCTAAGTGCGCTGTCCAGACGATAAGTCGTGAACTTGAGCTCTTGAGTCGTTGGAGCAACTTGATTGCTGGGAAGACCACCGGGGGCATTTTGGCTCCAGATTTCGATGTAATCTTCGTCGGTAATGTCGAAGTACAAATCCAGAGGAATGCTGGGGTTGTCGTCAGCAGTGAAGCTTAGCGTTTTAAACATGTTGCTCAACGTAGGAGCTTGCTGGATTACCTCAGCGAGCACAGGCGCAATGAATTCTGCAAGGGCGGCTTGTGCTTCATAAGCAACGTCCCTGTCCTTGGAGGCCATTGCCTTTACGAGTTCGAGCTGTTCTTCTGTTCTTTTGAGTGTGATATTCATTGTTATAGTGTCCCTGAGTTAAAGTTTGAAATTAAAGTTCGAGCTTAACCAAGGCAAAAGTACCTTCGTGAATGTCAATATTGGATGAGCCTTGCTTGGCGCGAGAACCAATAGCGAGTACTGTTCCAATTCTAACGCCTGTAGCTGTTTTTGTTGACATGCATCCGTTGGCCAATGCGTAAATTGCTGCACCAGCTTTTAACGAAGCGTCAGCTGCAGAATCGGCAATTGCCTTGGCATCAACCATGACTAAACCTTTGGTAAGAACTGGAACTACTTGACCGGGAGATACCGCCATGTGTTCATCTTTCTTTACGGGGTAACGGAGTAAGTTTTCTCCGTTTTCGTCGAACTTAGCAGTTTGGCGAAGGGTGATTCCAAATACAGATTCTCCAGCAGTGCCTGCACATGCAGCCATTTCAAGAGAAGCAGATGGATATCCATTTGATCCCAAGTGAGGGATCGTATGATCGCCCATCATGTAGTTTCCAGTATCTGCACCGTAAGTTACTGGAGCCTTATTAAGGTCCCAACCTTCGGGGGTATTGTCTGCAGCAGTAGCAGTTGACGTTAATTTTACAACTACTCCGGCGTCACCTTTACCTGTTGTGGTAAGTTTATCGTTTACGTCGGCAGCAGCAAGCGCGAATAAATTTATGACGTCATGTTCGTCATAATCTCTGAATGGTAGAAGTCGATTAGCCATTGTAGTTTAGTAGTTAACAGTTACGTGTTCTTTAGTAAAAGCTTGTTTGAATTTTTGCTTTAGTGTTAGTTCTTCTTCAGAAACTTCTGCATTATTGTTAGCAACAACTTCGTCAGTTTCTTCGGCATTTTCCAATGCTGAGTCAACGACTTCTTCTGTTACTTCCTCTGTTGCAGCCTCTTCTGAAGCTGTAGAAAGTTCGGCGAGACGTTTTTCAACTTCTTCGTCGATTTTTTCTTTCAAAGATTCTTCTTGCTTAGCAATGTGCTCTTTATTCTTATGAGCCCATACTACAGCAAGTTTTTCTTGGTATTCCGAAAATGATTCTTCGGATTCGTCAAGCGACTTGATTTCAGCAACAAGAATTTTGCTGTCATCTTCGCTTAGTTGATAAATTTCATTCACAGCAGCCATGCGGACTTGAAACCTTTCAGCAGCTTCGCGAACCTTGTTATCTTCTTCTAGCTGGCTGAGAGACTCTTTTGTGTCTTTCAACTGGCCTTCGAGATCAAAAACTTTGGTTTCGAAATCTGCTTGAGCTTTTAGTAGACTTTCCTTTTCAGTTTTAGCCTGCTCAATTTCTTCGACATACTGTTCGTTTTTTTCCTTAATGGCATCACGAAAGATTTGTCCGAGATTAGCAACTGCTTCGTCCGAAAAGCTCTTTTCTGACTTTACGTCTTTAAGCGCTTTGGTGAATTCTTCGATAAGTTGAGAGTTTTCCATAACTTTTTTGGTGTTTGTAGTTTTTACATGCTCTTCGGAGCATTGGGAAATTATTTCTTTATTATTTTTAATTTTTTTTAAAAATTCTAAATTATTTATATAAAAATTTTTATATTCTGCATAGTCCTCTTCTTTTTCTTCTTGCTTTTCGGGGCTTGATTTTTCTACATGAATTCCTTTGACATCTGCAGCGGGGTTAGTTGTAAAGCCGACTCCTAGAGGATAAACGTCTCCACTAAGTAGTCTATAAACTGGGGATCCGTCTTTAGTTTTACCCTCACCCTGATTACATTTTAAAAATTTTGAATATTCTTTTATTCCATTTGCTTCTGTAATGATTTCACATTCAGATAGATTCTTACTTCCTACTGCAATTACGTAATCATTGAAGCCTACTTCCCAGCTGGCTGAAATATATTCATTATAGCTACCTTCTGCGTTGGCCATCATCTCTATCATTTGAGCAAAAGGGCCGCCAGCCATTTTGTATAAAACAGCGGCCAAAGAAATATTAAAAGGCTGAAAAGTCCCAGAAGCTTCAGTCTTTGATAAAATCTTATTATCTGCATATGTGGAAAAAGAGCTAGATACAATATGCCCAACTATGTTATCTCTTTCATGTTCTACATTAGTTGGTTTATGATTAAAGTAGTCTACTACAGCAAGAGCTGTTTCGGTATCTATACCGTCGCCGTTTTTATTAAACATATTTACCACGGCAGCGTTGAATGCAACCGCCACTAAATCAACATTCTGCTCGAAGTCGATATCATCAGGGATCAGCGGTCTAAGAGACTCAAGTGAAGCTTCGGTAATATTCATCTGCGGATCATCCACAGAAGAAGAAGCTGTTATTTCCCCAGTAAATTTTGTAATATATTTAAAAGGCCTTTTCATGCATTCTAAGTATTATACACAAAAAGATTGTAATTTACAAAAGTTTATTCTTCAGAGTGATATAGAATTGCCGAAGGGTACTGCTCTAACTCATGGGTGGCAGAAATATTAAGGACTCCTTGTATTGAGGATAGCTTTTCCAATTCATCGATATTTTTTATGCACGCATCAACAGAAGATTCCCATTCATCTTTTTCTTTTGCGCACACAACAGCTTCAACAAAACTATCAAGCATTTCGCTTTGCTGCTTGTTAAGCCTCTTTACTGAAAATTTATCCTTAATACTCTTTGTAGCGTGAGATCTCAGAGACTCTATTTTATATACAGTTTCTTGAATATTCTTTCTGCTATAATTTGGCTTACCAGATTCAGACGCAGTTGCGCCCGGTGGACGTCCGTTTTGATTAGGAGTCACCTGCTGATTAAGATTTTGAGGTGCAGCTGGGGCGGCAGGCTTAGACTTTATTGCTTTCTCTTTAATTTCTCTTTCTTCTTCGGCGCCAGCAGCTTCAACAGCGGGCACTCCGCCAACTAAAGGATTATAATACCCCTTCTCTCTTTCCTTTGCGTACTGTTCTTGAGCAGGAGACAACTCCTCTGGCTTCGGGTAGATTCCGGTTTTTATTACGTCCACTCCTTGCTGAGGCGTAAGTATACCAATTTCCATAAGTCTCGTAGCTACTCTTTGAAGCTGAACTTCGTCTTTTATATCTAGCTGTTCAAATCTTGCTGCAGGAAATTTTCTGAATCCCAGATTTCTACATATTAGTTTTATTTGCGGCTGAATAAAATCGTGAATAAAAGCGTGTCTAGCTTCTTTTAGTCTTTCTAGGAATATCTCTGCCTTAACCTGAGTGTTTGCAAATTTTTCATTACCAACTACTACATTCTGTAGGCCTTCCCTAATATCATTGTTAACAATTTCATATTTGTCGGGGCCAATTATTTTTGATATATCAGGTATAATAAATTCTGCTTCTGTAGTATAGTCACTGACTAGCACCCTGCCCACGCTTTCGTTTTGGAACAGCGCTTGCATCGCATGTAAGTTATTTGCATTAATACCTCCTTTGTCGGGCTCGGCGCCCATTGTTATAAGGAGTATTACATTTTCAATTGTTCTGCTTACTGCTTGATCAATTTTTTTGAGTTCTAGCTTCCAGTTAATATCATCCAATACAGGAAACCCAAAAGGCACGGCAAAAGGCTCGTAGTCTTGTTTTTTATAAAAACTATAAGAAAGTTTTTCGGGCTCTAAATCTATATAAATTCCTGTGTCTATAAATTGACCTTTTTTAATTTCAGCTTTTTTTTCTTCTGGAAGCGCATCAAATATTGCCTTATCTTCTTCTGTCGTCGGGTTTCTTAATCGCTCAAGGTCATACTTTGATAAAACCTTCCTAAAGTTAGACCCAGAAAATGAGGTCTTTGGCTTCATAGCAATATCAAAAGGATTCAAAAGAATATATTTTATTGGAATATGATTGGCCTTAAGCTGTCCTGCTGCTCCGTATACTTTAGTTAACTTAGCAAAGTCTTCGGTGCTAAATTTTCCATCAATTCTATACAAAAAGATATTACCCGTTTTATAATATTCTCTAAAGTATTGATCTTTCAAGCCCCATATATTTATTTTCTCAAACCACTTCTCAATAAAAGCTCGAGCTTTTTCAGAGCCTCCTTCCAGCTTTATTTCAGAATTAGTTAACTCTGACATAATATCAATGGCATTTTTGAATATAGATATATTTGCATAAGCCTTCTGGCATAAATCTATAGCATCTTTTATATTTATTCCATCTGCTCCATATTCATAAGGAAGCATGCCTTTTCTTATATTTGCAAATCGTTTCTCTTTATCTCCAGATGTAATTGCATTACGCCGTCCCAGCGTTCGGGTTCCTTCGCTAGTTTTTCTTATGTATGACGATGTGCCAGCTTCTATATAATAAGGCTGCCCTGCAGACTGAGGCTGGGTATCCTCTACTTTTGTTTTAAAGAAATCCTCTACAGATCCTACTCCTTGACCCTTGTCTTGATCGAACTTATCCCAATAAGAAGACTTTTTATTATACTTTCTTTTTGTCATAATGAAGTATTATACACGAAAGAATAGCCAAAGTCAAAGTTAAAGTTAAACAAAGTTAAAGTTGACTTTTAACTAACGAACATTGGCGTGAAGGTAACTTGAGTTTCATCTTTAGGTGCATGCATCATATCATAGTATACTTTAATCATCCAATTTCCTAATACCAGCGCAGAATAAGAGTCTTTCCTGATTTTGTCTGGACCAGTTTGTCTTCTTAGTTCTAGCGGCAAGTCAAAAGTTTGAGTTCCCTGAGGGGAAGTAGATATTTGGATTAATGCACATTCAGATTTAGTGAGATCTATCATGTCACTTTGATGCTCAACAAAATCTATCATTTTTGCTGAGTCGGCCTGCTTGTCTACGTCTGTATGAACGGAAAATTTTATTTTATTAATTGGTATTTTCTTTTTCCTTTGTGCGTGATATGCGTCGTCCACGGCCCGACAGGCGAACTTAATTCTTTTATGATCAAGGTTGGCCTGCAAAAGTTCGTTGGCTCTCCTTATCCATGGGCTGGAAGGTTTTTGCAAGTAGCAAATTCTTTTATCGGGCAAATTGTATTGTTTTTTTGCTTCTTTTATAACAGACGGGTAGTCAACTACATTTGTAAAATCTACGTCTTTTATTTGATCAATTTTAAGTTTATCTTTTTTGAATATAGAACTTTCATTTGCAGCGCTAAGAAATTGAACTCCTCCATTATAGTCACCTACAATTGATACTATATTAAAGTTAGTAAGTAAATAGTGAAAGTATTTTATATGCTCTCTTAGTGTTGTTCCCGGTAAAGCGTAGCCATGGACCATCGTTCCAATTTTCTTTTCGTCATCAAGCTTAAATACTTGCATGGCAAAATTGTCAGAACTTTCTGATTCTGCCCAGCTTGGGTCAAAAGACAAAATATATTTTGATTCAGGCTCGCCTTTTACTTCTATATGAGCCCCTTGTCCATCTGGTATTGTGCAGGCAGCCATTGTTGATGTTTTAAAGTACCCTGAGCTATCATCTGTAAATATTGCGCCAAACTCTCTTTCAAACTGACTTTGACTCATGCTAGATTTAGCTTGGGTAATAAGATTTTGATCATAGAGCTGTTTTGGAGCGCAGTCATAACTAAATTTCATTATAGCCCTTTTAGCAGAAGTTGGGTCTTGAGATGCCTCATTAATTAATTGTTCAAACTGCTCATAAAGCTTGTACATATATTCAAACTTATAACATGCAGAAGATAGCATAATTAATTTATTGTTTGGCCAAACGTGTTTATCTTTTTTATCCATTTTGCCTTGAAGTATTAGCTCTTCTTCTGCTTGGTCTAAATCTTCTCTTTCTGTAGGATTTTCTACAACAGAAAGAAATGGAACAATAACCTCATTGTAAATTCTTTCAGGCATCAGAGCAAACTCATCTATAATTATACGATGAAATCTAAATCCGCGAAGCTTATCTCCGTCACCAAGAGGGAGAGCTCTAATTCTTGAAGACCCGATTTCCATTAACCACTCATCATTGCTTTTACTTTTTTTAGTTATGCATTGCGCTAAAAATCCTGCTTCTGGCTTTGCGGCTATATCCTCTATCTTCTTAAATATCATCTTTGCCTGCCTAAAAGACTTAGATAAAATACCTATTTCGACACCTTGATTTAAAATCGCATCTAAAAAAGCATATATTCCAGTGGTAAAAGATTTAGACATTCCTCTTGACCATACTCCCATAAAGTAATCTGACTCAAACATGCTTTTAATTGCTAAATGCTGAAATGGGAACAGTTTTACTCCTGATATTAAGTCAACTGTAAAAGTCATGTTACTGCGCAAAAATTTATAAAGCTCAATCTTTGCTTCATTTTCTTCTAAGTAGCCTTCAATCTCAAGCAATTGTTTATTTAACTGTCCTGAACCCTTTGTTACCGGATTAGGATTAGAGCCTTCCTCCCAAGTCATTTTTTCCTCCTTTTTATCCAGCTATCCATATAATGTTGTAAGTCAACAGTCCATATTCTATCTTGATAGTAAAGAATTCTTGGAATTAAATCTTCTGAGTTTTCTCTGCTACCAGAAAAAACAAATTGGCAGCGACCTGCAAACTCGTGCCCAATATCTATAATATTATGCCAAAGATAATCGAGATTGCTTTTGTGCTGCCATCGTTGGTTGTTGTTTTTGTAAATGTCCTGAATACTACTTTCTATGACGATAAACAAGTATCCATTTAACTCTACTGCTCGATTGATTTCTTTTTTAAATCTATCTAAATTCTTTTTTACCGTAAAAGTGCTTTTGAAATCGCTTTCGCTTTTTCTATCAACAAATGTCAGTGTATTTTCATCAGTTAAAGCGTAGTCTCCGATGTCTAATTTTTTTTTGACAAAACAATTGAAGTTCAGTGGTTGTTTTTCTCTGGTATCTACGATAATTTCCATTTTTTTCGGGACGTTTACCTCAAAAAAGTCATTAGGAAGTCTATTGCAGAATAACGGTTTTACATTAACTAATTCACAAACCCGGGTAAAGCTTCCATAGTGTTTTTGATACTCTTCTATTTCTGGCAACATTCTCAATTGTAGTTCTAGGTGGCTTGGGCCGTGAGATAAGTTTTTTTCTTCTACTCTAGCTCTAAGGAGTTTCAATATGTAAGATTTTACTGTTTCTTGAAGATTTGTCTGGCACCATTTTTTAAGTTGAGTTCTGGTGGTAAAATCTTTAGAAAAATAGTCTTTTTTGTTTTTGTATGGCAACCGTTCTCCGGTAAGTAAATTATATCTTGGGTGAAAAGTCGTATAGTATTCTGCTAGGGTTACAGAATGCACCTTGATGTGCTTTATAAGAGCTTCTTCGGAATCGAATTCTTCCTTGCAAATTTTGCATTGAAATTTCATTAGATTGCATCGTTTTTATTTATTCCTAATACTCTAGCTTTCCATTCGGGCATTTTTTCAAGTTCTTCGACTTCTTCTTCTACAGCTTTGCGTTGCAACTCTGCAATTTTTATCATAATTTTTCTTTCTTCTTCGGACTGAAAAATTGCTACTAGATTTAATAGGCTTGCGTTTTGTTTTTGTTTATCCAAAACTCTTTTTGATCTATCTCCTTGTAATTTTTGAATCAATGACTCCATTCTTTTTTCGCATTGATTATATTCTTCGCTTTTTGTTTTTAAAAGTTCTGCTAATCTTACAGTCATCTCTTGCTGCGTTTCAGCATTGTCAAACATAGCATTCAATTTATCCATAGCTTTAGAAATATGTTTAATATTAATATATTCCATGCATACGTTTATATATAAGTTGATTTCGTCTGTTGTGAGATCTGGCTTATCCCATGTCGCTCTAATAAATTCTGACTCAAACAGTTCTCGGTCTAAATCGTTTGAGTATCCACTAACCACCTGAACAAACCTAGGAGATTGCAAGTAATTCATTAATTGCTCTATACAAAGCCTTTGGTTCATATTAATTTGTTCTTTTTCTAGAGAATTTCCGGCGCAAATATTAATTTTATTTAAAACTCCATCGAAAGCTTTTTCAGGAATATATTTTTTGCTTTTTTCTGCGTCACTAAGCCTGTGTTTATTGGCTTCTTTTACATATTTTTGAACAACTAAAGTAGGTTTACTTAAGGGAGTTATTTCTCTATCAGGAAAAAGCATTGTTGCAATTTGATAGGAATTCAAGCCTTCTTCTGAATAAGTGTCAATTATTCTTTTGTCATCTTTGGAAAGCTCAATGTCTTTGACTAGGTCTACCTTGCTTGTTTTATATTCAATGCCCTCTTGCGCCATGAACTGCCTGACAGCTCTTCCTTCTTTTGTTCTGCCATCTAGAAAAGGGTCGTCAAAAACATTTCTAGTCATATCAGTGAGATTGGGGTATTTTTGAACATTTTCCCTTATAAACTTTTTTTGCTCTTCTGATAAGTCGCTCATAAGATTATATCCTGCGTTTTTAATATATGCTCAGCTTTTTTGGCGAACATTTTTTTAAGGTTTTTTATTTGTTTGTAACCTGCTTTTCTGCCTTTTTCGCTAGTTTTGAATCCTAGTACTTTTGCAACTTCCTCTTCGCTTTTATTTTGCACAAAAAGAAGTTCGTAAACTAAATATTGCCTATCGGAAAGAACTTCTTTAATCGCTCGATTAAGTCTTCCTCTAGCAGTGTCCATATCGTAAAAGCTTTCCTCTATGTGATGCGCTTCATGAGAGTGATGTTCTAAAGCAACAGGCATTTTTATGTCATATGCATATTTTTTAGTTTTTTCCCATTTTGCAAACAGAGGGCATTCAGAGTCTTGGAGCCCACTGGTCGTGAAGCCGCACAAGCTATCAACTTGCTCCGCTTTGCTTGGTCCTGCTTGATTAAAAGGGCAGCTTAGGCATGGTCGCACAAAATTACTATAATAATTCCGCAGAATGTTTTTAAGTTGATTTGTGATAATCTTATTTATCCAAGGAAGAAGAGGTCTTTCTTGATCCCACTGATCCCATTTATTATATATATGCGTTCTAATTATTTGAGACACGTCGTCATAGTCCACCCAAGCCAAAGAGTTTAAAGACCATTTTCCCCTTCTTTTTTTGATCTCTTGATCAATAGCAGGAAACATTTCCTCGTAGGAAACTTTTCTTTTCTTTTTTTTATCCAAGGTCGATGGTTCCTCTAGCTGGCCTGCATTCTTTCATGGCTCTCTCTAGAGGGTCGCCTTCGACTTTGTTTCTTTGGATTTTGCCAAGCCCTAGCTTCTGTTCTTTCATTACTTGATTCATTGGCTTAGGCCCCTCGGCATAGGAAACTTCATATTCAATTTTTAAGTTTCTGGGTATCCTTATTTTTGTACTTTCTGTAATTTCCTCTTGCTCAACTTCTTCAGTAATTGTAGATGCTCTTAAGGCTCCGTTTAGTGGAGCGCCACAAGACGAGCAAAACTTTGGAGGTTCATTAGCGGAAAACTCAATTTTAGAGCCACATTCTGTGCAGAATTTATTCATTTATTTATTTTAATTCTTTTTAATTAAATTTCAAATAAATTACACTAGATATCCGCTTACTATTCTTGCTTGCCTTCTCATGAATTTATGCACATCATCTTCTTCGCAATTTTTACATCCTTCAAAATTATTTTTTACATAGTCTACTCCTAGTATTCCTATGACTTTTCCATTAAGCGTTGTAATAGGGACATTGTATATGTATTTTACCCCCTTATCTCTCAGTAAAGATTTAAAGCCTTCATCTGTAATTTCATCTATAGATTTTTGATAATAACCATCTTTAATAAGATTATGAAGATATTTACTATATCTTGATACTTTATAATCTTGTGAATTGTCGGCCTCAGCGCTAACGCCGGGCTCAACAAGTTCATAGGTAGAACTGAACTTTTGCTGCCCTCTTCCCGAAAAAAATTGGCCGCCATTATGAAACTCAAAAACATAAGTTCTATCAGATTTCATAATTGATTGAATATATTCCAGTGCGGTATATACGTTTATACCGATGCGAGCCTGATTAGCTATGCAATTTTTTTTCTTATAAGATACTTTATTTCTTAACCAAATGCCTGTGAGCGTGGTTATTGCGGATAGTACAGCCGCTATTACTGTCGCAGTTGATGTTTCCATTAATCTTTCTTTTTATCTCCCTTTTTAATTTTAAATAATTCGTAGACCATGCTACTACCACATAAAATAAAAACTGCAATAATTATATACAGAAATGTAGTTGTAGGTTCATTATACGTTAAATTGGACGCGCCTTCTACTTTGTTGTATTGTTCTATTTCTTTACGGGTGACGTCACCGTCATTGTTAGCATCTATCTCTGTGAACGATATAGAAGGCCTTAAAGATGGTTGCTCAATTCTAGGAGGGGCAACATGCCTATTCATAGACATACAGCCTCCTAGGGATGCTAGGATCGCGGCAAATAAAAATAGGTTGATTAAGTATTTCATTTAATTATCTTTTTTTGCTTGGGATAGCATAAAACCCTACAACCATAAAACATAAATCCATAAAAGATGTAAGCAACAAGCCGCCGGTTAATTTTACTATAACCCAGTCAGTTCCTCCGAACACCCATCCGAAAAATCCCCATTTTGCATTATCCCCTTTGGGCACAATGACATCATAGGATATATTTGGATTCATAGCATAATACAACATTAAATAACAAAGCGTTAAAGTAATAGATAAAAATAGTATTCTTCTTGTTACCTTAACAAATGAATCTCCTGCTTGATTTTTCTGATTGTCTATAATGGCTAGCGTAAGCTCTCTGTCTCTTGCGGCAAGCATCATTTGGTCTTGCCTTTTTTGCTCCAGCCAATGATTAATAAGATTGCAGAGAATTTTAATTCCCGCGCCCATCACGGTGTATAATATAGGTCCCATGTTAATATTATATACACAAAATACAAAAAAAATGTAATTTAGAATTTGATAGCCCCAATATATAATATATTTATATGAGTAATTCTATTCCAAAAATTAATGGATCAGTAATATTGATTGGCAACGGACCATCATCTGCGATGTTCGAGCTTGGAAGTGAAATAGATCAATTTGACGAAGTCGTTAGGTTTAACAGGTTTAAAATAAATGGTTTTGAAAAAAACCTTGGAACAAAAGTTACATTCTGGGCAACCTTCGGAAGAGGAGAAAGACCGCAAGGCACGGAGCCGCCAAAAAAAGTAATATTAACTCATGAGGGCGCCCGAATAAAAGATATCGAAAATCATGATATTTTTAGGATTCCATATCATTACCATCAAGAAAAAAGAAAAATTATCCAAGACATCGTAAAATCAAAAAAAAGAAACGAAGCCCCGATCTTGCCTTCGAGTGGATTTCTAACTACTTGTTGGTTGTTGGAAAAAGTTGGTATTGAACAAGTTACGTTATTAGGGTTCGATCATTTTTCTAAAGAGCAAAGCTCGCAGCACCACTATTGGTTAAAACAATCATTTGGAAAACCTAAGGAGCATGATGGAGAGGTTGAGCATCAACTTCTTTGTGAGTTCGGATCTAGGGTTACTTATTTAAAAGAATAAAATGAACTTTTCTAAAATTGGTCGCCGTGGACTTTCGTCACTTTTTCCAAAAGACGCAATTGGCGTTGAGCTTGGTGTTGCTCAAGGGCATTTCTCGGACGCACTGCTTGCATCTAATAATGTACAACGACTCTTTTCAATAGACCGCTGGTTAGATCACCATAATGATTCGGAGTACGTTAAAGCTTGCAAGCTTCTTGCAAAACACAAAACGAGAAGCATTGTGATGAGATCCTCTTTCAGCGATGTCTTGTGTCTTTTCCCTGAATCTTATTTTGACTTTATATATATTGATGCATACGCTCATACTGGTCAGGAAGACGGAACAATTCTTCATGAGTGGTACCCAAAGTTAAAAATTGGTGGTATATTTTCTGGACACGACTACGACAATAGATCATGGCCAAAAACAGTTAAAGCTGTAGACAGTTTTGCTAATTCTGTAGGCAAAAATATCGAAGTGATTCCGGGGGTAGATACGACTAAATGGCAAGATAGATATCCTAGTTGGTATTTTATTAAATAATAAATAGGTAAATAAATATGAAAAAAAGTCTTGAGTTAAAATATATAAAAAAAATTTCTTCGTTACAGGAGGATCTTTCTAGGTGTAAGAAAATGTTGAGATCCAATGCAAGAAAACGCCGAGATAGAAAAACACGTCTTCCAAGAGGCTGACCTTTTATTTGAAGATAAGCTACATTCTTTCCACGATAAATTTGTTGACTGTTTTTTATTGACTGGTGTTGACGAGTCAGATAAACCTTTGGACAAGGTTAAGATGACAAAAAACCCAAAATTTTCTTTATTGTATTATCAGAGGATAGTTGGGGGAATAATGAAAAATAATCCGATAGTCTCGATCAAATCTATTTCGGATGAAAATTTAAAAGCGCATTGCAGAATTTACTACCTAAATAACGATATAGACATAGAAGATTTCTTTTATACTCAAAACGTTTGTAATTGGCAAGGAACTCAAAAAACTTGTTTTCAAGTGTGGAAATTGAAATTTATTAGTATTTTAAACATGAATAATCACTGGCTATGAGCAGAAAAGATAGAAAACCTTGGTGGATATTAGAATATAGTAAACGTAAAAATGTTTCTCGCAAATATAGATCTACGGAAAAAGAAATTTCACAACAAAAACTTCTTGGTAATTGGAAAAAAGTGAAAAGACTTAAATATTTGCTTAGGAATGTTTGGTGGGGAATAAAAAGATATAAATAAATTTTTAGCTCGCTTTTCCTTCTAGCTTTGATATAATAAATTTTAATATCTCGCTTCTTAGAATATCTTCTTTCCCAAATTTAAAAGCATGTATTCCTCTGTCTTTACTTTCTGGGTCATTAAATAAATCGAACATTGGGCCAAATCCGCTTTTGCCATTAATGTCGCTTTGCATAAAATCACCGCAGATAAAAAGCTTACAATTTTCCCCTACTCTTGTAAGCAATGTGGTCAGCTCTTTATATGTAAAGTTTTGTGCTTCATCTGCTACAACTACTTTATCTGTCCAGCTTGCGCCTCTTAAATAGTTTATTGGCATAGCTGAAATTCTACCATTTTCTAAAAGCTCTCTTTTGCAAGTATTTGTTTTTGGAAGCATTTCAGATAATTTGTCTTCTAAAGGAGATATATAAGGATTAAACTTGTCATCAATATCACCCGGCAAAGCCCCGAGGCCTTTTTCAGCGCTTTCTATAACAGTTCTTATATACAGTAAATCTAATTCTTCTTTAGCGCTCAATAATCTTAATGCCGCATATACTGCCATATAAGTTTTTGTTGACCCTGCCGGGCCGGCAATAAACATTATATTAGTATCTTCATTAAACGCAATAGAAATAAATCTTTTTTGTTTCTCTGTTAGTTTTAAAGAATTGACGTGAATAGTTTGAGGTAACTGAGGTATATATATCTCAGGCTTGTTGGTAGACTTTTTAGCCATCACTACAACAATAGTACACTATAAATTGAAATAAACATAAAATAACATAATATAAGATAGATGACTAAAACTAAGATCATGGAAACTCTGTCACAAGTGGCTCCTCCCTACGAAGCGACAGTTTGGTTGAAAACTGAAAATAAAAAACTTAATAATGAAACACCCGCAAAACTTATCTTAGAAAATAGAGATATAGATAAAGTACGAGTGGCTATTGAGTTTGATTTTCAGGAAAAACTAATTAAGAAAAAATAAAGCAAGCCGCCAAGCTGTTTGTTCTGTAGAAAATTGGCCGTCGATTTTTTTTGACCACCATGATTCTATAGTATACTTTTGTGTTTTCATATTGAAGAAAACCACCCCCCGCCAATTGTCAAGCGATTTGTCAATCTTTTTTTTTAAAAAACCGGGGTGGGGGTAAGTAGTAGAGCTACTAATAACCCCATTAGCTGAACTACAAACGCACCTAATGCCGATTTTTGTTCTCGCTTTTTCGGGGTTTTTTTGCTAAGTTATACTTATGAATAAATCAGCTAGCCTCACTTCAAAAGTTAAAGCCGAGATGGTACTCCTTCGCGAGATCATCGCTCACGATACCGATGCCGAAATGGTCAGCATTGCCCGGGATCTCTTGGCAAAGAACCAAGCTTGGCTTGACGAATGGAAAGCTCAAGACAGGTTGGCAATGATAAATAACTGCAAAAAATAATTTGACCTTTAACCTTTAACGTGCTACTTTATATATATGAAAAACACTAACACATTCAAAAAGGGCGATGTTGTGCTGACGCGTTGCAAGAAAATCTATCAACTTACTGATGACCCAATCGATCACCCAACTTGGGGGGCTTGTGCAAATGTTCGCAAGTACAGAACGAATATCGTTCACGGCATCCGCCTTCGTGATGTTCGCCATCATCCATTTTTTAAATAATACCATGAGAAAAGTAACAGAACAAATAAAAGAAGCCTTCGAGCAAGGCACATCCAAAAAAGTCGGCAACACCGAGACAGACGGGCAAACCGTTTGGCTACATGGTAACGCCATCGTAAAACGCGACTTTGACGGGCTAGTCCGTTGGAGCTTGGCGGGGTGGAATACTCCCACCACACGCGAACGCGTTAACGGCATTGCAAATGCAGGCGTTCACCAAGTTAACTTTGAGCCTGTTTTAAACGGTCAAGAAATTAACTCATTCGATTGGTTTGCTAGCAACACAAAGATGACCAATCCTCTCGTCATCTAAATTGGCACGAAACCTGAACGGCTCTTTCATAAGTCGTTGACTATCAGCCGGTTAGCCGGCGCAGGGCGGCGTAAGTATCTCATTTCCAACGACTTACAACACAAAAAAAATGAAAAAAAAGTGAAAAAAAGTTTGACTTTTGGCGAAAACTCTGCTACTTTGTATATATAAGATAAAGAAAACCTAACACAAAAAAAATTATGACTAAGTCCGAAATGCTCAACAAAATCTCTCTCCTTCGCGAAGTCCTTGCGGACTCCGTCCTCTCTTCCGCTGACCTTGTTGCAATTCGCAACGAAATCGGCGACCTTCAGGACAAGGTTGCACTCCTTGACTTCCAAGAAGTCGAGGACATCGACTTTGGTCATCACTCCCAATGGGAGTAAAAATAATTCATTTTTTTCTTGCAATTCCACAAAAAATCCTTTAAGTTTATAATATGTTAAATACTTCAAATAGAAATGTTCCCACTCGCAGAGTCGAGTTTCAAGCTGTAACCATTCAAGTTGTCGATAGGCTCAAAAGCAACCCATCTGAACAACGGACTTACAAGATGCGAGTAAGTGCTGACCTTGACCAAGAGCTAAATCATGCTTGGGCTTTCGGGAAAGCTGATTGGGATAATAATCCTTGGGAGGTTATGTCAGTAGCAATCCTTCACTCCTTCATCGACTCAACAGATCAATACATATACTAAAATGATAACAATAAAACAAAACCCTAACTTCTCTAAGTTCTTTCAAGTGTTCGCCTTTGGGCAATACATCGACGAGGTAGAGCGTCGTAGTAAAGCCTTACGCATGGCTACCAAGCTAGCCAAGCAACACAAGCAAGACTTCATCAATGTTGACGGCTTGATGCAAGAAGTGTCCTAAATCGTTGATAATCAGGGCTTTAGGCCGCCCTGCGCCGGCTAACTAGCTGACATTCAATGACTTACGAAACCGATGTTCATATAGCGTGCCAACTTATGACTCGCGGCAAGTATAAGCCCGGGTTTAGCAAGCTATAAGCTCAGCTAAAAAGAAGCTAATAGTAAAAAAAAATCTTGTAAATATGCGTTTTATATGCTACCTTATAGGTATGTTAGATAAGAAAATAGAAAAATTCATTCAAGACAATGGTCTTGTACGTATCCAAGCAAGCCCCATGGCGGTGGCTTATGATCTTTGGGAAGATGTCGGTGGTCACGTTTGGACTTACGACATGATAGTGGAAGCGGTAAAATAATTCGCTTTTCCCTTGCAATTCACTAAAAAATAGTTTAGTTTTAAAATATAATTACAAATCTTTAATCTTATACTTATGGAAAATAATGACTCACTCACCCGCACCGCCCACGCCTTCGGCATGACCGATCTCGAATTTGAGGAACGCTCTCGAGTCGAGGCTGAGATTGCCGCTCAGCAAGTCATCCGTAGATGGCAAGAGGAGGAGCAGATCCTAACTGAAAGAGAAAAAATCCTCCTCGCATTTGTCTTGCCTAAGAGACAAAAAAAGTAAAAAAAAACTTGCAATTCTCTAAAAACTATAATACTTTATAATTATGAAAATAACAAATGGACAAATCTACTTCTCAAAATCAAACGCTTGTATCGTCCGAGTACTTCGGGCAGACCAAACCCAAAAGGTTGCAACGCTAAAGCATCACGCTTCCGACATGATAGAATCCGAGGTTTTGTTTAAAGACTTGAGTCCTGCCACATCCGAGCAAGTAAAATTCTACTTAGGTAAGTAAAATGATCGAAATGATTCTTATGGTTTTCTTTGCTTTAGTAATCCCAACGCTTTCAAAAGCCAACTCATAATGAGTGAGGAAGAAATTGCACGATACAACGAAACACTTGCAGGTCTCTCTCAAAGTGTTGACTTGGCTTGGAAAAAGTTTTGGCAAGACCGAGGCATTAACGCAGCCCTTGCCTGCAAGGATATAAATACGGGCGGACCTTGGTACTCCCGAGGCTATGGCGAGCAAGACGCCACGGGCGTCTACGCCCATATGCTAGAACCTGACGAGCTAATCACCCGAGCAGTCACCCGCAAGAAAACCTTAAAACAGTTTCATTAATCCTTGATAATCAAGGGTTTACGCCGCCCTGAGCGACATAAGTCATTGATCACCAACACCTTATGGAAACATAGTTGAAAGCAAAATTCTGCCCGGGGCAGTTATTTGGCATTGTGTTTGTTAAAATTTGTTTAAAAATCTCTTGACTTTTAACCAAAATTAAACTACTTTATGGATATGTTAAGATACGAATTAGTTCACGACGGAGAGGTAGCACTCTCTACTCCAAAAGATCGAGATGGTCTTAGTAGCTGCTACGCTTTAGCAGAGCAATATATCAACTCTCCACTAAAAGCTGAGTTTCAGCTAGAAATCCACCTGTGGGACAGAGAAAACGAAAGCCTTCGTGAAGTCGTCCACCAGTGGATAGAGTTTGATACATGGGGAGCGTTTGACAGCTTTGACCAAGAAGACTGGGAGCGTTACTTAGCTTAAGTCTTTTATAGTCAGCTACTTATGCCGCCCTGAGCGACGCAAGTAACTGATGTTCAACGACTTACAAAAAGCATTGTTCTATCGCCCGCCCTCAAGATTTTATTTGACTATTTGCAAAAAAGCCCCCCATCCGCCTTTTTGAAGGGCGAGTGAGGGGCCCACACTAACATACTAACTAATAATATAACTAACCACTAAATATGTTCATTACAATGCCACAAAAAAGCAAAAGCTAAAGCCCACGGCAAGAAGATTAAAAGATCAACCCACTCATCCATTGCTCAAGATTCCTTCAACAACAGGTTTTGCTACAAGGTTTCTGATGGCAACACCATCTCCGTACTGACTGCCTTTGACCGCAGACTTGAACTTGCGTGAGCTATACTCATAAAAAGCATTGACCATAACGCCTGCATTATTCATGTAAGAGAAGCAAAGTTTGTCTCCTTGTTTGTTTACATTTTGCGGTTGATACTTTGCCACCGCATTAGCTTTTTGTATGAATGAGAATTCTGATTGCATAATATGTTTTCCTCCTTAGTTGTTGTTGTTATAGACTTCACTCATCTCGGAACTTACTCCGATAGATTCGTCTTCTTCATCAATTTCTTCAGCAGAGTCGCTGAACAAAAATTGAGACTCGTCTTCCAAGTCTTCTTTGTGAGTGTCAAACAAACCATGTTCGACGACTAACTCTTCAGTTTTAACATCCTCTACAAACTCTTGGGCTTGATCGCTGAGAGCGACTCCTTTTGTTTGTTCGACTGCTTGACGGATAAGCTCGATGCGTTGTTCTTGAGTGAGTTGTTCTTTTTGATTTTCCATGATAGTATTCTCTTAAATTATCGGTTGAATGTCAAGCCCATTAGGCATTTTCTTCAATTTTTTTTACTTCACCAAAAACATTAATATGGGCGACTCCATTTTTCTTGGCAATAGTCTTTGCTAGACGCAATGCCTTTGCGTTACCTTCTACCTCGTCAATGAAATTACCGAAGGCGAAGACTTGAATCCACTTGGGAAAGTTAGCGTTTTTCTTAATAGTTATCATACATAAAATACTAAGGACTTTTGAGCAAACTGCAACAAAAAAAAATGTAAAATAATCACTTTGTCCGCCCGCTTATATCCTTTATAAGTTTCTCTAATAATACGTAAGTCCTTGCACTTCAATGACTTGCGCCGCCCAGAGCGCCCTAAGTGCCTGATTATCAATGACTTAGTAGCCTAGCCAATCTAAAACCTCTTGTGCGTCATACTCTTGAGACTCGCCCACATCTGCAAAGAACTCTAAAATGTCCTCATTGGATGTGATCCCGTGCCTTGCCAATTCTTGCAAAGCTCGGTCTTGCGTTATAGTGATGTCCTCGGCTGAATCGTAATAGTCCATTATGAATTTATACCTTCTTTAACGAATCCTGTCAAATCTTTTTTGGCAAGACCTTTTTCTATAAGTCCAACGACAACGCTTTGCTTGTCAAGAAATCGCAAATCTGATTCGTCGCCATTGACAACCTCGACACCATTCCAAGTGTCGGGTAATTGGTTACGAAAGACAACCGCAACATTGCCGCCCATCTCTAAAACAAGTTTGGCAATCTTTTCGTTAGTCTCGGAGCAAGAAAAAGTCAAGTGGTAGTTACTAGGCAATTCACCATTGAGAAAGCGTTGCATCCTTTTGAATGACTTAGTATAATCATAAAATTGAGTTTTGCTATGCTTCTCAAACAAATTCACACCATCTTCATTGATAATGTTTTCCCATGCAATGTCGCTTGTAAGGTTGGGGCGGAAGACCGCTTGCAAACCTTTCTTGCTTGCCGACTTAATCGTGGAAGTAATTTCTTTTGATAGTTTGGCAAGGAAGTCAAACCTTTGCTCAAAGAACAACTTAGTCTTGGCAATGCGTGAATCTTGAACAGAATTCATTTGCCCACGACCTGCTGTGTTGAGGCAAGCCATAGTGCAACCTTTAGAACGCCATTGGCAAACTTCGTAACCCGACAAATTAGCGGGAGCTAAGTGAATGCCTTTAGTTAAATATCCGAATGCCTCGCCCTTTGTAATCTTGGCATTCCCTGCGGTGAGTAGAGTTGTTTTAATCATAATAGAATACTAGTTGAATTAGTTTGACTATGCAAGCCTAAAAATAAAATCCTCAAAGTAATCAGGCTCAAGCCCAAAATCACTCATGAAAATATGCTCCCATTCGGAAAGGTCGCCGCCGGCTTCCCAATCAGCTTTCATTTCGTTAAAGAATTGAACAACTTGCTTGACCGCCTCGGCTTGGGTTAAACCATCGCGGGACATTAGTACTTTTACTGTTTCTTTCATTCCTATATACTGACAGATTCTCAGTAAAACACAAGAAAAAAATTGCAACTAAGTAAAAATAGTTGTAAGTCCTTGAATACCAAGACTTTCCGGCGCCCAGAGCGACGCAAGTCGCTGATTGTCAACGACTTAGTCGTCTTCTCTTAGTTCATCAAAATACTCTTCGAGCCTTGGAAGGTCAAGGCTGCTGTCGTTGTAAGCTACCCTGTCGGGAGTCTCGGTATATCCAACCTCTCTCATCTGCTCGACAAAGTTATCATAAGTTCCACACTCTTTGGCGAAATTATACATTCCCTCGTCGTTGCCGATCCAAAGGGCGACATTCCAAGTCTCTCTATTTTTCCATCCGTTATAGCTCATAATTATAGGTTGTCCGTGTTGTGCCCTGCTCTTCTCATTGAGTTGAGAGCTTCTGGCTTTGTCATGTTAAAGCGAGACATTAAGTAAATGAGCAAAGCGTTGCCCGTGAGTTGTTGGTTTCGATCTGTCATGATAGTATTCTCTCAGTATTGGTCTAAGTTGTCAAGACCTAATTCTTTGTTGTAGTCTTGTCTAATGTTATGAAGAAGGGTGACCCAAGCAAAATCGTTAAGATGTGCTTGATGCATTAGCTTAGTGATCTGAACGGGAGTTTGCCATGCAAGAACATCATCACCAACAGACAAAGGAAGCATGGTTTCTCTGCCATCATACCACATTGCGACTTCGTAAGTGTTATCCGAAGGGTTGCCATACAATCCAATGTTGTCTTTAGTGTTTTGCACGACTGATATGGTGAATTGATTCCTCGAACCAAAATCAAGTATGGCTTGAATAGCCTTGCCATCGGCAAATCCTAAATGAGGCTCGAAAACTAAATCATCAAACCCCTTGAGTCTACTCTTTGGGGCATCGGCTTGATAATCTGAAATGTAGTTTGGTATGTCGTAGTTAATAATCATACATAGATACTAAGCCCGTTTTGCCTTAATTGCAAGAAAAAAAATGCTAAATCGCAAGAAAGTTTTGCTTAACGCTGTAAGTTGTTGCCCGGCAAGGACTTGTGTCGCTCAGGGCGTCGTAAACCCTTGAATCGCAAAGGCTTATGAAATTAGAACTTTAATGCCTTTAGTCTTGTATTGTTCTTTAGCCACCTGCGAAGCGGGTGAAATGCTTTGGCAGACATATGAGCCAAGTATTGCTCTCCGTTCTTTGCCATGATCATATACCCATTTGCAGTCGCCCGAATCTCCTCAATATCTGGGCATTTCTTTATTTGCTTTAGAACTTTACGATTACCGCTCTCTGAATGTTTCATGATATAAATCTAAACAATTTTTTATTGATTGTCAACCGCTAAGCCCAAGAAAATGAACTATTGCGATGGCAATCATGATGATTAAGAATGCTAGTGAGAATGTTTGCTGTTGTGTCATAATAAAGTGAATTGAGAGCCACGGAGCCGCCCGTGGTAAATGCTACCCCGTCTTACCGAGGATGTGACACTAGGTGCCTATAAGGCTTGGTACTGCACTCTCAAAATTGTGAACCTTTTTCTCTCTCCCGAAGGTTGTAGGCGTGTGCTGACGCCTCGTTGTTCAATGCTTTCGCATCTACAGAAAAAGCAGCCCTCTGTGAGATTCGAACTCACCTCTTTGACTCCAAAACGATGATCGGTCGCTCGCAGGCTTAACTAGTATACTGCCGAGAGCCATTGTTTTCACCAATGTAAACTAAGAGGGCACAAATGAAATTGATTGTCAAAAGAACTAAATACAATTGTGACAGAATATCGAGTGAAGTCAATACTTTTTTTTCTTTTTGTCGTAAGTACCTACCAATCAATAGTTTGCGCCGCTCAGAGCGCCGTAAGCCCTTGATCATCAATGACTTACAGAAAGTAAATGCCCAATAAAAAAGCCCCCTCGGGGTGAGGGGGCTTATTTGCCTATTTGGCGACCAACCCTTTAGAAAGGGTAGTCATCCTCTGCATCATATAGATCGGCAGGAACTTCGCCATCTATGTTACCTGCTACCTCAAGAACTTGAGGGGCAGGGGCATGAGCAACTTCGACAAGTTCAGCTTCCTCGACTTGAGGATCGAAAGCTGAAAGATCGAACCCGACCTCAGAGTCAAGAACAGAGTGCAATGCCTCAGAGCGTTGAGGCAAGGCAACAAGATTGCCCTTGTATACCTCGGTAAAGGCATTGTAAAGGGAGTTCATGTTTCTGTCCCAAAACTCGGTGTGATCAGACTTTTCCCATTGGTCAACCACATCAGCAATCTTAGTCTTGCTGACTGCACCTGCTTTGTACGCACGAATCACAAGATCGTTGACTTGAGCGTTAGTCAAATCAAAATCCTTGTAGGATACGATGCGTTGATCTTGACCCATCCAAAAATTGAACAACTTGCCCAAAGTGCGAGAGATCACATGATCTAGCTCGGAAAGGATGTTCTTAGTGTGTCTGCGAGCCAACTTGACCGAATTGGTAAAGATGAGGTTGTCGCAAACAAATGGAGCATCACCTGCACACAATCCCGCAGGAAAGCACTTGTCGTGAGCATTACGCAAGCCAACGATTGTGCCTCTCTCGGTGTTTTCCCTGTTTGGGTGAGTGACCTCAAACAATCCAAAGTAGCGTTTGCCACCTCTTGCGAGGTTGTGGCACTCGTCTACAACTTCAAACCCACCTTGCTCAAGATGGTTACGAGTCTTGTCAATCAAGAGATTGTGCGAAATAGGCTGATAAGAAACGGAGTGCGTTCCGTCCTTGTTCGCCTCTTTGCGATACTCGATATCGGGAGTCACTACATCAGCGACTTCCCCTAGCGTTACTACCTTATGCTCGCCTCCGCAGATGGCGAGGTTAATTCTGTTTTTTGTTTCTGACATGATTATATTCTCTCAGTTTTTTTGTTGATTGTCAAGGATTAATTTTTGTAAAAGTTTTGTGAAGTATCTTCTGATACAGACTTTTCGTAAAGTGACGCTTGTTCGGAAATGATCTTGAGACTGATGCCGATAAGGCTAATCATTGCCAAGTCCTCTTCGGTGAGCTTTCCCATTTCATTCATGGGGTTGATAAGTTTGTCAAATATGAAATCCATGCTTTGATCCATAACCTCTTGGGCTTCGGGGCATTCAAATTCGTTGGTGAAATCTTCGTTAATATTCATAGCGTTTTTTGTGTTTAAGTTTTCTCTCTAAGGTTTTGTTCTTCATCTTGAAGGGGCGAGCCTTAGTGAAAAGGATCGGCTTTCTAATCTTAATTTCCCTTGCTTTCATAATATATATACTGACAGATTCTGAGTAAACCGCAAGCAAAAAAAAGTTTTTAAGTGAAGTTTCTTTTGTCGCTTATAGCTAAAATAAGTTTAGCTTATAGTCTCGTAAGTCGTTGGACGGCAAAGACTTGCGCCGCCCAGAGCGGCCTAACTTGTTGTTATAGAGTGACTTACGCCATTGCGTTGTGAATAGATTCGTAAAAGCCTTTTTTCTCAACCCTAAGCTCTTCAGTCTCAGCAGGAAAAACATGACAAGGCTCATCTGCCCCGTTTTGCTTTATATACCAAGCGGGTGGGTCGAAAGGCTGAACAAGCATTCCAATGAAGCCATACTCCACAAAATACTTTAAGACTTTTGATCGACCAATACCATTGATCTTGACATTAACTTCTGAGCCAATCGATGGCATTGGCTTATCACAAGCCCATTGAAGCTTCTCGAATTCGGTGTAGGAATTTACGGGTTGCTCTATTTTTTCGTGCATAATAGTATTTTCTCAGTTGTTGTTGGTATTGTCAAGAGAGTTTAAAATCTTTCTCCATGCAGAGTTTATATCTTTCATGAATTCATCAGTCGCCATTGCGGGGTAGACATGCCTTATGTCTTCGGGTTCGTAAACATTAACCACATCAAAGACTGCCTTTAATTCTTGTTCAGTTAAGTTATCCATTTTGTTTCGCCTTTCTGTTTTGATCGTCAACGATTTTAGCTAAACGCTTTAACTCAACCACAACTTCTTGTTTTGCAGAGTTGCTTGCTTTTGGGCTCTTCAACACCTCAACCATAATGGGAATGAGTGCTGACCATGTTGGTGTGATATCTATTGTTTCCATAGTATAAATCTTAAGAAAATTTCGTTAAGTTGTCAAGCGTTTACCACCAAGAAGAGTAAAATACTTTCTTGCCTTTTGCCATGGCTTTGTATGCATCAGATATAAACTGCAAGTCAGTTTCTTTGTAAAAGTAATCGCCATCCTTGTAGGGCTTTCCATCCTCTTGCTCCCAAGAGTAGGAGTCACTACCAAAGAAAAAACCGCCTGTCTCAGGCATATCCTTTTGAGCGATAACTGCTTCGAGTTGCTCAAGGTCAGTAAGCGTTAGCTCGACAGGCACGCAGTTGAAATCTCCCATTGGGTTATCATCCAACTGACCATCAAATGGTCTGCCCTTGTCCTCCCAAAGTTTCTCCATATATCCTTGGAGGCGGTTGTGTTTTCTCCACTCTGCGAGATGTTCTGTCTCTTCGTTTTCGTCTTTAGCGTATGCGTATTGATCTAGCCCCATGATTTTCTCCTTATGTTTAAGTTGCTTTGTATATATGAGTATGACAGGTGATAAGTAAAACGCAAGAAAAAAAATCAAGTAAAGTTAAAATAGTCATAACCTGCTAGCTATCAAGCACTTACGCCGCTCAGGGCGACGCAAGCCGCTGATAACCAACGACTTGCGAAGTTTTCTATTAACCCTATAACACGAACATACTCAAAGGCTTATTTGGTTAGGCTCGATTTAGCGATACGATTCTATCATATCGAAAGGAGCGAATACCATTCTTGTTATGGCAGTACGCTCTGAAGCCTGCAGTAACAAGCTTCTCAGTTACATTGCCAAACTCATTGACATGCAAAGGCTTCTCAATGGTATACATTTCGGTGCGTCCATCCTTAGTAGTATAGACCAAGCTATACAATGGGTTGAACATTCTTTTAATTTTATTAATTATCTTCTTCATTTGTATTATCCTTTGTTACAGGGTTTTGGTTGTAATAGTTGTACAACTCGCATGCCTCTTCGGCTGAGTCACAACTATAAGAAATTAAATCTTGTTCATCATATGGATGCCAAGGGGTGGGTGATTCCTCAAAGTGAACCTCCCAAAGTTCTGTGTCTTCATTGTATTCGGGCAAGTCTAATGGTTTGCCGATACAGATTGCTTCTATGTAATTGTTCATTTTAATAATTGTTTACTCCTTCTAATTCTGATTCTAACCATAGCATGGCTTTTTGTCTGATGTCGCAGTGTGAGACTTCAGTAAATACATTGTCATTGACTCGAAGATAAAGATCGTTTCCGTTCTTTTTCTCTGTCTCTAGGTCGTTTACTTCATACCACTTTTGGGCATAATCTATCATTCTTTGCTCAAATTCCATCTTAGCAAGGGATTGGTGAGTCTTCGTCTGTATGAATAGTTATGCAAAAATGATCCGCAAGCTCTTTGATCATTGTATCGTTATTGAAATAATTATAAGCAAAAGTTAAAAGTTGCTCTTGCTCTTCTCCCGTATGCCCATCTCTGAGCTCATCATATATCTCGAAGATATTCATATTCCAATTCCAACCTTCTACTCTTGATTCTATCTGTGCTTTAGTCATTTTTAAACTCCTTAATAATTTGTTCCATTTGTTCTAAGACGGACTTCTTGTTGCCTTTGAATCCGTACTCGGCTTTAATAATTGAATATGCTGATTGACCTCTTCTGCTCATTCCAAGACACTCTAGCTTGAGTGCGGATTTGAGACTGAGGAATCGAAACATATCGATTTGTTCGGGTGTGTCTAATGTAATCATAGTTAAAATACTATTGAATTAATGCGTCTGTGTCAACACTTTTTTCGTTGCTTTTCTTTAACTCCCAACTAATGTCGTAGAGGTACTGACTAACTAGGTCGAGAGATCCCGCTATGTTTTTTAATTGAAAGAAAGTTTCATCGTTATTCTTTCGCATTTCGTAGAGTTCATCTGCAACTCCAGAGATTGCGTCGGTGATTGAACATCTTTCCTCCAACTTTTTCTTGTGTGCTTCCATTAGTTTATTCATTTGACATTTCCTCCTCGTCTAGTACTTTTTGTTTTAGTTCTTCTAGCAGCTCGAAGGTTGAGTACCAAGGATCTGTCTTGTCTACCTCGCCCTCCATTTCACTATATAAAATATAATCTTTAACTTCCTCAATACATTGGGAAACGGGAATCTTAACTCTAAGCATCTGCATTTTCATTTTGTTCCTCCTCTTCTCTAACTTTCATTAATAGCACGGCAAGCGTGGCAAATGTTTCTCCAAAAGGACTATCTTCGTTGGTAGCTCCAAGGCTTTGTAGTTTCATCATCACTTGCTCAATGGCAAGTGAGAGATGGTATTCGCTGTCTTGTTCAATCTTCATAATTATTAGTTTGACAGATTCTTGGGTTAAGTCAACACTTTTTTTTTAAAAAAACTTAACTTACTGAATACCAACAACTTACACCGCTCTGAGCGCCGTAACCCTTTGATCTTCAGTGACTTAGGCCAAAAAGCTACGCGCTTGATTATAGTATTGCAAATTTTAATTCATAAGATTATTTGTTCTAATATACATTGATATTCCTACTGCTATAGATATTATAATTATTTCCATATATTTGTTTTATTGTTTAGATTGTTATCGCTCGGGTCCATAGTCTGCCAGCACTTTGTTGTGTGATAGCTTGACTGAATGAGAGGCGTAGATTGGGTTCTCTGAGTTTTTGTATACAAAAGTCTCGTACTTGTAGGGATTGTAAGTTACTTCAAATGAATCTTCGTACGATGCGATAGGCTCCTTATCCATATAACCCTTGATTCCTGCGTGAACATTCTTGCGCCTCTCTTCCAAAACTTTCTTCCTGCCTGTGGCATTGACTTGAAAAGCACAATCCCAAAGATCAACTTCATTGGCATGGGCTTTTACCAACCCGCCCTGTTTTATAGACCAACAGTCTCTATGTAAATTCTTATAAACAAAAACCTTTTTATTATAATCAATTTTGTATCTAATATTGTTTTGATTTCTTAGTTCCATTATTCCTCTACTCCTAGTACTGATTTTAATTGGCGGAAGTTGTCTACTTGAATGAAAACTTCACGAACATAGTCGTCTGACTCAGACTCTACCTTTTCGATGCGATCAGCAACATCGCAAGCTTGGCAGATCTCCCTCTGACGCATACCCCATTTAATAACTAATGGAGTGTTTGGAAAATACTGAGCCAACTCTTTAAGTTGAATAGAATTAACAAACCCCCAACAATCTATAATTTCTTTTAATGTATTCATACCTATATACTGACAGAATAACTCACAAAGTCAACAACAAAAAAACCCCCACCTGCAAAAAAAAGCAGGTGAGGGTCGGAGGAGTGGGAAAGTGTTCCACGCTTTTATGTAGTTACGGGAAGGGCGATGAAATAACCAGACTACGAAATCCGCTACAATACCCTTTAGTACCCCTTCGCAAAGAAGGTTATTCAAACGTTTCAGTCCAAATACAACCTTTACCACAAACAGGAATAATAATATGAAACAAATAGGTGTGGGGGAGGACTACTGTATACCTCCAACTTTTCGGCGTGAACATCAGTTCAGGATTACCTACTTCGAACTACAAACTATACTTGGAATCGTACTAAGCTCATCCGATTGGACTCTACCTACCCTACCACAGGGAATTTGCATACTTTATCCCGCTCACGACAGGATTAGTTCAGTCACCCACAGGAAGGATTATAAGCCCTTCCAAAGTGTTTTCCAAGAGTGAATTTCGTCAGTAACTCCTTTTGCGAAACTTACTTCATACGAAGTAGTAGCTAGGAAAATAAAAGTGAAAAAATTTTCTTCAGTAACTACTTAAGCTCTATAGGTAACTTCAGTCCTTCTAAAGGCTCTCCAGCAATTTTCTTACTAACCATTTAAGGTTTTTCAACTCCATTGCTTGTCCTGCCTCTTGGAAAATTAAAATGTTAAAGATCGATTTATTTTATTTATTTGAGTTTGGTTCTCAATTTTGATTATTTATATATCATACTACAATATTTGATATTTGTCAAGTACAATTTTATTGTTCGTGAAGTTTTCTCTTTTTTACGATAGGAAGTAGTTTTGTTATTACTCCAATTTCAATTTTTGTTTCAGAAGAAATTTCTTCTGCGGTAGGCTCTCTGCCCAACTCTTGTTTCATCTGATTTTTTATTTGATTAAGTTTATATAATAATGAATTAAAAGGATCACTTGCACCTATTGCTTCCTCCATCCACTCGTCGGGATCAATCATTATTTGCTACCTCCATTTATTGCGTCAAGTGCATTATTTTTTTCTTGTAGTTTCTTTGCCTCTTGCTTTTGTATTTGAACCATCTTATCTATGTGGCTCAAGTCCTCGACTTCTGTTTCGAGATACTCATCTATTAATTGAGCAATTTTTTCTATTAAATTATTTTCCTGTGATAAATTCATTATGCTACCCCTTTTGCTACTCTAATTGCTCTTTGAGCTTGTATTTGCTTGAGTTGAAGATCGGCTTGTTTCTGTTGGGCAATGATGCCCTCTATCGCCTCGTTATATCCTAGAAACCTGCGATTGAAAGCGTGTGGGTCTCTCCCTTTTACCTTGTTCATTACCGCAGTTGCCCTTGCGCATTTTGCTATGTTTGCCATATTTTTCCTCCTGTTTTAATTGTTATTCTATAAGTCTGACAGGTTTTTTTAAAAAGTCAACACCTTTTTTATTCTTTTTTACCAAGGTTCTTCATCTTGTTTTCGGTTATAGTATTCTCTTAATTTTTTCATGAATTCTTCTTGTGAAATTTTACCATTCTTATCAAAATATCCATCTTTATTTAATTTATTTTTTAATTCATTTAACGCATCTGCCTGTGGTTTGGGTGAAGACTTAAAGCCCGAAGGCGGTGCGCTCCATTTTTTAGAATATTTTTTCTTTATTTTATTTGATTTTGTTTGTTTTTTACTCTTTACCCCATCGGGTCGTTCCTTATCTTGAAGTAAATCATTAATATAGAAAGTATTATCAAAGATATTTCTAACATTTTGTCCTTGGTTTGTAAGTTTATTTAGGTCGTCATTGATACGCTCGATAACACCTTCTGCTACCTTTATCGCATCATCACGAGACATAGTATCACCTGTTTCGTGATTTGTCAAGAGTGCATCGGGAGAAACTTCTTCTCTCAACTTATTTATTTCATTCTTAATTGACAATATTTCATCTAATTTCTTATTTATTTCTCTTGCTAAACTCATATTGATATTTGGTTTCTCATTGTTTACCCTAAGTCTGACAGAATTATACATAATGTCAACATAAAAAATTGTCACATAAAACACAAAAAAATCTATATAATTAACTTTTGCGTTGATTCTTTATTTCATTAAATATTATTTGTATTCTTTTAATATTTGCTCTGCATTTATCTTATTTCCGCAAAAAATCTTTTGCAATTAGATTATTTGTACTTTATGTATTTTCTTATTTAATTATTTCCGCGTTTGCTTTTCATTCGGGCGATTATTTCGCAGATGCTTATTTGTGTTTATTTTAAATTATTTTAAATTTAATTAAATGCGCCCTAATCTTATTAAAATTATTATAAATCTTTATTAAGTTCTATTATTTAGTGAAAATTTGATTAGTAATTTTTTCTATTTAAATGTAGGAAATCCATAATCATTTCTTTGCACTTTCTTGGGGCGCTTATTATTTGTTTTATTTTGTTCTATTTTGTTTTGTTTCTTTCTAGCTCTCAGCTTGCCCCACAAAACCATCGAACATAACATAGGTAAAGTTTTCATTAATTTAAAATTTCTTATTTTATCTTATTTTTTATATATTTAAAAACTCCACATCTCAAACCCATATATTTTCTTACTTATTATTTTGCTTATTATTCTTACTATTAGCATTATTGTTATATTTCTTATGGGAGAAGTTGTGGATGACTCGCAAAGTCTCTGATTCAGAGGACTTTAGCATAATTAAGCCATGAATATGTTTGGCGGTAATCTTAGCCCATTTGAGTGCATCATTTTGACTCCATGAACGACAATCAATGTCATATCCTGCATGAAAATTGCCTTTAGCATCATATACTTGGTAAGCGTTGTGGCTCATTATAAAATTTAGTTTGGGTTATTTTAAATTATAATTAAATTATATTAATAAATAAGAATTTTTTATCTATTTCTTTTTGGCGGTTTGCTTAATAATTCCTATTTTGATTAACTTGTTTTCTTCAGCTAATTTACTTATTCTTTCATCATCTTGTTTGCTTGGCTTCGGCAATGTCAGAACTTCTGCTCTCAAGTTTTTCAAATCGTCTATTGCTTTGAATCTGATATTACTTATCATATTTTTGTATTTAATTAACTAGCGCCCCGAATTTGACTTTTCCGTTCGTCTTTCTTGTTTTCGCTCTACCACAAATGACAATTTTTTATTATGTAAAATAAATTATATTAAATTTAAATTAATTGTCTATGTTGGTTAAAGTTTATTCAAAATTTGTTATAGTAAACTCTACCTTATCTGAACTCTCTTCCTTGGATTTATTTGAAGCAACAGAACTTTCTTTGTATCCAAGTGCATTTAGCCACTTTCTGCTAACAGGAATTGTAACCCCATCCTTCACTAGATTCTTGAGCGTAGAGAGTTTAATTTCAACGAAAGAAGTAGAACCTTTTGTCTTTCCACTCCCCTTCTTGCGAGGAGTACCATCTTTATTTAAAGTAACCATTTTAACAAAATTAATTTATGCCCCAATCTTACGATATAATTGGAACATAGTCAAGAATATTTCTTCAAACTCGCATCAATCATATTACGAGTATGCTGATCGTAAATTCTACCTTCATTACTAGATGGACATTCTTTTAGAAAAGTGTCATAATCTATATCGAGGACAAAACTAATGCAACGAACTTTTCTTAGAATACCCATATCCTTATATTTCAAGATCGCCCAACAAGCGTCAATTTGAGTAACTGACGCTTGTTTGAGCGAACTTTCTAATAGAGAAATTGACATATCAGTTTCTTAAAACCAACTTGTCGGTAAGGCAACCATTTCCATCTAAATTAAACCCTAATTGATCTAAGATGTCTCCAACTTGTGCAGTATCAAACTTCGCATCACGAACAACTTGTAAAGAACGAACTTGCTTGACAGAAGGATTGATGCCCTTGTCATGCTTATTGTCTACATAATTTCGTATAGCTAAATGCGTTAAGAAGTCTTCCTCATTTTTAGCACTCGCAAATCTCTTGAAGAATTCTTTGGAATCTCTTGATTCAACATCCGAATCGGTTTGATCCATGTCATAATCACCATCTATTCCATCATCATCATAAAGATAATCACGACCTTCATCCTCATCCTCAATTTCATAATCATTATCATTATTCGATCCATAGATGGGCTTATTAGCCTCGTAGACAGGTTTATTCATCTCTTTCCTGTGTTCAGTAATGTCTTCGACTACCTTGTACTTGGAAACCCTCAATTTCTGAAAATCACAATCAGTCGGAACGCTAACTGCATCAGCAGGGTCAAACTCGACTACAAGCAATCTTCCACCATCTCCTGCCCAAGAATCAGCATAATCATAAGAACCGACATGAAGCCCAAAAGAACAATGATTGTCCTTATTGTCATCCACGCATCTGCGTTGAACTTCGATGGTTGTGCCAACTTCATTCAAAATTTGATGCCTTTCGTTTGTCTTGCCTTGAAGAACAATGGTATCTGCATTACCTGTGGTTGACCAATAATCAGATTGAACTCCTTTGTATCCCAAAACCTTACCTTCGGGAGTGTTAGGAAGCATCTTGTAATTCATAAAGGAATAAAGTTCATTTACCGAATTAGCGCTTGGATTGGCTTGCAAACGAGAAATGAAATTAGTAAGCGGAGCAGAGTCTTTCATTCCTGCACGAAGCATTTCAAGCAACTTATTCACGACAACACCATGCAAGCGATGACTTTTGTAGTAAACTACTTCGTCACGAACTTCGATGTCGCCTTCAACAAAATTTTCTACTGCCTTAACGATGTCAAGATATTGTGGAACATCCTCGTATCTAGCGTCAAATATCGCTTGCTTCAAATTTTCAAAGTTTACATTGTCTTTGCGAATGGTATAAGGCTTGCCTTCCCAAAAAACGCAAATTGAACTTTCACTTAATGTATATGGTATTCTCTCACTCATAATTTTTTATCTCTATTTCTTAATGTTATTGCTATACTATACTAAAAATTTTTGATTCTGTCAAGTTTATTTTTAATGATTTTAAATTTTAAAAAAGTTGTTTTATCTAAGCATTCCTACAATTATGCGAATATACATGAACTTGTCAACAAAAATATGAGGGAAGGGAAAATTAATTCCCAACCCCCACTTTATCGCACAAATTTATGTAGCTAATTATGTTGTCTCCAATGCTTCCCTCTTGCATACTTCTCCATCCGTAAATTCCTTCACAAATATTGACGAGCAATGGGTATTGCTTAGAAATTTCTAAACATTTATTGTCGAATTCATTCACATCATAATCTGACTGAATATTTTCCTTGACCCATTCTTCATCCTCTTTCTTCAAGAAGTTTACTAGACGATAAATAGTTGTAAGTTTCTGCTCTTCTGCGCCTTCTGCAATCATCAACTCAACATCTTCCATGAGTTCAGACCAAATGTGATGGGAAGGCAAATTAGCTTGGACGAATTTTCTCCAATTAGGATTATCCAACAAAGAATGAAGTAAACGATAATTTTTCATATTATACTGATTCTCCTTATAAGCCATTGCCTTCTCAGATTTTGTAATTATATGCTTATTGTTTATTAAATAAGACTTTGCAAAAGATTTCTTGTAGTCATCCCATGATTTCCAATACGCTTTATCGAGTTTATTGCAATCTTTTTTGCGTATACCTAAAATTAAAGGTTGACTGAATGAATCATCTTGATCCTTTTGAATATTGAAAATTGCTTTTACATCTCTCTTAAAAGCGTCCAATCCCATAACTGCTTCTTGACCTGTTACCTTGTCATCGACAATCTTATAATTAGAAATCGGAACATAAATTAGCGTATCTCCACCTTCTGAAGCAATAGACTCTAATTCATCAATTTTTTCTATACAATTAAGCCAATAGTCTGCGTTTTTCCTTTGCCATTTATTCTTATTATCTGCATCAAATTCAAAAAGAGGGACATCTGCTCGACTTTCTCCCGAAACACCTGTTCCTCTCGATTGCAACTTTGCCTTTTCAATAGTAGAAATGTCAATGGTTCTACCCTTCTTAAATTTGTTAAACTGCATACCATCAATATCATAAAGATGCTCTTCTCCTACTTCGGTAGCATAAACGCAAGTAACTTTATCAAGATTTTCGTTCTGTTGGAACAAGGTTCTGACTCTTTGAGCGTTGCCATGAGGATGCTTATTGAATTGAATACAGAGTTGAGTATTCTCATGCGGAAGGATTCTGTGAATTTTTGTAGAGCGAACTCTATAACCATCGGTCGCATCTGCATCGGAATCCTTGTGGTAATCAGTAATAATAATATCGTCTTGATACTTGTAATCCCTACTGATCTCTATTCCTTTGATCTTTATGCCATCCCATTCAAAAGAATTTTGAAATAAGTTTTTAAGACCATAAGGAAGAGCATTAATTACTTGAGCATACTTGGCTTTTGCGTCCCACAAATCTTCTGCATCACCAAGTTTTTTCTTTGCAATCTTCTCAATATCCTTTTGGACATTCATTAAAACAGATAGAATTTCCTTTTGAGTTTGCTTGTTGTACTCTAAAGATTCTCTGCTATGATGCAATTTGAGTTGACCAATATCAAAACGAATGTAAAGATTTTCGTGCGAAGCTAACTCTTTCAAGTTTCTAGTTAGAGATTCATCTCCATCTGTAATTGATGAGAAATTTATTGCATTTGTGTTAAGCGGATAGTGAACCCTACCCATAACTGCATGAGATTCTGCATGGCTTTTACTCCAATAATCTCTTTCATCCTCAAGAATCCACCAAGATTTATCTTCAGCTTCCATTACAACCTTGTATGGCTCGAAAAACTCTTCATCTTCTCCAACACCAATAAACTTAGGTTTTTCTTCTTCAGAGAAAAAGCGAAAGAATTGTTTGCAAACATCTCTAAAAGTGTCTACATCTTCATCGGCAACTGCAACCTCTATTACTAAACCACTTGGTTCGTCAGATGGTTGAGGCTTTTGCAACTCGACAATCTTGGTATCGTCATCGTCATTAACAAAAATATTATATGTAGCTTTCGTACCATTGTGGTAGGATACGCAAGTAAAATTATCACCATAAGAAAGGGGGGCAAACTTACCAATGCCGAAAGCACCGATATAATTATTGCTATCTCTTTTCGTTGATTTTCCATACTTAGAATAAAGACCAAAAATATCTTCCTTACTGAGTCCACCCCCGAAATCACGAACAACAAAATGAGGATTAAGAGCAGATGGAATAGTAACTTCAATCCTGCGACTTGAATTTGCTTCAAGATTTGCGTCAAGCGCATTTGCGGTAATCTCACGAACTACTGCGAGAGGTGGATTGGAGTAATTGTTTCTCAAAAGAGATGCGACATAGCGCATATCTTCTGCATCGATGGTGCAATTTACTTGCTCAAAATCATGAGATTGAACTACTTTTTTAGACTTGTCTTGTGCGATAATCATTTTGTGCGAATTTCTATTTTTTGTGTGATAAATTTGATTGAGCCTCTAATATTACATAAAGGATAATGCCTGTCAAGGTTTTTTTTCCATTTTTGGAAGAAAGGTTACAATCGTGTTTGTGTCGGGGTCAAAAACAACCCTAAATCTTTTTTTTCTATGTGGAAGGGAGACGACTTTTCTACCGCCCTTTGCTTTTCTTTTGACAGGAGAATTAAGAGCCTTCAGACAGAGTTCTCTGTAAACCCTAATGTTAATGTCGATTCCATGCCTCTGAAGCGCTCTTTTCTGTGCATGGCGAAAAGCTGAATAGTCTCCCCATCCACCTGTTTCTTTGCCTCTCAAAATTTTCTTTAATGTTTTATTGTCTAGCTCTTCTTTCATAATGCTAATAAGTTTGACAAGAATTTTGGAAATGTCAAATGTTTTTTTCAGTCCACTAAAAGATTTTTATTTCCAACTAACAAAAACTTAGTCTGAATTAAGCAATTTATCTCATGGATGTATCTCTCCTCGTTCTCTTGAGTATCTACTGCATAATTTTCAATCTCTTCAATTTTTTTGTCAATTAACTCTATTAATTTATTCATTTTCTTTTATTTGCCTCTTGCGCTTTTCTAACATCGCTAGTCCATTCTAATACATCATCATCATTTAAGTCGCAAGCAATTTGTATATTAGTAATGTTATGCCATGCTTCATCTGCATGGGTGCTTCCATCTTCAAGTAAACTTGGTCTTTTAAATCTTTTATTGCAATTATTTTGGATATGCCTATCTATAATTTCAATATCATCAGCAACGCAAGCCAATCGATGTTTAAGTTCAAAATTTTCTTGTAACAATCTTTCGAGATTGCTTTTAGTTACATCCTTCTCTTCTTTCCTCAAATTTTCCATATCTTCTGTCCTCTTCCTAGCTTGCTCTGCAAGACTCATGTTTACAGATTCTTCGTAAGTTGGATAATCGTCTCCTATAATTTCTTTCATGTTCGTACTTTAGCAAGTATATTTTTACTTGTCAACACTAATCTCTTCCCTAATAAATGCGCCAAAGTCATCATTATTTAAGTGAGATGTATCGGGTGGAACAACACCAAACTCTCCACCTATACCTAAAAGTTTTGCTCTGTCATTGAGCCTCTTGTTCATTTTTTCTTTTAATTGAAACATTTGTTCTACAATGTCTTCGATAAGAGGATAACCTGCCAACTCGAAAAGACGAGTGTCTAATCCACTTTCAACCTCAAACAAACTATCTATTTTTTGTGCTTCTTCTATTTTATTCATTTTCTTTTAGTTTTTCTTTTACTGCTTCCTCGCAGAGTTCATTAAATGTAATATTTTTTTCATGTGCGAACATCATATACTTTAACAAATCATCGCTACTAAAGTCAAGCTCAATCTTCTTATATTTTCGTAAATCAATTTTAACTTTTCTAATAATAAATGCTTCATCTTGTGGGATAAATTCTAATTCGTCACCAACTTCCCATCCTAATCTTTTTAATAGATCATCGGGCAAGCGAAAATATAATTCACCATCAAAACTTTGCTTAACTTCTAATTCTGAAACTTTCATTTTAATTCCATTGAATCTTCTTCAGATTCTTTCTCTCTCTCTTCTGTGAAACTAACTTCAGCATTCTGTTTCCATGCTTTACTTATTTCCCAATCAGCTTCCATTTCATCAAAAGCTCTACTAACTGCATCATCTTTCGATTCTGAATCAATAAAGTAAGTGCGATAAGTCGTGCTTGCTATTTCTATTTCAAATGTTTTCATTTTATTTTCTCGCAACTTACTACTTCTCTGTCTCCATGAGTTTGATCGCCATGATATTTAGTTAAATCATGATTGTAAAAAAGTTCGTCACAACCATGCTCATCAGTAAACTTTTTCATGTTCAATTATTCCTTCAATATAATCTCTAAGTATTTCGTGCATAAGCTCAACATCATAAACTCTTTCGCCTTCGTCTGTCAAGGAAAAAAGAACAGGAATTAAAATCTTATCGTGATGTGGATAATCGTTGTCCTTATGTATTTGAATTGTATGTGAATTTCTCATTGTTAATTAATTCTATTAAAATTTCTTGATTATTAAATATTTCTTCTGCTAAAGTATTTATTTGGTCATCACTTAAAATAGAGTCTATTTCATAAAGAAAGTTTTGTATTTGTACTATCGTCATTCTCCATGCCCCTCTGTATTGATAATAATATTTATGTGATCTAGCGCCCTCTCAATAGCTGAATCTTCACCCTGCTCTTCTAAATCTTTATCGTAAGAGTCAAGCATTTGTTGCGCTCTTTCGATGTGAATAAATTTATTCGCAACTAAATCTTTAAGTTTTACAATAAGGTAATCTCTCATATTTATTCCAATGTATTAAACTATTAAGATAAACCTGTCAAGCCTAGTTCTAAATCTTCCGAATCTTGAAAATTTCCTACAACTAAATCCATGCACTCCGATAAAGGTGCATCATCCTCAACTTTTCCGATTGAAATTGTTATTTTCTCATCATAGTCGGTATTGTTATTTGGTAAAAAATGTAACTTAATTCTACCATCTGAAATTTCAGATATATCTTGATCGGTTAGACCAAGATTTATATTATACTCTTTGATTAAACTCATTTAAATAAATTCCTTCTGTAATTAATTCGTCTTCAGTAAATTCAATAGGTTCTTCCCACTCTTCATCGGCTAACCAATAAGTTCCTGTGAAGCAATCGTATTCTAATTTATTAATATTATCTTCCATGTAATCGTTCATATCCATACTTTATTATATTAAAATGATTCTGTCAACACTTTTCGTATTTGTCAATTAAATTTTCTAAGTATGATTCAGATAAATGCTCGAAATTTTTTGTATATTTATATGCACCATCTAAATAAGTTGCTCCACCATTTCCATCGTTCCATATTTCGATGCCCTCGATGTTGGTTTTGCATTGATAACCAAGACCTCTATTTGTCTCAAAATATCTTATACTAGTTACTCTCATTGTCAAGCCCCAATTCTTTTACTTGGTCTTCAAAAAATTCACTATCTTGGTCAAATCGAAAGAAATAATCCTCGCATACATACGCTTGCAAGTCTGCTAAAGACATATTTAAAACAACTTTTTCTGCAACTAATTGCATATTATCATCTGTATATTCCATAATTATATTTTTTTTAAATTAAGTTGAAAAACCTCTTCATCTTCAAACATTTCACCATAAATTTCGTCATATACAAAAGCCTTTAATTCTTCTAGCGACATATTGTTGACAATTTCCTCTGCAACTTGGTCGATATTTTCTGATGTATATTCCATTATGCTATCTCCAATCTGTAATATTCGTTCTCTATTTGCTCTGCTTCGGTAAGACTATCAAGACCATTGTAATCTTCATAAACTTCACGAATATAATCTAAATCTTTTCCAACATAAAATACAGGACTATAATCTCCTTCTTTGTGCAAACCATTTGATCTGTCTGCCTCAAGGATATAATCTAACATTTTTTGTGGTTCGATATTCCAAACTTTTCTTACATATTTCATAATTCTAAATTTGCAGTTATTGTTACATCTAGCACTCCATGATTAACTGCACTTTCAACACGATAACCTGTGCTGACTAGTTTGTCAATGATAGAATGTCTATGATTCCAAATATCTTTATCCCATCCACGATAATCGCAAGTAGAGAAACTTGATGAACCTGTTTCAGCTACTCGTTCTACATGGTAAGCAATATTTTTATTTAACTTTTCTTTTAATTCATTCATCTTATATATTCCCTTTCTCTTAAACTTTCTTCAAACTCTTTGTTAAATTCATTTAGCCAATTAGGATTGGTTGCAACTTGTGCGACAATTTCCCAAGGGTCAACCATCCATCCATCGGGGAAAAAATCTTTAAGGTCAACATCATAATAAAATTTTATTTGATCTACTAATGGCATATCTTTTGTATATTCTTCGTATGTTTGTAATTCTTCCATGTCGTTATTCAAGTCCATTTTGCATGATATGTCAAGCATTTTATTGTGTTATTAATTAAAAATTAGTATTTATGTAATTAAACAATTATTTTGCATCTTTTATCAAGCGTTATTGTAATCTGCCCCCTGCATCTAACACATTGCGAAGGCAACTTGATTGCCCTGCTCTTGCAGTAACTTTCTTGGCATGAGCAAATGCACTAGGATCACTAAAAGTTTGCATAACCATAGTTGACTTGTCAAGATAGACATTAAGACCCTTCTTGGGAATTGAATTTGCTATCTTCTCTGCGCTTGCGATTGATTGTTGTATGCTTGCTAAAAATGCTTCTGATGTATTCATAAAGGGAACAATAGATTGTTTTTCCGTACTTGTCAAGAATTATTTGAAAGGAGTATTGATTTTTCTCGCAATATATTTCGTGTACTCACGCTCAACAGGGTCTTCTCCGTTTTCGCCCAACACTTTAGGATAAAAATATTTCTTATCCTTTTCCATGTTCACATACCTGTCATTTTTGTAAATGCGAAAATAAGGTAACTTGCCTAAAAATTTTCGTTTTTCTTTTGAGGCATTATTTGAAGAGGCGCTATTCTCATATTGAACTTTAGGTACATAAATAATTTTATTCACTTCGCTTTTTGGTCTACCCTTTATCTTTGCTTTGCCATCTTTTAGAGTGGATTGAGGTGCATTATGTCGAATATGCGTAGGATCGCAATGCGCATAAACCATAGATTTCAAACAAGTAACGACTCCACTAACTAGATGGGGGATTTCCTCTTTCGTGAGTTCTGCACCCTCTTTTGAGTTGAGCGTTAATTTGGAAGTTGTGTCAGAATTTACGACTGAAAGTAATTCATTGTAATTTCTTGAAAATAAAAGGGGCAAAGTCTCGTTATCTACGCTAAATAGAACCGAACCTAAAGTCGGGGTTTCTGCAAAAAAATGAATTCCTTCTTCTTGCTTGCCGACAACTTTATGCGGAATGTTAAACTCATCTACTAATCCATCAAAAGAACCTCTGTAAACTAAAAAAGTAGGTAAATCTGAATCTTCAAAGAAAAATTCAATAACTTTATGATGAAACCAAGGTATATCTGAAACGCTAGTTATTTGAGAGCTATCACAAAACAAAGCATCTCTTGAGACTTCTTTCTGAATTTGAAATTGACAAGCGTTTCGCAAGTGCATTATTTTTGATAAAATAAAATAGAAATCGATCTCACCCATAAACTTATTTAAATCTAAAGCAAAATTTATGAAATCTTTTCTTGTATGCTTCTTTGAAAGATTGTCAGCAAAATTTGCAAAATAAAAATCTAAATGCTTTACTAAAGGTTCAATCCCATCGTAAGTGGAATGAGAAACATAAGTTCTGTTGTCTATTGGATAATAATTTCCATTTTTTTCAATACCATAATTTTTGAAGGGCTTTTGTATTTTCCCGCACTCTTCAAAAAATTTTATGCTAATTGGATTGTCTGTCATAATTTTTGTATCTCTCAACCATTGTGTTCTAGTCTTGCCTTGGTATAGCGTCTTATCTTCGTAGACAGACCTATCAAAACCAAACTCCTTATAGAAATCTTCGTAACTGATAACCCTTAGAATAACATTGTTTATCTAATTGTCAAGCCCCAAAAAGTTCTTCCATTAAATAATCAGCAGTAACTTTTGAAGATAACCATTCTTTTTTTCTTTTGGAATTAAAAAGAGGTTCTCTGCATTTTGGGCAACGATATGATCTAAACTCACTTAAACGATGCCTTTTATAAGTAATATTGCAACCACAAGTATCTATATATTTGTAATGATTGTTAGGATATGTTATAATACCTTTGTGCAATCTTTGCGGAGTTGCGCCAATCTCTATGCAAACCTGTTTCCATAGCTTGCCATGACCCTTGGCTTTTTTGCCATATCTTGTCCACGATAAAGCGTGAGCAATTTCGTGTAGGATGGTATCTTCTACATCTTTTTCGTTGTTTAGCTCGACATACCATTCAGACAAAGAAATCTTTCTTTTTGTATAATGACATCGACCAAGAGAGCGTTTGCAATCTTCAAAATCAAAATGCCAAAGTTCGTCAAAAAGCCCATGTTCGTCCATGTGAAGTAGGGCAAGTGCTTTTGCGTCATTTGTGTCCATGATTAAAACACTAGACTAAATTTTGGATTATGTCAAGAAATTAATAATCGTTTTCACTTACTTCTTCTTCCATTGATTTGTTAATTGCTTCATATATTTTGTGTAATAAATCTTTTTCTGCATGATATTTTTCGTATGCTAAACACCAACTTTTTTGCGTGTGATCTTCTTCATTGGGATACTCTAAAGTTCTGTCAATATCTCTGACCGCAAGTTTCGCCATGCAGAATCCATGTCTTGCTCCGCTATTAAATTCATCGTGTGCCATTGTCTTATTTATTTCTTAAATTTATTATCTATCCAAACCTTATAAGTATATAGCGCCATCAACATAAATGTCAACAATAAACCATCAGTCCACGATAAATCCCATAATTCTTTTATTTCAGACATATTTAATTATTTCTCCATTTAAATTTAATTCTCTTTCAATTTCTTCCGCAACATTTTTGCGAACAGATATTTCGTGATCTTTAGATAAAGTTTC
>MDTC01039656.1_pt1 | contig 44660 bp, 46 predicted proteins | sample 811181 | NCBI WGS metagenome assembly MDTC01 (sample SAMN05326644, study PRJNA326480) | marine metagenome | isolation source: seawater | place: Pacific Ocean: North | collected 2011 | reverse complement strand
TGGTCTTTACCAAGATAAACATTTTCTCCAGGATAGTGAGAAGTCCCGCGTTGACGGATTATTATGTTTCCTGCTCGAGCTGCTTGCCCTCCAAAAATCTTGACCCCTAGTCGTTTGGATTCAGATTCTCTTCCGTTTTTAGAACTACCTACTCCTTTTTTGTGTGCCATGACAATGATTTTTTAGTGGTTATTTTAATAGAGCAGCAATTAGGTCTGCTTTTTTCATCGATGAAATACCTTCAACTCCTTTAGCTTTTGCTTCTGCTTTTAGCTGTGCAACAGTCATAGTAGTGTATTCTTTTTTTTCTTCTTTAGGTGATACTTTTTTAGTGACGGTCTTTTTAGGTGCTTCTTTTTTAACTGCAGAAGCTACCTTTTCCGCATCCTTAGTTTCCTTTTTTGGTGCACTAGACTCAACTGGTTTTTTAGCTTTTGAACCCGTGGCTTGAATTTTTTCAATTACTAATTCAGTTAGTGCCTGACGGTGTCCATTTTTAACACGATATCCTTTGCGTCGTTTCTTCTTAAAAACGATCACCTTATCACCCTTGAGGTGACTGACTACTTTTGCTTCTACAGAAGCTCCTGTGATAGCCGGGGCGCCAATGGAAACTTTTTTACCGTCGTCTAACAAAAATACTTTGTCAAAGGATACTTTTGAACCCTCCTTATCTGTTAAACGATGTACAAAAAGTTTTTGGTCTTGAACAACTTTAAATTGTTGCCCTGCTATTTCTACAATTGCGTACATTTTTATTCTTTTAATGGTCGGCAAATATAGTGCTTTTTGGGAACAAAGCAATTTTCTTTTTATCCTTATTCTTTGTCAACAGAGTATTTACCAGGGCCAATAAAATAGATAACAATAAAAGCAATTAAATACATTAACGATTTTTCTTTTCTAGAAAAAGGATCACCATCATGTGCAATTGCAAAAGCCACTAGCATTGTAGATGCAGGGAAAATACTAAATAATCGCGTTTTCCATCCAATAATTACAAAAATAGGCGCTATAAATTCACCAAAAGTTGCTAAAATTAGTGATGGAGTAATGCCTATTCCAATTGGGTCGCCAAACTTAAAATTTCCATGAATAACTTTTAAAAACTTTTCGTAACCATGAGTCATTAATCCTATTGAAAATCCAAAACGTAGAATAAGTAAGCCAAGACTTAATGAGAATTTTTTCATTTCACTATTGATTTTAATCTCAAATTAAAAATTGCAATTTTTTAAGTGGTAATTTACTGTTTTTTCAAGCCCTACTTCAAAAGAAGTTCTGGATTCCCAACCTAGCTCATCTTTTATTTTCTTGGCATCAATAGCATAACGAAAGTCATGGCCCATGCGGTCAGTCACAAAACTTATTAATGACGACGAAGTTCCTTTAGGTCGATCTAATAATCGATCTGTAATTTCAATCAATTGATTAACAATATCTATATTCTTTTGCTCATTATTCCCACCTATGACATAAGTGGATCCTATTTCCCCATAGTGTAAAATAGTGTCTATAGCCTCTACGTGGTCTTCTACATACAGCCAATCCCTTATATTTCCCCCATTTCCATACACAGGTAAGGGCTTTTGATTTATAATATTTTGAATCATTAGAGGAATAAATTTTTCACTATGCTGAAAAGGGCCGTAATTATTCGAACAGTTAGATAATAAAATGGGTAGCCCAAAAGTGTGAAAATATGATCGAACTAAGTGATCTGAAGCTGCCTTTGAGGCAGAATAAGGGGATCTAGGGTTATAAGGAGTATCTTCTGTAAATTGACCTTTTTGGCCTAAACTGCCAAACACCTCATCAGTAGATATATGATAAAAACGTTTTTCTTGAGTCTTATTCCCCCAGTGATTTCGTGCTGCTTCTAAAAGATTCAAAGTACCTTGAATATTCGTTTGGGCAAATTGAAATGGATCTTTAATTGAATTATCTACATGAGATTCTGCTGCGAGATGAATAACAGCATCAAAATTATTTTTATTAAATAAATCATTAATTAAAATATTATTATTAATGTCTCCTTTGATAAATTGATAATTCACAGCATTATTACAATCATTAAGATTTTCTAAATTCCCTGCATAAGTAAGTAAGTCTAGATTTGTTAGATTAGTTCTAGGTTTTTTTTTGAGAAGCCTTCTTATTAAGTGTGACCCAATAAAACCTGCTCCTCCAGTTACTAAAACGGATTGAAATATATTCATAATACTTTTATTCTATTCAAACAATCTTCAAGTGCTATATCCCAAGTTATAGGTTTTAATAATAAGTGGTTTTCTATTCTTGTTGTATCCAGTACTGAGTATTGGGGTCTTTTAGCCTTAGTAGGATATTCTGAGGTGGAACAAGGGATCACTTGACAAGAGATTTTATTAAAAGAAATTATTTTATGAGCGAAGTCGAACCATGTTACAGGTATTTGTTGTGTGAAGTGATAACAATTATAGTCAAAAAATTGAGGTTTTTCAAGATAAGTCAATACCATTCTTGCTAGCTCAATTCCATAAGTTGGACACCCCCATTGATCGTTGACCACTTTAATCTTTTTCTTTGCTTTGCTCAATTTTAAAATAGTTCTAACAAAATTATTCCCATAAGGACTAAACAGCCACGATAATCTAAAAGTAGTATGTTTACCTTTAAATCTCTTTAGCATTTTTTCACCTTCAAACTTAGACTGTCCATAAGAGTTAATTGGATTAGGTATATCATTCTCATTATAAGGGATTGATTGAGACCCATCAAAAATATGGTCAGTTGAAAAATTAACTACAGAAAGTCCTTTTTTTTCTGCAAATATGCTAAGATTTTTTAACGCCTCAGCGTTTATTCGATAGGCCATCTCAAATTCTTCTTCTGCATTGTCTACATTTGTATAAGCAGCACAATTAATAATTCCTTCAAAAGGTTGCTTATTAAAACTTTTTTTTAGAGTTTCAGGACGAGTAAGATCTACTTCATTTTGATTTGCAAAAATCAATATGTTTTTAGGGAACTCTTTTGATATAGCTTGAAAACATTGTCCCAATTGTCCCTTTGCACCTGTAATTAAATAACTAGGCATACAAGTCGTCCTTAAAATCAAAAACTGATGCTTTTGATAAGGTGGGATGATTTTTATCTTTTTCAGATTGGATCCAATCAGCCTCAGGAATTTTCCAATCAATCCCCAAATCAGGATCATTTGCAGAAATACTTCCCTCAGACTCCGGATGGTAATATTCGTCTAGTTTGTAATGAAATATTGATGTTTCGCTAAGGGTTATAAATCCATGTGCAAAACCTCGTGAAATAAATAACTGTAATTGATTTTCGGCACTTAATTCTTGACTAATATGCTTCCCAAAAGTGGGAGATCCTTTTCGAATGTCAACCACTATATCTAGAACTTTCCCCTGCATAACACTAACAAGTTTGGTTTGTGAATAAGGGGGAAGCTGGTAATGTAACCCTCTTAATACTCCTCTTTTTGAATGTGTTAAGTTGCCTTGACAAAAAGATATTTTTTTTCCAACATTTTGTTCTAGAGTTTTATTAACAAAATATTCTGAAAAGATCCCTCGCTTGTCAATATATACATCAGGTTTTAATAGAAAAACTTCTTTAAAAGGCTCGCTTATTTTCTTCATTTATTATACTTTTTAATCAAATATTGCCCATACGAGGTGTCTTTCATTTTTATTGCGCTATGAAGAACTTGATCTTTATTAATGTACCCTTTTTTATAGGCTACCTCTTCTAAACAGCCTACTTTAATGCCTTTGCGATTTTCAATTGTTTCAATAAATTGTCCCGCTTCTAAAAGAGATTCAGGCGTTCCAGTGTCTAACCAAGTAAATCCTTGGCTGAAGAATTCTATTTGTAGCTTTTTCTCTTTTAAAAAATGATTATTTAATGTAGAAATCTCTAATTCCCCGCGTCCAGAGGGAGTTATCATCTTAGCTATTTTAACTACTTCATTAGGATAGAAATACAGTCCTACTACAGCATGATTGCTCTTAGGATCTTTTGGTTTTTCTTCGATGTAAATAGGGATGCCTTCCGGATCAAATTCAATCACTCCATATCGCTCTGGGTTTTTTACAGTATAGCCAAAAATAGTTCCTTTGTTGTCTAATTTAGTCTTCTCTACCACTACTTTTAACTTTTCAGAAAAATCCAGCCCATAAAAAATATTATCTCCTAAAATCAAACAAACTGGATCTTTACCTATGAAATCTTCTCCTATGATAAATGCTTCTACTAAACCGTTTGGATTATCTTGAATTTTATAATGTAGATTAATCCCAAAGCTTCTACCATCTCCCAATAGACGTTTATATCCTTCTATGTCATGATTAGTACTAATAATCATTATCTCTCGAATACCTGCTAAAATCAAAACTGATAGTGGATAATAAATCATAGGCTTGTCATATACAGGGAGTAGTTGCTTTGAAACTCCCAAAGTAATCGGAAAAAGTCTAGTACCTATGCCTCCAGCAAGAAGAATCGCTTTCATGCTATTTTAAAATTCAAGTTGTTCTATCAATTGTTTTTTTCGAATTTCTGAAGAATAGTATTTTTTATAGAAATCCTTCCCCTTATTGCCAAGCTTTTTTCTTTCTTCTGAACTTGTGTTAAATCCCTTTTTTATAAGCTCGTTAAGTGCAATAATATCTCCGGGTGGCGAATAAAAACCACACTTAGCTTCCTCTATAATTGACGCTCCCTCTCCTTCAATCATTGCTAAAATGGGTTTACCCATTGCCATATAGGCTTGAAGTTTTGCAGGCACTGTAAGAGTAAATAATTTACTATCGTTTAATGAAAGATATAAAAAATCTGCTTTATCTACCAAAGTAGGAATATTTTCTAATTTTTGTTGGGGTATGAAAATTACTTTCTCTTCTTTAATCTGCTTAAAAAGTAGTTTTTCCATTTTTACTTTAAAACGCCCTTCTCCTACAAAAATCCATTGTATTTTTTTGTTCTTGTTTTGAATAATAACATTACATAATGTCTTAAAATCTTGAGCAGTACCAAGATTACCAGTATACATTATTTTTAGTGCCTTTGATTCAAAATCTATTTGTAGATTGGAAAGAAGTGAATTTTCTTCAATGATTTTTTCAGCCCAATTTGGAAAGTAAAAGATGTTATCGTGAGTAACTCGCTTCAAAGCAATTTCTTTAAAACTGTTTGACCCAATAAAAATCGTTTCAAAATTTTTATAGAGTTTTGCAACACCTTTCTCTATTAAGTTTATCCAAAAATCTGATTTAATAATACCAACCGCTTCTAGCGTTTGAGGCCACAGGTCCAAATCCCATAAATATGCTTTAGCACCTCTTGTTTTTTTATATAATACCGCTGGAATAGCAATTAAAAATGGGCTCGTGTGATGTACTATTACTTTTTGATATTTCTTTATAAAAAATATTAAAAAAAGCGTATACATCAAACTACTTAAAAAGTAAGATAAATAATTAACTGCCAATCGAATTTTTGTAGCTCTTCCTCTGGGAATTAGTGGAAGTCTGCGGATAGTCAAATTTCCTTTTTTTTCATAAGATTTTTTAAAAAGGCCGTAACCTTTATAAATTTTGCCAGTGGGATAATTTGGCCAACCTGTTACTACATGAACTTCAAATCCGGATTCAGTCAGCCAATCTACAGCTTCATTTATTTTAAAGTGCTCTGGAGCAAAGTGATTGGTAAAAACTAAGACTCTTTTCGCCACACTTTAGAATTAATATAATCTATATAGGATAAAAGGATACGTTCTATTTTTAATGACACATTAGGCCTTGAATAATCGCTTACTCTTAGAAAATTTCTTTTTTTCATATCCTGAAATCTTAGAACTTCAATAGCTTGCAAAATACGTTTTTTATTAAGTCCAACCATCATAACTGAGGTCTCCTCCATTGCCTCAGGGCGTTCATGCGATTCTCTTATATTTAATGCTTTAAAGTTTAAGATGGATGATTCTTCTGAGATAGTTCCACTGTCAGAGAGAACCACAAAAGAGTTTATTTGAAGCTTATTGTAAGCTAAAAAACCTTGAGGAGGTAAAAATTGAATCAAAGGATGTGTTTTTAAATTTAACACCTCGATTTGTTTTTTTGTTCTTGGATGCGTACTCACAATTACAGGGAAAGTATATTCTTCTGCAAGTGCATTTAAACTTTCTATTAAGTTAGAAAAATTTGATGTATTATTTATATTTTCTTCTCTATGCGCTGAAACGAGAAAATAACTATTCTCTTTTAACTTCAATTCTTGCAAAATTTTGCTTTTTTGAATTTGAGCAGTGTAATGCGATAATATCTCAAACATTGGAGAACCCGTTTTAATGACTTGATCTGGAGGTAGACCTTCGCGAAGCAGGTATTCTCTGGAAATATCACTGTAGGTGAGATTAATATCGGCTATATGATCAACTAATTTTCGATTTGTTTCTTCGGGTACTCGCTGATCAAAACAACGGTTTCCAGCTTCCATATGAAAAATAGGGATCTTTCTCTTCTTTGCTGGAATTACAGATAAACAGCTATTTGTATCTCCAAGTACAAGAAAAGCATCTGGTCTAATTTTTTCTAAAAGTGCATCTATCTTAATTAAAATTTGTCCTATTGTTTGTGTTGCGTTTTCACCTGCAGCATCTAAATAGTGGTTTGGCTTAGGAAGTTTTAACTCTTCAAAAAAGATTTCATTTAATGTATAATCATAGTTTTGACCTGTATGAACTAAAATATGCTCTATTGATACTGATTGTTGTAAGCGACTAATAACCCGAGAAAGACGGATTATTTCAGGTCTTGTCCCGACAACAGTCATTACTTTTATTGGTTTTACTTTCATACTTCTAAGTTACACTTTTTCAAAATACACGTCTGCATCATCAAGGTTATAGTGTTCATTTATCCAAAAGACAGTAATCAAATCTTCTGATCCAATATTGACTATATTATGTGTTGTCCAAATAGGAATATCGACATAAGAAGGCTCTTTTCCGCTCAATTTAAATTCAATAATTTCTTCATCCCCTATAGTTCTAAAAGCTATCATTGCCTCTCCTTGAATCACAGAAAAACGCTCAATCTTTCGGGTGTGAAAATGATTACCGCGTGTAACTCCTGGCTTTGTGGTAGAAAAAGAAACTTGCCCTTTTGTATAAGATCTTACTAATTCTGAAAAACACCCTCTTTCGTCTTTATGAGTTTTGTAAGGAATTGGGAAAAACTCTTTAGAATTTATTGCTGATCGAAAAGTATTAAAAAGTTGAATATCAAATATACTATCAAGTTTAGGAATATCACCATTTTCGATATATGCTTTGTGAAACTCTTCTAATTTGCTCAATACTTCATCAACTTTTATTTCTTTTTTATGTAGAACTTTTATTTTATTAATTCCTTTTAATTCTAATACATTCAATAATTGATCAATTACTTCATCAATATAAATTAAAGGCACTTGAACATTCTGAATGATTTCTATTTTCTCTTCTTTTATTAATTGATGCGAAAAAGTAGTGATGAAAGAGTTATAATAAGGTTTACAAAATGGTCCAAAAATATTTGGGATAATTAATTTTACAAATGAAAAGTTTACTGATTTAGAGGCCTCAATTAAAATTTCTGCAGCCTTTTTTTTTGATTTTCCATAAGGCGTATCCTCATATTCTTGTGTACTTGAAGAAAAAATTAGACTTCCTTTAAATTTGTTCTTAATTAAATTAGCTCCAAGGATCTTAGCTAGTTTTACATTAGTCTTAATTATTTCTTCCGAAGATTTATGACGGTTTAATCCTGCAAGGTGAACAATAACATCACAACTATTTATGAAAGTAGATAAATCGTTTTCGTTATCAAAGAAAGAACGTTTGAAATTAATAATTTTAAATTCTTTAAACTTATATCTAATCTGATTTTTTAAATGAGTTCCCAAAAACCCGTTGTGACCAGTAATTCCAATTTTTTTATTGGCCATTTATTTCGTTTTTGACTTCGGGTAATTCCATTAAAAGTTTTTTCATGCTTGCAAAATCTAGGCGATTAGTGTTATCAGAATTATACTCCCCTTTTAATTTGCTTGACTGGCCTTCAGTGAAATACTTATTATAATTTAAATCACGATTATCCGCCCTTACTCGATAGTATTTGCCCAAGTCTTCTGCTTTTAACATTTCCTCTGCTGTTACTAAAGTCTCATACATTTTTTCTCCATGTCTTATACCCATTATTTTAATTGGAACATCCGATTTAAACAAGTCTTTCAGAGCTTCTGCTAAAGTTTGAATTGTAGCTGCAGGTGACTTTTGAACAAATAAATCCCCTTGTTCACCGTTTTTGAATGCATATAAAACCAATTCAACCGCATGATCTAAGGTCATCATAAATCGTGTCATCTCCGATTGTGTTAAGGTCAACGGATTTCCTTTTTTAATTTGCTCTACAAATAATGGAATTACTGATCCTCTTGATGCCATCACATTACCATATCGAGTTCCACAAAAAATAGTTTTTTTTGAGTTTAACCCTCTTGATTTGGCTATCATAACTTTTTCCATTAGAGCCTTACTCATCCCCATGGCATTAATAGGGTAAGCTGCTTTATCTGTACTAAGAATCACCACTTTTTTCACTTCATATTTCTCCGCTGCAGTCAAAACGTTTTCAGTTCCTAAAATATTTGTTTTAACTGCTTCAATTGGGAAAAATTCACAGGAAGGAACTTGTTTGAGTGCGGCTGCATGAAATATATAATCTACACCCTTAACTACATTGGCTACAGATTGAGAGTCTCTTACGTCACCTATATAAAACTTTACTTTTGAATTTTGAATGCGTTTTCTTAAATCGTCCTGTTTTTTCTCATCTCTACTAAAGATTCTAATTTCTGAAAATTCATTTTGAGATAATGTCTTATTTAAGAAAGCATTTCCAAACGAACCTGTTCCTCCTGTTATTAAAAGTTTATTGTTTTCAGCCATTCTTATATCTTTTTAATGTGTTTTCTATAAAGTCTATCGTTTTTGTAGCGGTTTTTTCCCAAGTATAATTCTTTAATTCTTTAATGTTTTTAATGCTATAATCTTGTGATGTTTTTAATGATAATAACATATTTTCTAAGGTATTAAAGATAGAGTTTACCGAACTAGCATTAAAATAAAAACCTCCTTCTTTCAGAAATTCGGGCATCGGGCTTTTATCACTGGAAGCAATCGGTTTACCAGAGCCCATAGATTCTAATAAAATATTCGGCATGTTTTCACAAGATGAAGCAAAAATTATACCATCGTGATTAAAATATTGATCTGCCATTTCAGTATTGGGGATATGTAAAATATGATTGATGAATTCACGCTTAGGATCCGCTTTATCAATAGTTCTCTTTAACTTATCCCCAGAGGGTTTGTAGATTATATCTCCAATTAATGTTAAAGACACTGGATAGCCTTTTTCTTTTAGTTTTGAGATTGCCTCTACAACGTGCCATTGATTTTTATAAACATGTACAGTTGAAACATAGAGAAAACGAAAAGGACTTTTTTCAGAATAATTATTGAGGCATATGATTTCAATCTTTTTTGATATAAATTGATTTGAAATCCCATGATGAATAATTGCTTTGTTTTTATCTTCAATTTTTAAAACTTTGGTGATATACTTTTTTGCGTATTGAGACAAAAAAATAATCCCTTCAGCATTTTTAAAACACTTTTGCTGCCTTCTAAAATTAAAAAAAAATTTTGCTTTTTCTTTTATACTTTTTATTTCGTCCCAAAATTCTCTTTCATAAAGCATCATATTTTGAGACATTGCCACATAGGGTCTAAACACCCCCGTATAATCTCCAGTAACAGAAAATAAAATGTCACATTCTTTATTTAAAAATTTATCAAACAAAAATAATTGGAAAAAAACTCTGTGAAAACGAGACTTATTTAGAAGTGGAAAATTTCGTTTTATGAAATTAGGATGATTTGGAAGTTGATTCAAAACCTTAAGTGAAGCATAAATATTTAGCTTATGTGTTGAATAATGTTTAATTTTTAAATAATTGAAGAGAAATTGGCTTAGGTGAGTAAACCCTCCCCCATCTACGATACTAGTTGCATCAATTCCTATTGAAATATTTTTTTTTGTCAATTTGTTAATAATTTAATTCTAATCAAAAAAGATTGTAGAATTTTTAATTGAGCCTTCATAAATTCATTGATTGAATAATTAAAAAGTGAAATTTTCTTAAATTTTAAAATCCCTTCTTGGAAAAATCCCTTCTTAACCAATGCTTTGCCCTCACTGAATAATATCCAAGAGGGGATTTTATCAAAACGATCTTTAATGTATGAATTGTAAATTGAAAGAGCATTTTTGAGATCTCGGTCTGGATTTGTCATGTTTCCACCTGCCGCCCAATAATAACCTAATGGTTCATTGATATAATAAAATCGATTTGTTTTATTAGATATTCTAAGCCAACAATCGTAGTCTTCCCATGTTATTTTTTCAGTATCACACGAAATCAATCCAACTTCTTGAAGTAAATCCTTTTTTACAACAACACTAGAATTTAAAATCCCATTGCCATTTAATAATAAATCTTCGAAAATAGGAGAATTTAAATTTCTAGATTTTGCTAATTTTTTAAAACTGTTTTGATTTGGTTTGGAAACAAGAAATAAATCGTGGTAGATTAAATCATGTTTTTTGCTATTAATATGTTCAATACTTTTACTTAACTTACTTGGAGTCCACCAGTCATCTGAATCAATAAATGCAATCCATGAACCACTAGATGCACAAATACCGGCATTTCTTGAAGCTGCTATAATTCCATTATTACGTATTTTAATATACCTAATTCTAGGATCTAAATAACTGTTTACTATTTCTAAAGTTCCATCTTTAGAATTGTTGTCGATTATTATAAGCTCCCAGTGTAAATATGATTGGTTAATAACCGATTGTATTGCCTTTTTTAAAAATTTAGCATGGTTATAAGTTGGAAGTACAATTGAAATTAAAATTTGTTGCTTATTACTCAAACTGAAAATTATTTTTACAGAATATCAATAAATCGTCAATTTCTTTTTCATAACTAGTAAAAGTGCTAAATCCGATAGCCTTAAGTTTATCAATTTTATATTCAAAATTTTCAACTTGGGTACTGTCTTGACCATTTGTTTCCAGCTTAGGCAAAAAGCCTAAAATTACCCTAGATCTTTTTTGAATGATCTCAGCCATATTTATAATTGAAATAGTTTTATTCCCAACATTAAATATTGTGTTTTCATTACTTCTAAAATTTAATTCTGTAAATAATTTTACAATCTCACAAACATCTTTAATTGTTATAAAATTTCTCAATTGATAGCAATTTGAGTTTATTTTCATTTTATGATTCTCTATAATTTGCTTACATAAATCATTGACTAAAAGCATCCAACAATTAGAATTTTTATTATTTGGAGCACCAATACAATTTGATAAACGTAAAACAACTCCTTGGAGTTTGCCAGATAAGTGGGACTGAATAACTGCTTTTTCACCAGCTAAATGGCTTGTTGAATATGGGTGTTTATTTTTAGGGGTAATCACTTCCGTTAAAATTCCTTTTAATGGATTATCATAAACATGAGCTGTAGAAAAATAGATTACTTTTTTTACATTATTTAATATTGCACTTTCAACTAATTTTTCTGAAAAAGTTCCATTTACTTTTAATGCCTCTTCAGGATTTAATGTGCAATCCTTTGCATTCATTCCTAATGTGTGAATAATTATATCAATATTTTTACATGCATTATGTATGCTTTCTTTATCATTCCAATTAATTCTAATCACTTTTAAATTTCTTGAGGGTTGTGGAATCTTCACAACTCTTGAACTAGCAAGAGTAATTTCATATTCGGAAATTGATGAAAAAAAAGATGAAATTCTCCCACCTAAATACCCAAATGCGCCAGTAATTAAAATTCTCAATTGAATGTTATTTGAAAAACTTATTATTTATGCTTAATCCCCCAATCATATGGAATACTTGAATCAAAAGCTGGTTTTCGTTTTATTTCCTTTGGATCATGGGGGATTGTAGCACAATTAGCAACTATTGAAACTTTATTGCCAATTCCCTTGAATCCATTCCAAACAAGAGGAGGAACGGTAATCAAACAATAGTTTTCTGGAGACAAAAAGAACTCCTCAACATAACCTTTTGTTTTGCTATTTGGACGATCATCATAAAGCACACACTTTATTTCTCCATAAATAACGGCATAATTTAAAGTCATTTGTTTATGTAAATGCCAGGCTTTAATAGCACCCGGATTTGTACAAGAAAAATAAATTTCCCCGAATTGGGTAAACTCTTCTGAATCAGCTCTCAACATATGCATTACTTTCCCCCTTTCATCAAATATTTGTCTCAATGGAGTTATTTTAACTCCTTCTATCATTGTATTATTCATTTAAATATTTTTTAATTTGTATTCTAGTTATGTCTTCTGCTGATTCACCATTAAGAACCTTTTTATACCATTCTGCTGTATATTTTAGTGTTTCTTCAACATTCCATCTGGGCTCCCATTTCAAAATCTGTTGTGATTTATCACAATTTAATTGTAATAACATTGCTTCGTGATGTTGATTAATGTCTGATGAAATTTTAATTATTCCTTTATCTAAATAATAAACCATTTTGGATGCTACCTCTTTAACTGTTCTGACCTCTGAACTCGATGGTCCGAAGTTCCATGAACCTGAAAATTTTTTTGGTTCATGTCCTAATTTAGTAGACAATATTATATAACCAGATAACGGTTCAAGAACATGTTGCCAGGGCCTGGTAGCTAAAGGGTTTCTAATTTCAATTGGAACATTTTTTTCTATTGATCTTATGCAGTCAGGAATTATCCGATCAAAAGCCCAATCACCGCCCCCGATAACATTACCAGCTCTAGCCGATGCTGCACCTATTGTATGCCTAGATTCAAAATATGAACGAAGGTATGATGAAAAGATAATTTCTGCAGCTCCTTTTGAAGCACTATAAGGATCATATCCTCCTAATTTATCAGTTTCTCTGTAGCCCCAAATCCATTCCATATTTTCATAACATTTATCAGAAGTAATAAATACTAAAGATTGAATTGAAGAGCATCTTCGCACAGAATCTAATAGATTGACAGAACCCATTATATTGGTGTCAAATGTGTTTACAGGATCTTCATATGATTTTTTAACTAAAGGTTGTGCTGCTAAGTGAAATACATATTCAGGTTGGAATTTATGGATGGCTTTATCAAGCTTTGAAGCATCTCTAATATCGCCAACCATATGGTTAATCTTTGAAGATAGGTTTAGCATATTAAAATGACTAGGCCCTTCAATAGGATTCAAAGCATAACCCATCACTTCTGCTCCAACTTCACTAAGAATAAATGATAACCAAGAACCTTTAAACCCTGTATGCCCAGTAATGAATACTTTTTTCCCTTTAAATGAATTTAATGCGTCTTGTAAAATCATTTTGTCCATGGTGCTACCCCTTTATCGTAAAGTGAATTTAATAATTGATATTCCCTACTGGTATCCATTGGTTGCCAAAACCCATCATGCTTATACATCATTACTTGATTATCTGAAACTAATTTACGTATTGGTTCTTGTTCAAAAACAAGATCTTCGCCATCATTCAAATAATCAAATAATTTTGGGCTTGCAACAAAAAACCCCCCAGATATTCGTCCTTCCAAGGATTGTGGTTTTTCATTGAATTCGAGAACTTGCCCTTTTTTATTTATATTCATTTCTCCAAACCTTGCTGGAGGTCTAACACCAGTAATTGTTAAAGTTTTTCCATGTGATTTGTGAAAAGTGATTAGCTTATCAATATCTACATCACTTAATCCATCCCCATATGTGATCATAAAATCTTCATTTCCAACATAATTTTTAATTTGTGATATTCTTGAGCCCGTCATTGAGTTGAGGCCTGTATCAGCAAGAGTTACATTCCAATTTTCTTCGATATGATCATTATGATAAGTTATCTTTCCAGTTCCAAGAGAAATTGAAAAATCTCTAGTAGATGTCTCGTAGTTTAAAAAAAAGTCTTTTATGATTTGACCTTTATAACCAAGACATACAATAAAATCTTTGTGACTAAATTTTGCATATAATTTCATTATATGAAATATTATCGGGTATGGTCCAATAGGGATCATAGGTTTTGGGATATTATCTGAAACATCTCTAATTCGAGTGCCATAGCCGCCTGCAAGGATAACTGTTTTCATGTTTTTTTTGATTTTTGAGAATTACTTTTTGATGATAAAGTCTTTATTTTTGAACAATTAGTTGATTAAATTTTTTTAATAAACTTTTTTTAGTTTCTAAACTTAATTTATTATAGGCTGTTTTATGATTTATATCTAATTCATTGCATAAGTTTAATTCATTAATTGCGTAAGCTAGATCTTGATTTAAATGATTTTCGTTTTTTATTTTATTTATAGCCCATCTTAGCTGTAATTTTTTGTAAATAAAAAGTGACTCTTCAATCAACTCACTGATTTTAATGCCAAATTGAAAGTCAAGTCTATCGTCAAATTCCCTAGATTTAACCCCAAGTAAAAAAGCATTTAATAACTGCTTAAGTGGTTTTGACTTTAGTGCCCAATTCGAATCACCACTAATTTTTTTATTTTCAAATTTAATTACTCCAGGTTCAGTTGAAAAATCTAATGTATTGTTTTTTCCTTCAACTAAAGTCTCAACCAACCTTGTTCTTTTGGAGCCATTTCTTATTAAATATATTTCAATAGGGACACCTGAACTTTCTATTTTCATTTTAACTTTAGATCCTCCATGATGAATTTGTAGCTTAATGCTATTATATGAAATATCTATTGGAATAAACTTGCTTATTATTGAAAATATATGGGGTAAACAATCTGCAATTATTGGGAGTCCAGCATCAAAATTTTTAAATTCTCCATGGCGTTTTTCAATAACTGAGTCCTCCCATGTAATTTTCATCTTTTCAATTTTACCATTTACTTGTAAAAATTTAGAGAAATTATCAATGTATGATGCAAATAAAAATACATGAGATGCACAAATTATTTTATTTTGTTTTTTTGATAAATTATCTAGTTCTATTGCTTGTTTGTAATTTAAAGTTATAGGTTTTTCAACTAAAACATCCGCGCCAGCTCTCAAAGCAATTTTAGAGGAATTATAATGATCTTTAGCTGCATTTGCAACAACAACTGCACAAGAATTAGGAAATGAGTTAGGAAAACTTTTTATTACTTTTATTTGATTTTTAAAATTATTTTTAATAATCCATTCTTTCATAAATGAATGGTTATTGGGAGAATAAATAGAAATATTTATGAAGGGTTCTAATATGTCGGACAAAACTTCAGTAATCACTCTGGCCCATCGTCCACCACCCATTATAATTACATTTTTAATTAAGAGTTTTTTTTTAATTGACATTGACTTAAATATCAGAAAAGATTATTTTAAAAATCGTCTTTTTCAAGAATATCTATAATTTGTCCCTCATAATCATTTTGCTTTAAATAATTATTTATTTCACTTGATATGTGCCAGGCAAGATTTATAACTGGTTTAGAAATATCTGCTTGATTAAATAATTCGTCATCTGATTTAATTGGAATTCTTGTTCCTGGAAGATAAAATCCAATTTTTAAAGAACCGGGCTTTTCATATACCTCTGAGATCATGTCAGAATTTAATCCAAGCTTTTTTACGAGAATCGCTGCGCGCCCAGGAAAAGCCTTTGCCTTTAATGGACCATTAGTTTTGATTAAATTTTTAAATAAAGTTTTTTTTGACAATTCCCAATTAAAAATATTTTTTTTAAGTATTGAAAAAAAATTGAAAAATGATTTTTCTTTTAGGTTTAATAAATCTAAATCTATTTTAGTCTGTTTACCATATATTAAGGCATCTCCTAAAAAAACCCTAATATTACCTCCATAACGAGAGGGGAATTCAACTTCAAGGGTTTCCATCCCTAATTTCTTTGCCAAATGAACAAAAGAATTGTAGCTATATGTTCGTGGGTGTTCGTGATAAAATGTATCAAATTGATTGCCTTCTAAAACTGCCCCTAAATAATGATTTTCAATAATAATAGCAGTTTTGTCCATCATCAGTATTTTTAAAGAATCAAGAACTCCATTTAAATCTTCAATATGAGCAAAAACGTTAGTGAAGGTAATAAAGTCAAATTTTCCTTTTTCACTTAAAATTTTATTTGCAACATCAACGGTTAAGTAATCATTATAAACTTTGTGTTTTTTTAATTGAGCATCAAGAAAGGCGTCTGTAGGTTCAAGACCTATTGTAACTGCACCTTTATCTCGAAAAAAATCTAAAAGGCTCCCATCATTGCAGCCAATATCAAGTACTTTTTTTTCTCTTAAACTTCCAAAGCGTTCTTCACATGAATCAACTAAGCCTTTCATGCCATTTAAAACATCAGCTGTAAATCTAGATCTATAATGATAACTACTTGGGAAAAGATCTTCCTTAGGTACCTGAAATCGTTGATGAGCGGTAAAACAATTTTTACAAAATAAAATCTCTATTGGATATTCTTTACAAACTCTTTCATCTCCGACTTTCACGAGGTCATCACACATAGGATGCAAACCTAGATCAAGAACAGATATCAAATCTTTATTACCACAAACTTCACAACTTGATATTTCATTAAAGTTTTTCCCCATAATTTATTTATTATTGAACAAAATATTTTTTAGTTTTTTATTTAAATAATATATCACAGAAAGGTAAAAATTTGGATATATCATGTTATTAATAATGTGTTTTCTTAGAATTATATAATTATATCCTGAATTCTCTTTATTCAATAACATTTTTAATAAATGTGGGATAAAATTAGATAGTGCTTTATTTTTACAATATATGTATTGAAAATAGTTTAATCCATTTTTTCTATATTCATGCAATGCTTCAACTAAACGGATACTTGATACAAGTGGATTCATTTGAGCCCATTCTCTAGCTCCCGAAAGACAAACACTTAAAGGTTCTAATTGAAAATAGGCTTTTGAATTGGCAAACGCTTTAGAAAAAATTTTAACATGTGGGAAAGTATTATCAAAATGAGAAAATACTCTAGTATCATTAATTGCTTCATTATTCAAAATATTGACATTTTCTGACCACATCTTTCTTTTAAATATCGAAAGAAACATTCCTCCTAAAAAATCAAATGATACTTTTGGATTAATTAGTTCAAAAAAATTTAATTCCTGCGATTTTTCGTGCGACGAAAATTTCTTCATATTATTAGGCAAATTTGAAATTTCAAAAGGTTGAGGAAATGATAAAATATAGTTTGTGTCTAATAAAAATGAATTAATATAAAAAAAGTCAACCCTTTTATTTTTTTCAAAAAGTATTTTCAAAGTATCTAATGTATAAGGTAATAACAAATCATCATCGCCTATCAACCACACAAATTCACCAACAGCCATTGAAACTACCTTTATAAAATTTCTTGGAATTCCTAAGTTAATTTCGTTTCTGCTGTAATTTATTTTAATTTTTTTTTTGCTTTTAATACAATTTCCTTGGTGTTGTCATTTGATCCGTTGTCTGATATACAAACTTCATAGTTTAAGCCAGTTGGCTTATTCATGGAAATAATTGATTGTAAGCAATTAGATAGGTGTTTTGCACGATTAAATGTTGGAATACAAATTGATAACTTAACCATATAATTAAATTTTAAAAAAGTATTTAATTTTTGCTAGTTATTATATTCCTTAATTTATGAATGATTTTAAATTATCAGCTATGTTCTTTGCCAATAATTTCATTCCTTCTGGTGTAAAATGCAAACTATCAACAAAATACTTTTCGTCTGCAGGAATTAATTTAGCATTATCAACAATCGTAAGTTTATGAAGTCTTGATAAATCTCTTATTATTTCATTCTCTTTAGAAATAATTTCTTTAAACTTTAGATGAAGCTTATTATCCCTAATCCCCTTGTGGAGAAAATGGGCATATGTACTTAGTATAATATTTATATTTCTACTCTTACAAATTTCAATTATGTATTCTAAATTTCTCCTGTAAACTTTCAAACCTTCGGTAGGATCAGTGTTAAGATCCATATTCCCTTTCGTTATAAAATCTAAAAGTGAATTTCTCACTTCTGTTGGAAACCATTTTTCCATTATAAAATTGGCAAATTTGAGAGGCAAAAAAGGTATTTTTTCACCTAATTTGAATTTCCAGTAGTTTTCCCCAAGGTTAACTTTTGAATGACTATAGTCATGCTTAAAGTCTGGTGTCAAATATGATCTAATGTCGTTATGGCCGTGATAAATTATAATCATATCAGGTTTAGTTTCAATTGTTTCAAGAATGAATCTAACTAATATATCTGCTGAATTGTAACCCCCAATACCAAAGTTATTAACCTCAACTTCTTTGCTAAATGTTTTCTTTAATAACTTTTCTAATTCTAGGGGATAAGAATAATTTTTTTCGCCTTCAGAAATATAATTCCCTGTAGTTGATGCTCCAATACAATTAATTCGATAAAGATAATTGGGTTTATCAAAAGAAACTTCTTTATCGCCGTTTGGTCCATTTGCAAACCCCATACTATTAGTTGTTAATTTACTAAATGTAAACTTTCCCTTATTAAGAGGGTAATTTGGAGTAATATTTCCTCTTATCTTAAAATACGGTTTGTTTACATAGGGTACATATGGATGTGGCTTAGCATATAAATTTTTAGATTTTATTCTTTTTTGAGAGATATAACTTTCTCCTTTTGTGAAAAAGTAGAGAAATCTGAAGGTAATTTCTACAATAATTATTGTAAGGAGGGAAATAAATAAATAAGAAAAAATTATAGCTAAAAATTTTAACGAGAATGTATCAAGGTATCTATGAGCCGAAAAAAAATCTAATAAAAATTGCCAACCGGAGACAATCAATATTAAAGGTATCACAAAAATCAATAAAAATAGTGTTAATACACCTTTCCTAATATTAAAAAGCTGATTTTTTATAAAATTTTTAAGCAAGTGATCTGTTTTTTCTGTTTTTTACTCACCATAGTGGGTAAATATCATCTGATGTCTCTTCTTCAAGATTTGGGTTTTTTTTAGCCCCTGAATTAACTTTCCTTTTTTTTCTGGCAAAAAAATTTAAAAAATTATTAATTATATTTTTTACATAAACTAAGATCATATTTTTAAGCTATTTTCTTTTGACTAATCTAATTTAAAATTATTCTTATAATCTTTATTTAATGAAGGATTTTGATCTTCCTTTCTAAGCAAACAATTACCAATGACGAGTAAATCCAAATCTGTTCCCATGAAGCATCTAAACGCATCCTTAGGAGTATTTACAATAGGCTCTCCTCTGATATTAAAAGACGTGTTTATTATAACTGGACAATTGGTTAATTCATTAAATTTTGTGATAAGGGCATGGTATTTTGGATTTGTTTCTTTGTGGACTGTCTGAATTCTAGCAGAATAATCTACATGGGTTATCGCTGGTAAAGAAGAACGCTGTAGATATAATTTATCTAGGCCAAAAGAATCCTCTTCTTTGCCACACAAATCTTTTCTGTGTGTTTTTTTGATCTTTGAAACAATTGCCATGTATGGACTTTTAGTTTCAAGATTAAACCATTTGGATAAAGTTTCATTTAAAATTGATGGTGCAAAAGGTCTAAAAGATTCCCTGTACTTTACTTTTAAATTTAGTGTTTTCTGCATTAATGGTGATCTTGGATCACCTAATATAGATCTTGAACCTAGAGCCCTTGGCCCAAATTCCATTCTACCTTGATGCCAGCCTACAGCTTTACCATCTAACAATGAATCACAAGTTGTTTTTAATAGATCTTCATCTTTCAATACTGAAAAATTTGCTCCCAATTCTTCTAAACTGCTCTCAACTTCATCTTGAGCATATTCTGGACCTAGATAACTACCTTTCATTGAGTCATTTTTATTTACAATTCTAGGATTTTTCAGCATTTTGTGATAAGTTACCAATGCAGCACCGAGTGACCCACCTGCGTCCCCTGAAGCAGGTTGTATCCAAATATTCTCAAATAGTCTTTTATTTATGAGCTTCCCATTTGAAACACAATTTAAAGCGACACCACCAGCTAATACTAGATTTTTTTGTCCAGTTTCTTTTATAACAAACTGAGATATTCTCATTACTATCTCTTCAGTAACGAGCTGAATACTTGCTGCTAAATCCATATCCCTTTGAGATAGATCCGACTCTGGCTTTCTTGGAGGTGCGCCAAAAAGGGTGTGAAATTTTTTCGTGGTCATTTTAAAGCTATTACCATAACCGAAGTATGACATGTCTAATCGAAAACTACCATCATCTTTTATGTCTACCAAATTATTTTTGATTAAATCAGCATAAATCGGTTCTCCGTATGCAGCTAGTCCCATAAGCTTATATTCACCAGAATTGACTTTAAAACCTACATAAGATGTAAAAGCCGAATAAAGAAGTCCTAAAGAATGTGGGAAATGGATTTCTTTAGAAATTTCAACATTACTACCTTTTCCAACTCCATATGACGTAGTTGTCCATTCTCCAACACCATCTATAGTTAAGATTGCTGAGCTTTCAAAAGGACTAGGATAAAAAGCACTTGCAGCATGACTCAAATGATGCTCAGAAAAAACAAGCTTCCCTTTCCATTTAGAATTTGAGCTCAACTTATTTAATTCATTTAATATTTGTCTTTTAAGGAAAATTTTGCTGCCTAGCCATTCCGTCATTGATTCTTTAAAATACCGATAACCATTTGGGAAAAATGATACGTGTGTATTTATTAGTCTATCAAACTTTTTAAAAGGTTTCTCATAAAAACAAACATAATCGACGTCATCTATAGATAATCCACAAAAGTCCAAGCAAAATTCTATTGATTTTTTTGGATAATTTTTATCATGTTTAATTCTTGTAAATCTTTCTTCTTGCGCTGCCGCCGCAATTTCCCCATTTATTAACAATGTAGCAGCAGAATCGTGATAAAAAGCAGATATCCCTAATATTTTCATTATACCTTAATTAAAACTGTTTAAAAAAATAATACCCCGACCCGCTTTTTTTATTATCCTTTTTAAGCCAATAAGTATTTGTAGTTTTATCAAACTTAAGGTGAATAGGTTTTTTTTTAAAAAATTTAAAAAAAATTAAAACAGGAGTGATTAAAAATATGTAAAGTAAAGGGGTAAAGATTGAAAAAATTATCTTAAAGATTTTCATATTAATTATAAATGTATACTACAAAACTTGTTGTAATAAAGAGTTTTAAAAACCGTATTATTTTGTTTAGTGTAAAGCTTCGTTTTACTTAATTACTTCTAAAGTAAATTTTAATGAGTTTAAAGGTAAAATATGTGAAAGTCTAGATTCATATTTTTGTGGATATTTATTTGCAAATTTCCTTAATATTTTATGAAATATAGTCTCATTCCCAATCCATTCTTTATCAAATTCTATTGATAAAATCCTAAATCTAGCTTTACTATACTCATAGCCAGTACAAAAAAAATGATCAGGATTAAAATAGTTAAAATAGTTAATCCCAAAAAAATTAACATGGGTTGGATCAATAGTCGCATAATGACTTCTAAAATATGGTACTGCTATGTTTATGATACACTTGTTTTTACCTATCCTGTGTAGCTCTTCAATGACTTTCAGAGGGTTATTGATGTGCTCCAAAACATTATCCATCCATATTTCATCTGCAGTTTCATTTTTAAATGGATAGGGAGTAATACTCAGGTCATGAACAATATCTACCCCTTCAAGCTTTAAAATATCAACTCCTAAAAATCCACTTTTTTTATTTTTACCACATCCGAAATCAATTTTCATGTTTTTTATTTTTATAACAGTAATGTTTATGAGCCAAATAAAGCTACACTTAAATAATTAAAGATTCAAACAAACCCTTATTTATATAAGTTAAATTGATTAATTAATATATTTAGAATTTATCAGCTTGTGAAATAATTAGTTTTAATATCAAAACTTGGATCCCCAGTCTTTTCTGGAGGAAGATTGTCATTAAAATATAAATTTCTATTTTCTTTTGATAGTACTCTTTCTTTTAATTGCTTTATTCTAGCTTTTTCTGTAAAATCGTTAATAATATGATTTGATATTGAGTCTTTAGGTTCCCATTTACCAGTTATTTTTTCCCAAATACTTGTATCCCTCATGTTATCAACATAGCTGTAAAACTCATCTTTTGAAATTTCTAAAAATTCTAGATATGCATCAAGAGATTCAGGTTCTCTAGAATCATATTCTTTTACCATTTCCACACCCTCTTCTCTTGAAAGTCTTCCAATTCTTATCTCAGTTGAAGCATCATCAGTTGCTCTACCATAACCAAATTTTAAATATTTTAAATAATCATGGACATCGTTGGCGTGATCATCAATTTTAGCATGTAAATTAAATGTCCTGTCTCTTTTATATGTTATGGGTTTAAATCCCCAAATATCAATCATTTTCTTAATTATAACATTGGCATCCCATTTAAAAAAATTCCCCATATAGATACCTCTCAAATCAACTTCTTCAATTTTCTCGTCTGAAGGATAAATAAATGGATCCATTTCATTTAGAGATAATTGCCCATTTGAAATCTTGACAACATCTTCGGGTTCATATCCCCTCATATCATGTTCTTTTCTTTTCCATTTTGTAAATTCAATAAAATCTTCAAATGAAACTTGACCAGTTAATTCTGCAAAACCATGTTCACCCCATATAATAAATGGAATATTTTTTTCTACCGCTATCTTTATTGGAACAGTATTGATTCCTGCATGATAATGCCATGTAAGATCTCCAACTTCTTTAAGCATTACTTTAGCAAGCTTTTTTGCAGTTTTTATACTTGTTGAAACCCTTAATAAATCGCACCCAGATTTATCCACAAGGTTTTTAAGATTAGAAACTCCAGAATTCATGTTAAAACCATGATTATAAGTTACTAAAAGTGGATTTAAACCATATACTTCTTTTATAACATATACCTGATAATAACTATCCTTACCTCCACTTACAGGTATTATACAATCATAGTTATTGCCTCTTTTAATTTTTTCATTTTTTGCTTCATCAATAATTTTTGAAAACATTTTTTCTCTTTCATTCCAATCTATTTGAATTTTAGATTTAGACTCATGATATCTGCAGCCACTACAAATAAATTGATTATCGAGTATTAATGTTGGTTTTGTGTTTTCTGGGTATAGGCATCTTGCACAATAATTCATAATCTTCTGAAGTTTAAGTTATTTTTTAATAATTCTTTCTTTGCTTTTCTAATACTATGTTCTGTGTAATGAAAAATATTTGCTGCTGCATAGCCAGATGCACCAATTTTTTTATATGCCTGAATTAAATGCTCCCAAATTAAAACACCTCCCATAATTATAAGTGGTACTTTAATTTTATTGTTTACCTCTTTAAATAATTCGATATTATAACCTTTTCTAAAACCATCATGATCTATAGAATTAATAAATATTTCTCCAACCCCGAGCTCCTCAATTTGTTTACACCATTGAATTGTATTAATTCCTGTATTAACTGAGCCTCGTTCAATAAATGCGTAATTATATTTATTTACTCTCTTTGAATCAACTGACCCTACAATACATTGTGAGCCAAATTTCTCAATTATTTTTTTTGATATAGTTTTATTTTTAAATAAAAGTGTGTTAATTATTATTTTATCTGCTCCGGATAAAAGTAAATCATAAACATCATCCTCTGAATTAATATATCCACCAGCTGTAACAGGTACAAAGACTTTTCTTGTTATGTTTTTTACAATATCAATAAATTGTTTTTTTGAAGTTTCAGATTTTGAAACGTTAAGCACAATTAATTCATCTAGTGACCAATGATTAAATGATTCAACTGCATGAATTGGGTTATAATGAATTACATTTGTATGTTCGAACTTAACACTTTGAACGACCTTACCATCTCTTAACAAAAGTACTGCAATCAATCTTTTTTTTAGCCTCATATTTTTAAAAAATTTTTAAGCAGTTGAAGTCCTGCTTTCTGACTTTTTTCTGGATGAAACTGTGTCCCAATTACATTGTCTTTTTGGACTACACTTGGAAACTTTTCTCCATGGTATGAAATACCACTAACATTTTCATTTATAGAATCGAAAACATAACTATGTACGAAATAAAAGTCAGATTTATTTTCCAAATCATCAAATAGAAAACTTGGTTTCACAAAATCAACATTATTCCAGCCCATATGAGGAATTCTGTATTTTTTAGATGGATAAAATTGTTTTACTTCTCCTGGAATTAAACCTAATCCTTGAGTCTCACCGTATTCAAAACTTTTGTTAGCGAGGAGTTGCATGCCAAGACATATGCCTAGTATAAAAGTTCCTTTTTGTGCTTCGTTATGTAGAGATTCTTTCCAATTTTTTTGATTAAGTAATTCCATTGCTAAAGGAAAAGCACCAACTCCAGGCAAAATAACTTTATCTATATTTTGTAAATCACTCGGTTTGCTCAAAAAAGATATTTTGATTTTATTATCAATAAAATTTATTGCATTTTTTATTGATTGAATATTACCCATTCCATAATTGAGAATTCCTAAATTCATTTTAATTTTTTCATATTTAAATGGTACTCAGCTATATTAAAGTCATCTAAAGTGTCTATGTCTATAGATCTGTTTCTAGGCATTATGAAAGGAACTAAAGGATTTTTAAAGTAAGTTTTATGTTTCAAAAAATAATTTACTGACTGGATAACTATCGCTCCATTAATTCTGTATGTCATTTCTAGCTCTTGTGATTTTTTGGAAATTAAATCAGGGAAAATAGGGGTAATTTCCCCTTTATCAATTGTTAATGATCTGAATGCACTATGATCATTTTCTGTTACGGATATTAGAGTGTTCGCATTTTCTTTTTTCATAAGTTTAAATGCATTTTGGATATCACCCTTAATAATTAAAGGTGCAGTTGGTAAGATAATTGCTACATATTTGAATAATTTCAGGTGATTATTTTTATCCAAGAAATCCAACAAAACATCCTTAACACCATATGGGTCTTGAGTTAAATATTTGGGTCTTAATTGAGGAACCTTCGCATTGAAGTTTTTAGCTATTTCAGATATATTTTCACAATCAGTCGATAAATATATATTCCCTTTAAATATTTTTGACTTTTTAGCAGTCTCGATTACTCTTGCTAATAAAGGCTTACCTCCTAGAACTTTTGTATTCTTATTTTTTAATCTTGTAGAATTTGATTTAGCAGGAATAAAACAAAAAATTTCATTTTTGTTATTCATTTGAAAGAAATTCGTCTTTTAAAATAACTTTTAAGGTTTTTTTACCCAAGAGGATTTTAAATTCATCTTCAGAAACTCCTTTGCCCGGTCTTTTGAATTCAAAATCTTTGGCCTTAATTATCTCGCCTTTTTCAATCCTACGAATTGCATAAGGTGATCTTCTTCCAACTACCCTTTTTTCTCGAACTTCAGAAACTAAGGTCCTTCTTTTCTCTCCCAAAGCTATTTCAAGATTTCTAATTGCCTTTATAAATAGCTTTATCTCATTTTTTTCAATCGAAAAAGAGTGCTCACAACTTTTAATAAATCTATCTTTTGTTATTGTTTTTTCAATCATTCCTGCTCCCAAACTTACTGCAGCAATATCCATTTCCCAACCCGGACTATGATCTGAAAATGCAACCAAATAATTTGGAAACATTGTTTTTAAAGTATGGATCATCCTAAGGTGTATTGATTCAAGATGTGCAGGATATCCTGAAGGGCAATGATGTATGATAATATTTTTATTTCCTTCATCTTCAATGGAACAAATTGCCCTTTCGATTTCCCAAAGCTCAGAACTACCTGTGTCTAATTGAATATTAACTCCCTTTCTTGCTATATACCGAATAAGATCTAGCTGGGAAATATCCGATGAATTTACTTTTATACTATCAATTTTTAATTCATCCACAAAGAAATCTACTTCATCTTTATAACAAGCTGTAGTGAACATATGGATGTCTTTTTTATCGCAATATTTTTTTAATTCACTCCATTCATTGTTTGTTAGTTTCCTTCTTTTGAGAATATCATATAAAGGTTCTTTGAAAGGAACATATTCTAAACCATTATTTGTTTTTTTTAAATAAGTATATTCAAATAAGATTTTTTTGTCAGCCATTATTCTTTCAGCATCCATCTGTTGAAATTTTATGGAATCTGCACCTGCTTCAACTGCGATATCTACCAAATCTTTTGCACTCTTTAATCCAGTATGAGTCGGGCCAGCCTCTAATACGATATGAACTTTTGAATAGTCCAATTTTCTATTTCCTAAGGATATATTCATTGTAAATTATTTATTTTATTAATTGTAATTTTTTTCCAATTCTTGTCAGCCAATGCATAATCTTTTAAAAAAGACTCTCTGAATTTCTGAATTTCTTTAATTTGCCACCATGAATATGGATCCGCCTTTATCTTAAAATATTTTTCTATGAAAGTTTCTAAATTAAAATGTAAAATCCCCAGATGGTACATTAATTTAAATACAGATTTATTTTTATTAATTGAAAAAAAATCTGGAGAATCAAAAAAAAGTAATGTTGGAATGTTCATGGCAATACCAATGCTAAGCGTTGTACCAGGTGAGTCTAATATTAAAAGTTTACACTCGGTTAATTTATAATGAAGTTTACCTTGAATTATTTTTAATTTTTTGTGCTTCTTTTTGAAAAAATCTGTGTCGTCAAGATGAGTTTGCTTAGAATTTCCTATGTATGGTCTAAAATAGAAGTTTTCTGGTTCATTTGTTTCAAAAAAATCAATCAATAGAGACATGCTTTCTCTAAATTTAAAAGTGTCATTTGAATTTAAAAACCATCCCCAATATAAGGGATTAAATTTCGGCAAAGAAGTTCCCACATAAAAAATTTTACCCTTACTCCTTTTTTTATAAGTACTGATTTTTGAAAATAGAGGTGATGGAACAATAATATAATTTTTGGGGAGTGGATTGACAATTTTTTTTCCCCAGATCATAAAATAGTTATGATTCGATTCAAATTCTTTTCTAAACTCGATATCGTTGTAAAAGGCATGTCCGCCATGTTGAGAGGGAACAATAATTTCACCTTTAAACTTTGCTAGATTATAATAAACTAATTTTTTAATATCAAACCATAATGAATTTTGAATAAGGTTTACTCTACCTTTCTTATATTTAATTTTTTCAAATTTATCCATAAATAATTTTATGTTTTTACCCATGTTTTTTGGTAACATCTGAGAAATTAGATCTAGCCTCCAGTCAATAATTTTTTCATCACTAATTTTTATTTTTGATTGTTTAAACTTTGCTTTTATGGTGTTTTTATTATTTAGTTTAAAATAAATTAGAATTGAATCAATTAAACTAATCCCATAGTAAGGAGTGATTATTCTGAAAATTTTAAATTGATAAATCCAAAATAAAATTTGACTTTTAAATTTGATTTTTTTCTTCGTTTCAACTTTATTTTCTTTTTCTTTTTTATAATTAATTGTTTTTACATTGATGTTACTGTATTTTTTATGGTGGAGAATAAAAGACAATATTTGAAATTGAATTTCTGAATTCAAATAATAATTTAAATGATTTTTGACCTTAATTTCAATATTATCAAGTCTTATAGCTTCTGTAAAAAAATTAATGTTATAACTATTAATTTCTTCAAATATTAATTCATATTTATGAATTAAAGCAAGACAAGAAAAAACATAATTATACAAAATAGGTTTCCAAAATTCTAATGGATATTTATCATTAAGACCGAAGTTTTTGAGTAATTGAGGTAAATATTTATTGAAAGAGTTATTCAAATACTTTAATGATGACTCTATTTCTCTAGAAGTTATGTTAGATTCTATAAAATGAAGGTTATCTAAATCATCACCCCCCAAATAACAAAGTCTATTAAAAAATATACTGCCACTCTCTAATTTGTCAGCATGTCTTATGTATAATTTTTTTTTCAAAAAGTTAAATTTTATAATACGGCCAATTAGACAAAATTTTTCTGTTTTTTTTAGCAACTATCATCTCATTGGTTTTTGGTTTTAATTTTTCTCCAGAAAATTTTTGGTATGAGATTGATTTAAAATGAGAAGAGCCTCCGTTCAATGTTATATTATTTATTTCGATAAATTTTTTGACTATCTCAAAAAAATGATAGTTCCAGCTTTGATTATTTTTAATTTTTTTTCTATTTATTCCATTTTCATAAAAATGTGATGAGTATGAATTTTCGTGAGTATAATCATGTCCAACTAGATAAATTTTTTTGAAGCCCATGAAAATTGCCATTAAAATTTGAACTCTTAGTGAGCCATTGAAAGGATCATCTATCTGACAAATTTGGTTGTCCTTTATTATTTCTTTAAAAATTTCTTTTTCAAAATAGATTATATTTTTTCCTTTCAAACCAAAGTAGTTTGAAATATCAGTAAAGACATTCATTTTGGGATTTTTTCTAAAGGCTCTTTTCTGAAATTTTTGGATTTTATTTATTCTAAATTTAAATGGTTGTTCTTTTGAAAATCCAGATAAAAAGAATGGTGTAAACCAATAAGGTTCGTAAATACAATAGTATTTTACATTTAATTTTTTAAAATCACTATGAAAAATTAAATTATTAGATGCTATGCTTATTTTGTCAGCAAATTGATTTAAATCAAAATATCTTAGACTAGACCCATCTCCAAAAATATAACATTCTTCGCCTTTATGAATGTCCCTGAATTTTTTTAATCCCTTTACAAAAGATGCTCTATTAATTTTTAATATGAAGAATTTAAAAAATTTAGAAATAAATTTAATGGACATAAACTTTCTCCAATTTTTTGTTTTTTAATTCAAAGATTTTGTCACACCCTTGAAGATTTTTCGTGTTATGCGTTATTATTATTATAGTTTTCTGAAGACTATAAATCATTTTAAAAATTTCATCTTCTACTTTTTTATCAAGCGCATTTGTAGCTTCATCAAAGATAATTAAGCTAGTATTTCTGTATAAGGCTCTGGCTAGGGCAATTCTTTGTTTTTCACCTCCAGATATCATATTTGCTTTTTCTCCAAGAGGAATTTTTTTGAGATTTCTGCCTTTAATAAATTTATCAAGTTTAACCTGTTTTAATAAAGAATTAATGTTAATATCTTTTCTTTTCTCGATCCCAAAAGTTATGTTTTCCTCTAGTGAAGAGTCAAAAATAAAGACATTTTGAGGTACAAAAGCAATTTGATCTTGCCATAATCTTATGTTTTTTTTATCTAATTTTATATTGTCGATTTTAATTTCCCCTTTAAAATCTAAAATAAGTCCTGAAATAATATATATTAGAGTAGATTTTCCTGTTCCTGAAGGACCTATTATCCCTATCTTATCACCTTTATTAAAATTTAAATTTAACCCCTCAAGAGTTGAAGATTTTTGCCCCTCATATGAAAATTTTGAAAGATTTAACTCAAACTTTTCTTCAAAATTCAATTTTTTAATTTTTGACGGATTTGTAATTTTAAATTTTAAATTTTCTAATACATCAAGAACTAAAAATTTATTCGAAGTAATATTTGTCCAATTTTGATAAATGGTTTGTAAACTTGGTAAAAGTTTCTGAGCTCCAAAAGCAATAACGCTAATTAAACCAATAATTTTAGTAATATCACCATCCTTTGCAACTGAAAAAAAGTAGAACATTAAAAGCAGAGCTATAGAAATTACTTCAATTAAAATTTTTGGAGATGAAGAAATAAAACTATTATAAACTAAAGATTTAGTCAGGTCATTATATCGGTTTTTAAATTCATTGATAAAAAAAGACTGGCTTGAAGTTAGTATAACTTCTTTGATCCCTCCTATTCCTTCTTGAACTATTTTAATGAGCTCAGTTTGAGTTTTTGAAATTAACTTACTTTTTTTGGAAATCTCAGATTTAAAAGCAAATGTGATGACTAAATAAATAATACCAATGCCAAGTAATACCATTCCTATGCTTGAGAAATTAACTAGTAAAAGGGAAATTAGAATTAAAAGAGAAAGGATAACATTGTTAAAAATTAGAACTATTGATAAAATAACATTAGAAGTAGCATTTACCCTATAGGTTATATCACCAATAGTTTTACTACTGCTCTCCTTTATTATTTCAAGATAGTCTTTATAAAGAACATTCGAATAAATTTTTTGTGCAAAATTTTCTGAAATTGAATATGAAAATTTTAGAGAGAACCAGTTAATATAGATCCTGAAAGAAGAACTGATCAAAAGAATTCCAATAAATAAAATTAAGATAAAAATTCTTGGATTAAGGTTAAATTCAAATAGATTAATTAAATATTTAAAATATGGGTATTGAAATAATAATTCGGGTTTACTCATTACGTTAATAAAAGGAATTAACAGGCCTATGTTTATAGCATCAGATAATGCATTTACAAGGGATAAAATCCCAAACAAATAGAATTTTCTTTTATTTGTAATCTTATCCCATAAGATTTTTATCAAACTTAAATTACTCACAGATTTAACATTCTTTATAGCTAAGATCTTTCATTAAAGTTGACATCAAAATATTAATTTGGTTTTAGTTGTTTCAATTATCTGTAAGCAATTTAAATAAAAAAACATCTTTTAGATTTTTAAATTAAATGTTTAAAAATATAAAATGAAATCATATGGATTCTCTAACATTTTTGAATTTTTCTGCAAGCATGCAACCAACATTACTCCCCCATACTTTTGATAAGTTTGTAATATTCTCAAAACTTCTGGAATGAGGAAATTTACGCATCTCCCCCTCATAAACTTCTAGGGAATCAATTTTTGCTTTAAGTTGGTTATCATTTATTTGATAAAAAATATTTCCATCAAATTGTGAGTTAAAATTATAATCCGAAGCAGATGGAACATAATAAGATAGGATTTTTTGTGGCTGAAAATTTTGTGGTCTAAATACTATTTGCGTTGCTCTTGAAATAAGCTGATGGTCAATATTTAAATCATCTTGAAAATGAGTGAAAACAATTTCTGGATTGAAATCTTTAGTCTCGTTTTCAATAAACTTGCAAATTTCAAGTAGAGATATTGTATCCATTGAATTATCTGGAAAATTTCCAAAAATATACTCATCAATGCCTAAAATTTTACTTACTTTTTCTAATTTTTTATTCCTGTTTCCGGGATTTAATTTATCCCTTGAAGATTCTCCATCTGTAAACGTAATAAGCTTTATGTAATTTCCTTCTTCATGAAGCCTTCTTATAGTCCCTCCACATCCTAGGGTCTCATCGTCAGGATGAGCAGCAAGGACTAAAATATTTTTATTCTTCGGAGGTATTCCTATTGCATTGTTTTGTTTGGACAACCTGAAAGTAAAACTTTCAGAGTTTTCAGAGAAATAATTAAACCCAAGTGATTTTACTAATTGTATTGAAGGAGAATTAATTTTTTTGATTAAGCATTCAAATGTTCCTTTTTTATCTAAAAAATAAATATTTAAAAGTTGTTTTGAATATCCCTTTCGTCTATGATTTGGTGCAATAGTATAACTTAACTTAATTATTTTACTATCTAAATTAATTTCTTCCTTTATAGTTCCTACTGGAATATCATCAATTTCAAAAATGTATTGAGTAGTATTTTTTGTGTTTAATATATTTTGAATATAAGTATAATGCTCATCAGATGAAATTAAATGTTCATCACTTGACATTTGTCTTGTAATATTATCATTTGCCCATTCAAATAATATATTAATGTCTTGTAAATTGATTTCTCTTAAATTAAGATTCATATTTTATTTTATCAAATGTTAAACGAGTACCTTTTAAATAACTTTTTGCAAATTTTCCCCCTAAAACAGAATTTAAATGTTTGGGTTCAATTCCAAAACCTGGTCTTATGGATTTAATATTATCTTCCGTTAGATATTGCCCCTCTTCAACATTCTCTACTATATACAATGATCTTGAATAATTTCTGGCTATTTTTTGTTTTGATGTCAAATTGTAATTTATTTTGCCTAATGACTTTTCGGTATCCCTTATATCACTGACCATAGATTTAAATTCATTTTCATCTAATGAAAAGGAAGAATCAGGTCCACCAATTGATTTATTTAATATAAAATGTTTTTCAATTATTTTGCCCCCTAACGAAGTTGCGACAATTGGAGAAATATTCCCCATCGTATGATCAGATAGACCTGTAATTACACCGTATTTTTTTTGAAAATCTTTTATCATAATTAAGTTTGCCTTATCGATTGGAGCAGGATAACTTGAAGTACATTTAAGTAGGGCAATTTGATTATCACCATGAGACCTTATAGTCTCTAGAGCCAATTCTATATCATCTTTAGACGCAATCCCAGTAGATAAAATTATTGGTTTATTGGTTTTTGCTACATATTCAAGTAATGGAATATCGTTTATCTCAAATGAAGCTATTTTATAAATTGGATTGTTTAATTGTTCAAGAAAATTTACCGCTGATTTGTCAAATGGGGTTGAAAAACAAACCAACCCCTCTTCTCTTGCTAAATCAAATATTTCCCTATGCCACTCCCAAGGTGTAAAAGCTTTTTTATATAATTCATAAAAAGTTTGACCGTCCCAAATGCTTCCTCCCTTTACAATAAAATCATCACTTTTAGAATCTATTGTCATAGTATCAGGCGTGTAGGTTTGCAACTTAATTGCATCAGCTCCTGCTCTTTTCGCAGCCCTAACAGTTTCTAATGCTATTTTAATTTCATTACCATGATTAGCAGAAAGTTCGGCAACAATAAAAACTTTTTTAAAATTTAAATTCATTTTTTAACTTAATAATTTAATATTCACTTTTGCAACAAGATTTTCTTCATTTTCCAGTCTTACATTTTCAAATTCAAACCTATATCTTTCGAATTCTAAAAATGCTTTTGGATAACCTTCACAATCCAACATTCTTATATGATCATATATTTCTTTAATTGAATTGAGGTCACTAATTCTGCTTTGATCAGGGATCCTTCTTTTAAAATAAACAGGCTTGCCCAACTGTGGTTTTGGAATTAACTTATTTTCATTTATTTTAATTATCATATTTGTAATAATAGATGATGTTCTATTAAATATCTGTTCAGCTGAACCATTTAAAGACAAACTTCTTTTTAAATAAATGGGGCCCTCATCAATTCCATCGGTTACTCTTATTGCAGAAACTTTTGTTTTATTATATCCTAACTTGATTAAGTTTTGAAGAGGACTTCCCCCTCTACCAAATGGTAAATCTGTCATATGAAATAATATTACTTCATATTTATTATAAATAGATTCGGGAATCTTATATGACCAGTGAGGAACAAATATTCTATTAATTTTTTTTTCTTTAAGAATTTGAAGATTAAAATCATCTTTGTTTTCAACATATATCCACTCATGATTGGTCCTTTTACTTAAAGACTTTAAAGTCATTAAGTAAATAGGATTAGAGCTCAATATAACATTTATAATCTTTCCCATTCCCATATTTTTGTTTGAGAGAACTTGCCAAGAGAAGGCAATTTACTTGACATTTTATTTATATCTGATTCATAATCTATTTTTAGGTTATTCTGATTTGCATAATGTGCATAAACTATTCTACTTAGAAAATAATATGTAGAAGAAAAGTGATTTATACTTTTTAAATTTAAATTAATTTTATTAAAATCTCTTTCTAACTTGTCATCATCTATATAATTATTATGCCATGGCATTTCAATTAAATCTAATTGAAATTTACTTCTTTCATTATTTATTAAATCTAAGCCCTTTTTTGAACTCTCACACATTATGAATTTCCCCTTGGGTTTCAAAATACTTCCTATAGTATTTATTGTTTTTATTTGCTCCTTATAAGTATCCAGATTAATAAGTACTCGCTCAGAAATTACCATATCATACTTTTGAGTAATTTTTGTCAAATTTCTAATATCTAAAACTTCAAATTTTATATTTCCTTTTAAATTTCCATAAGTTTCATTTTTCAATAATATTTTAGCATTCTCAATCATTTTAGAAGAGTAATCAACTGATAAAATATCTAAGCTAAATGATCTTGCTAATTCAATGGCAGTGATACCGTTGCCACAACCAATTTCAAGTACTTTAAGATCATCACTTAAATATTTTTTTATTTCATTAATCTCTAGAGCCTTCAAAATACTATCATTTGAACCAGCCTTATAACCAAGGTCTGCCCTACTTTCCCAAAATTCTAACCTATTTTCCATTTTTTTTCATGTATTTTAACTTTAATTTTTTGATTGTTTTTTGTGTAAAAATCTTTCCTAACAAACTCAAAATTATTGTTTTTTAAAACCTCATAAAGTTTTGGTCTTAAGTTGAATGAATATGTGAAAATTTTATTAATGATAGGGAAAATAAAAATGAATTTTTCTAGAGTTTTAATGAAAGAGTTCCAAATAAAAATGAATTTTTCTTTTTCAAGATTGGTATCCATGACAAAGGATAATTCAGCACTTTTTGCAGACCAATTGATATGAACAAATCCACCATACGCAATAAATTCTTCATTTCTATAAAATGAGAAAAGAAGTTGATCTGGATTTTTTTCATAAAATTGTTTTAAAATAATTCTCTCAAAGTATTTGTTTTGTTCTTGAAGTGTTAATTTTTTTTCTTGCCTAAGGTGATAAATTTGTTCATTTCTCCATTTCATTATCTTTTCCCTATGAGAGTATCTGATTGGAGTAATCTTAAATTCACCATTATCTAACTCATTAAAATTTTCAATTGATTTATAACTATTAGGCCAATTCATCAAATTAAATTTCCAAATTTTTTTTAACCCCAATATTTAATTAAAGTCTAGCTAATTTTTTTTCTTTATTAATTGCTAGTTTTACATCATTTGGCGTATACTCAGTAAAATTATAAATACTTGAAGCTGCAATACCCCCAAAAAAACCACTTGCTACCAATTCAACAAAATGATTTGGCTCACTGGCACCACCTATTGCTATAATTGGCTTTTCTGTCATATTCATTATCTCATTATATAGCTGAAGTTCATACCCATTCATCATTCCATCATTATTTACATAATTAACAGCAAATTCTCCTACACATAGGGTATTCATTTTAAGTATAAATGACTCTAAAGAAATAGATTCTAAATTATTTTGATAAATAAAATAAGAATTGTTTTGTTTAAAAACATCAACTGCAATAGAAATACACTGACTTCCAAAATAATTTACTGCTTCAGAAATAAAAGTTGGATCTTCAATTGCTTTAGATTTTATTAATACTTTATCTGCACCAATTTTTAATAAATTATTTATGTCCTCAAATGATGATATACCTCCTCCTATTGTGATTGGCATGTAGCATTCTTCAATTATTTTTGAAACTACGTTTAAATTTATTTTTCTATTTTGTTTTGAAGCCTCAATATCTACAAAAATTAATTCGTCTACATTTCTATTATTAAAAATTCTGGCTGCCTGTATAGGGTTGCCAATTGTTCGGGGATTTTTAAATTGTTTTGTTTTAACTAGACTGAAGCCATTGAAAGTGAGTACAGGTATTATTCTAATTTTCAACATTTATTTAAAAAAACTATTTATCAAATCTAATCCTGCCTTTTGACTTTTTTCGGGATGGAATTGAGTACCAAAAATATTCTCTTTTCTTATTGAAGCTACCATTTGAAGCTCATACTCTGTATACATTATTTCTAATTTTTCATTGGGCACAACATGATAACTATGTATAAAGTAAAAATTATTTTCAATAATATCGGAGGAACTTTTTTTAATTTTATATATGTTATTCCACCCTAAGTGAGGCACAGGTAAAGATTTATTATTTATTGGAATAACTTCACCTTTTATCCACCCGAGGCCTTTATTTTTTATTGGTTCGTGACCAATTTCCATGATTAATTGCATCCCAAGACAAATCCCAAAAAATGGTTTCTTTTTAAACAATACTTCTTTTTTGAGTAAGTCATCCAAGCCCTTTTTTTTAAGATTTATCATTCCTTGTTCAAAAGAACCAACTCCAGGAAGTACAATTCCAGAAGAATTTTCAATATCATTTTTATTGTCTGACACCTTGTTTTTTAAGTCAAGATAATTCAATGCTTTTTCTACAGATCTTAGGTTTCCCATACCATAGTCAACAATAACAATCATAATTTTATCTTATTTCAAAATTGGGTATTAGATTAAAGTCATTATCCCTTAAAAATACTCCTTCTTTATTTTGTTTGAATAATAGTGGATTAGTAAATGAATCAATAACTTCATCGATTTCCTTTTTTGACAGACCAGAATATTCAATAAATGAATTGACTCCAAAATGTGGATATCTTCCGTCAAACTTTTTGACTTTTTTGATTGCTTCTTCTCTAGTCAAACGATTGTTCCTAATGTCAATACACGCATGATCTGTCGCTCTTCCAAACCCATACTTAACATACTTTAAATAATCATGTAAACCATGAATTTTTTCATCTAAATTCTCATAATTATTATAAGTACCTTCAACTGGACCGTCCAGCTTAACCTTAAATCCTCTTTTTTTAATAATTTCCAATTGTTTTCTTGCATCCCAGAAAAAATACGATCCTAAAAAAATACCGACAACACCAATTCTTTCAATTTCTTCATCAGGCGGATAAAAATAAGGTGTTAATTCTTTTTTTGTAATTCCATCTACTCCAATCATATCATTGATGCGATTCCCCAAGAGACCGCCAAACTCTTCCATCCATCTTCTGTTCAAAATAGAACTTTGTATTGAATTTAAATCTGGACCACCATATTCCATTTGTGGATTTTCTCCCCAAATTATAAGTGGAATATTAAACTTAACAGCAAACATCACTGGAATGGTAAAAATTCCTATATGATTTGGCCACATTTCGTCACCAACTCTTCGAAAACCTTCAATAACCATTTTTTTATAGACAGAATAATTTTTTTTAAAATGAATTACATCTATTCCTAACTTTGAAATATTATCTAAATTTTGATTTCCGAGTTCCGTAGGGGCAGTTGTCTCAAAACAAACGCAAAGAGGATTTAAACCGTATTCCTCTTTCATGAAATAAGCTTGATATGTGCTGTCCTTTCCGCCACTAACAGGAATCAAGCAATCATAGCCTGCGCCATTTTTCCGATATTTATTTATAATATTTTCAAACTTTTCCTTTTGATTTAACCAGTCAATCCCAGAATATTTCTTCTTTGCTGATGAACATGCGCTACAAATTCCTTTTTCATTGAATGAAAGATCAGGCTTTGAAATAGGGAAAACACATTTTTTACAATAACTAAGATTCATTTGCTATCTTTTTAACCATTTTATATTTAAACTCAGCTATTTGCCAATCCTCAAAAGTGTCGATGTCATGAAATTGATTATTAGAAACATTAAATCCACAAACTTTTTCTGAAAAAAGAGATCCTCTCTTTAGCATTGATTTTATGTCTATCCAATAAAATTGACCTGCATCATGATATGTTTTACTCAAATCTTGAGTTCTTGTATTCTTATTTTCAGCATATACTAGTTCTAAATATTGCTTATTTTTAAAATATGCTCGTTGAACTGGGTGGCTATATTCGACTATTGGAATTAAATACTTACAATTATTATTTGAAAAAGTATAATAACCCTCCTTTAGTAAGGAGGATGTTGTCAAAGGAGCTGTTGGATATAAACAACATAATTGGTCAAACTCCATATTTATTTTTTTGTATTCATTTATAACCTCATCAATTGCATCATAAGTAGTGGCAAAATCACTGGAGTTTTTTTTACTTCTAAAAAAAGGGGTTTTTGCTCCATATTTAACAGCAATTTCAGCAACTTCTTCACTATCTGTAGAAACCATAACCTCATCAAATAAGTTAGATTTTAATGCTGCAGAAATTGAATAAGCTATAATTGGTTTTCCTAAGAATAATTTTATGTTTTTTTTTGGTATCCTTTTACTTCCTCCTCTAGCGGGTATAATACAAATTTTTTTCAAAATTAAAATATTGTTTGGTGGTTTCTAGGTGTTGTGATTGTTTCATAAACATGGTTAATTCCTCTATCATCAAGTCCAGGAAAAATTGGAATACTTATAGCTTCAGAGTAATATTTTTCTGCGCCAGGAAACTTTTTAAAATCAAATTTCTCGCTGTAATAAGGTTGTCTATAAATTGGAATGTAATGGACATTAACAAAAATTCCTTCATTTCTTAATTTTTCAAAAATTACTTTTCTGTCAATACCTCCCTGTTTTTTAACCCTTATAATATAAAGGTGATAAGATGAGTATTGATGCTGATTAGATGTGGGAACAATTATGTGATCCTGTTTATTAAATAGCTTATTATACTTTTTTACAATTGAATGTCTTTCTTCTACAAAAGAATCTAATCTTTTAAGCTGATTAATCCCTAAAGCAGATTGTAAATCATTTAATCTAAAATTGAAGCCTAAGTCAATCTGCTCGTAATACCAAGAGCCATGTGACTTATTTTTCATTTCAGAGGGGTTTCTGACTATGCCATGACTTCTTAGTCTATAAATTGCATTAAATATTTTAGAGTTATTGGTAGTACAAACTCCACCCTCACATGTTGTTATAATTTTTACTGGGTGAAAACTAAACACAGTAATATCCGAATATTTGCAGCTGCCAACGGGCTCACCTAAATATTTACCTCCAATTGCATGGGATGCATCTTCTATAATTTTAAACTCAAATTTATCTGAAAGTTCTTTAATTTTTTTCATATCGCAAGATCTACCTGCTAGATGGACTGGGATGATTACTTTAGGTAATTGTTGACCGCTTTTAGCTGTATTTATGAGTTTTTCTTCAAGTTTTATCGGACACATATTGTATGTATCAATATCGATGTCAACAAAATCAACCTCAGCACCACAATATTTTGCGCAATTCGCTGAGGCGACAAAAGAGATAGGTGATGTCCACACTAAGTCTCCTTTCCCCACTCCAAGTGCTAAACAAGATAAATGGAGAGCACTTGTTGCATTTACAACAGCCACTGAATATTTAGATTTAGTATAATTTGAAATCTCGTTTTCAAATTTTGGTGTTATTGGTCCCTGAGTTAAAAAATCAGATTTCATAACATCTACTACTGCTTTTATATCTTCCTCAGATATATTTTGTTTGCCATATGGAATCATAAGGTATTTATTTTAGTATTTACTGAATTCAAAAAATTCCTTCCATCAAATATTACATGTGAATTTTGTAGTTTATCCCAATTAAAATTTTTTAATTCATCCCATTCTGTTAAAACTGCAATAACTGATACATCCTCTATAGTTTTCTCAATATCGTCAAGTATATTTACGTTATTAAGGATTTTTTTTACTATTCGTATATCAGATTCACTTTTATTTAATTGTTTTTTAATATCCTCCATTATTTGATCCTTATCAACCATAGGATCAAATATATTAAGTTTAACTTTTGATTCTAACAACTTGTGGGCAACATAAATTGAAGCTGATTCTCTGGAGTCCTTAGTATTAGCCTTAAAGGCCCAACCTAAAATAGCGATTTGTTTTCCAGTTAAATCTTTACCCAAGTAATCAATAATTTTCTTGGTAAAACGATCTTTTTGGTAGTCATTTATTTTTACTACCTGAAGCCAGTATTCAGCAGCCTCATCTAAACCGTAATAATTACATAAATAAACAAGATTAAAAATATCTTTTTGAAAACAACTCCCGCCAAAACCAACAGAGACTTTTAAAAAATGTGGTCCTATTCTGTGATCCATTCCAATAGCTTTAGAAAGCTCATCGATGTTTGCACCAGATTTTTCACATAGTGCAGAAAGACTGTTTATTGAAGATATCCGTTGAGCCAACATTGCATTAGAAGCTAGTTTAGCAAGCTCAGAAGACCAAACATTAGTGGTCAATATTTTATCTTTTGGTACCCAATTGGCATAAATATCTATAAGAGCTTGAACCGCTTTTTTTCCAGACTCTGTCTCATCTCCACCTATTAAAACTCTATCGGATTTATATAGATCCTGAATAGCGGTCCCTTCCGCTAAAAACTCTGGATTGGAAAGTACTTCAAAGTGTCTGTCGGTTGAATTCTCTTGGAGAATTTCTTTAATTTTTTCTGCGGTACGAACTGGAAGGGTTGACTTTTCAATTACTATTTTGTCTGATTTTGAGTATTTGACAATATCACGTGCACAGGCTTCAATATATTGAAGATCAGCTGCCATCCCCGCGCCTTCCCCTTCTGTTTTTGTAGGAGTATTAACCGCCATAAAGATCATCTCAGCTTTTTCTATATTTACGGGGATATCATCTGAAAAAAATAGATTTTGACCCCGTACTACTTTTACAACATCTGAAAGACCAGGCTCATAAATGGGTAAATTATCTAAAGACCCATTCCATGCCTTAATTTTTTCTGGATTATGATCTACAACGGTAACATTTATATGTGGACATTTAATTGCAATCACTGCCATTGTTGGGCCTCCAACATATCCAGCACCAATACAGCAAATGTTTTTTATTCCCACTTTATTTTTTTAAAAGCCATGAAGAGGATTGAATTTTTTCACCCAAACCATCAATAAATCTGATACCATATTTTTTACAAATAGGAACCTCTGGGCTAGTGTCTATATTTTGATCACCCCCATTAGCAAAATAAAGCTCAAATTGTGTGCCGAAGTCAAAGAATACTTTCTCAAGAGTTGAACAAACTGTAAGGTCTTCATCTATAGATAAGATTATTTTATCGGTAATAGCCAATGATTCAACAATAAGTATCCTTTCACTCTCTAACATAAATTCCATAGAGCCCTTTAAAGAACGTTGATTATCGTTATTTACAATAACTATCAGGTAATCTCCATGTGCCTTCGCTCTCTCGAAAAGCTCAAGATGTCCTTTATGTAAAGGATTAAAATATCCTGAAACAATGATAGCTTTAGGTTTATTCATTTCTAATTGGTTGAAATAATTATCAATTAAAATAAATTCTTAACACAATAGAAGTTAGTATTTTCTATTTGATAGTACTTATTGGGAGTTAAATAAAATAATATGTTCCCTGTCGGTTATAAATTTTGAAGCTAAATAAAAACTTACTTTTCTTTTTATCAACTTTTCAATTTTATCTTCCAATTGAGCTATATAACTCATATTTAAGGAATGTCCGATTAAAAAAACTTCAATTAACCCGGTATCATTCCCTTTAGCATAATCTCCTACGAGAATAATTTGCTTTACATTACCAATTCTATCTAAGACAGTTTCTACTACATCCTCCAAACCCAAATGTTTAAGTACTACTTTTTGAAGGACATCAAAAAGTGGATGTTTAATGTTGGCCTTGTACTCTACCTTATTATCAACCTTAACTTTTTGTAAATAACCCGCTCCTTGCAGATGGTTAAGTTCTTTACGAATTGCATTTGTAGATTCCCCCATTTCGGTTGCCAAACCATTTAAATATCCCCTATTGGCCTGAGAAATAAAAAACTTTATCAGTAATCTAAGTCTTGTTTTAGAGGTGATTAATTCTTCTAACATTTAAAAATATTGATTAATTTTTCTGACGGCTTCGCCTTGTCTGTCACAAATTACAAACATAGCAATTCAAGTAAATGATAAAAGTCTAGACTGTTTTTAAGGTAACCAACATGCCCAAACTTGGTAATTCTAATTTTATCTTGTTTTTAAAAAGATTTATAACCTTCCCCACCTGACCCTTTAAAGGACCTTCTATAATATTGTATGCATCTCCCTTTTTTAAATCACTAACAGTGATACTTTCATAAATTCCTGATAAATTGTTTTTCATTAGCTCAATCTCTTCCTCACGAACTATTGCAGGTTTACCAAGCCAAAATAAGTATCTTACAACCCCAGGTACTGAAAATACTTTATCTCGGTCTTTATCATTTATATAAACCAAAACATAAGACCGTAAGAGAGGTTTTAAAACTTTTTTCTTACGGTCTGAATATTGCTTGATTTCTTTATATACCGGGCAATAAGCCCGAATACCTATATTTTGAAGAGTTTGTTCAACTTTGATTTCAAATTGAGGCTTTGTATATATTACAAACCATTTCATAATTTTAGTTAATGTTCTAAATTGCTAGTTTAAATTCATATTTGTTAAATAAAAAACCCAGCAATTGATTGAATAAAATTAATTAATTAAACACTTATCAAGTAACAAAAGTACTTAATAAAAAGTAACTATGCAACTTAAAAGTATTAAAATGATTATTTTCTATAAAAGCTCTAGATTCTTAATTCAAGTTTGAGGAAGTGTTTTTCCAAATAAAACCACTGTTTCCATAGGATTGTTCCTGTACAGGAATTCAAATAAGATAGTTTGGAGTTTCTATTTTATTTTTTTAAGATTAAACGCGCGTTAATTTCTATTCTGAATCTACTTACAATACTGATCAAAAGGCTGTTGAGCTTGAGAATAACCTTTATTAACTGCTATTTCTAAATAGGGGCAAGCCCCAATTGGGTCACCCATTTGAATAAAGATTATAGCTTTAATGAATTCACATTTTCCATCATTTGGATTTAAATTATTAATCACGTTGTCAATCTGATCAATTGCTATATCATAATTCCCTATCAAATAATTTGAAGTTGCTGCATTTTCGAAATAGGAATATTCGTACGGATTATTTTCTACAGCCAAATTGAACTGAATTGCTGCATTTTGATAATCTTTATCATTGAAGAATTGAAGTCCATAATTTGAAAATATTCCAGCTTGGTTAACTCTCAGTTGACCAAGCTCTAAAACAACGGCTAGGTTCTTAATTTCAGGGTTTCCTGGAAAAATTTGCATCGCTTTTTTCCCTCTACTGATTAAAATTGAATCTTTGGAAGGATTCAATAGATTGGCTAAAACTAGATAATTTTTCCAATTATTGAAAACATTTTTAGCTGTTAGATCCTCGAAAACTTCTTCTAATGCTTGAGAATCTCCTGTCTGGCTTATCAAATTCAAATATTGTGATGCATGAAGAGGGTTATTTGGAAGCCCAAAAAACGCTTTACGTGCAAATATCTTTGCGCTATCAAGTTTTCCTATCGATTGGTAGATTTGACTCTTTAACAATTCTGAATAAAATAGATAAGGATTAGCATCTGTTCCTTTGTCAATTAATGCCAAAGCCTTATCATATTGCTTTGCATTAACAAAATATCTTGCTCTTACTGAATTAATGGGTATAGTTGTCACCGTAATATTAGGAATGTTCGGTACAACTGTTTCTACCTGATTAAGTGGTAGATTATATTGATTAGAATTAAAATCTTGTAAAAGAAACATTTGTCCTTTTAAGGATTGAAAAACTTTATTATTCACAAAGATGCTGCATGATACCAATAAAATAGAGAAAAACAAAAAATTTGAATTAATAGATTTATTAGGCGAGTTTTTGACAGTTTGATTTCGATGTTTTTGATAATAAACTGTTATAAAGCCCATGATCAATGCCCAAACTACTAATACTTGAGGTCTCGCGATAGGAAAATTTAGATTTGCATCCACGCTATATACACCAAGGGCAGTAATTAAAAGGAATAGAAACACTTTTTCATTAATCTCTAAATTTGAATATCTCAATAGAACAAAGACATAATATATCCCCCATAGAAATATCCCTAGATATAATAAAAATCCAAAAATTCCCAACTCAGCTCCTAATTGAATAAAATCACTATGTGCATGGTAAGGGACGATATATCCGACTATATCTCGTGAATCATAATCGATAGACTTTATCTTCCAATTTCCAAGTCCAACACCAAAAATTGGATTAGAAGTCAAATGTGTAAGAACGTCTTCATAATATCTTAATCGCTGATTTACTGAGCCATCATTTGTACTAACAGAAATCGTTGCTGCTCTTGAAATTGCATCAGCTCCTTTGTTAGATAAGGTTGTTCTATTTACTAAAATTGCTATCAATAATGGAATTAAAAAAAATCCTATCTGAAGAAATTGAGTCCATTTCCTATTTCCCTTTAAATAAATAATTGTATGCATAAACACATAGGCTAATGCAGTAAATCCTATTGCAATAAATGAAGCTCTTGATTGAATCATAGAGAGACAAATAAGGGTTAAACAAATTAAAATAGATAAGACTATTTTAGTCAACGTCTTTTTTTCTAATTGAATTAAAAACAATATAAATGGGATTTTAATTGCCAAAGAAAATGCAGTAATATTTCGGTTTGCGGTAAGTCCCTTTAAAGTTCCTGAATTAATAACTCCATTTGAATTAATCATATCTAATGCTTGATCTAAAACGGCATAGATTTCAACAGATAAAACTAATGTTATAGCCCAGGGGATGAACCTTAATTTACCTTTAAAAGAAAATAAAAAAATTGCCATTGAAATAAACATTATAAAAACATTTAGCT
>MDTC01042734.1_pt1 | contig 44665 bp, 30 predicted proteins | sample 811181 | NCBI WGS metagenome assembly MDTC01 (sample SAMN05326644, study PRJNA326480) | marine metagenome | isolation source: seawater | place: Pacific Ocean: North | collected 2011 | reverse complement strand
CACGCTAATTACCAGCAAATTTCAATGGCTAAAAGAAATAATGTAAAAATGGCTCAATCAATAGCTAGAGAAGCTAGGCAGGTGTTAGGGGGAATGGGTATAACTAGTGATTATCCAATTATGCGACATATGATTAACCTAGAAACATTAATAACTTACCAGGGCACAAATGAAATACATGAATTAATTACGGGAAGAGATATAACTGGCTTTAATGCAATTTAGTGATTAAATAAGTTTATCTCAACCTCTTTTATTTCAATTTCATAATCATATTGAAGATCTGGATGAAGTGCAGAAACTAACTTTTTAATTTTATTTATTTCTCTAAAGAATATCTTATTTAGGACACTGTTTTCATAATCTACATGTTCTAATTTTGAAAGTTTTCTACAGAAATGCAGCAGGAGTTCTATTTCAGTTTGTTTGTTTTTTGAATATCTTATATTTTTTTTAGTAGTTCTTAAAATTTTTCTCACACTTTTTTTTACATAATAATAGTTATTGAAGTTAATTTTTTTGAAATCATCATTTATCTCTTCCTTGATTCCTTCAACATAATAATTTTCATCGTCAGCTTCAAAAAGTAAATAGGTAAGAAATTCTTTACTTTCTTTTTTGAATTTTGATAGATTCAAGCATATTTCAATTAATTCATCTTTAGAACGCATTTTAAGATTTTCTTTAATCATTTTAACAGTAGCTGCTTTCATAATTTATTTTGACTAATAATAAAGGTTAAATTAATTATTATAAATTTAAGATGGACTAATATCAATATATGTATTAAAAAATAGTTAAATTATAGGAATGAAAAAAGTACTTTTAACTATATTACTATTTAATTTGCTTATTATAAAAGCTCAATATTTGGTTTCATCTAATAAGGTCGGACCAACAGTCTTATCTGAATATCTTAATCTTATAACTTTTCAATATAACTTAAATTTAGAGTACGATGTAGATATGTATAAAATTATTTATAATACTGTAGACGCTCATGGACAACCTACAATTGCATCAGGGGCATTATTAGCTCCCTCTAATCCAAATTGTTTTGATTTTCCCATTTCTGTTTACAATCATGGAACCTCACTTAGAAAAATTGATGTTCCCTCCAATGATGTTGCCGAAACTACAATTGGAAAAGTTTTTTCTGCAGGAGGGTATTTTACTTGTATGCCTGACTATGTTGGGATGGGAGATAGTCCAGGTCTCCACCCTTATGTTCACTCTGAATCTGAAGCAACAGCAACTTTAGATATGGTAAGAGCAGCAAGAGAATTTATTATGGATTCACTAAGTATGGTTGATAACGGAGAAGTTTTTTTAACCGGTTACTCTCAGGGAGGTCATGCTTGTATGGCAACTAACAAATACATTCAAGATAATAATTTACAGTCAGAATTTAATGTAATTGGATCTGCTCCTTGCTCTGGTCCATATGCTTTATCAGTAACCATGGCTGATAGTATAACGTCTTTGACACCTTATTCAAATCCTGGTTACATTACATATTTGTTAGCTTCTTATCAAATGGTCTATGGAAATATATTTAATTCATGGTCAGAGATACTTCAATCACCCTATGACACTATTGTTCCTCCCTATTTTAGCGGTGAAAATACAACTCTAGATATGGGAATGTTGAATAGTCTTCTTCCTGCTGTAATGGACTCTTTAATTCAAGATTCTGTTTTAAATAATTTTATAAATGACTCTGTAGAGAAAAATCATCCTTTGTGGTTAGCTCTTTTAGAGAACGACAATTTTAATTGGATACCAGAAAACCCAGTTAATATGTATTATTGTACTGCTGATGAGCAGGTGGCTTATACAAACTCTCTTTTGGCTGATTCATTAATGAATGAAAATGGTGCCCTTGATGTTCAATCAATAAATTCAGGCACTGGACTAAGTCATGGAGATTGTGTATTTCCGGCCCTTGTTAATGTATTTAATTGGTTTGCTACTTTAAAAAATAACTGTGATATTTCAAACCAAATAAAATTCCTTGGAGCTGAACCTACTATTTATCCAAACCCGTCTACTGATTTATTAAATATTTATACAAAAACTCCAGCTCAAATTAAAATATATTCAACAAATGGAAGGATAATTACAACTAAAAGTATTACAGAAATCGGAGCTGTTAAAGTTGGTCAATGGTCAGAAGGATTATATCTAATTGAAATTATTTATCCCAATTATAAACTTAATAAATACTTTATTAAACAATAATCTAAGTAATATATTTTGTCTTCAGTGTTGAGTTTTTATTTTTTAATTGTTTATAATTAAATTTTTTAAACATCATCTAAGTCAACCTTTCAATTAATTTTAAGATTAATAAATTTTTATGAATTTTGTCCGTAGATAAATTTTTTAAATCAGTAGAAAGAAGAACAGAAAGAGATCTTTACAGGAAAGCTTTTAAGGCTACGCAAAAATCTCAAAAAGATATGTTTGCTGTATTGAGTGGAGGTGTCAGAAAAGAAAAAAGAAAGAAGCTTGCTTTTGAGATTTTGTGGTTTTTCATTAGTGTTTTTATTGGTTTAGTTGTAGGGTACACAATATATGAGCTAGTAAAGTCTTTTTCATTATCCTTCACAACCGAAATGATTCAATTTTTAAATTTTTCTAAAATTGAGTTCATATATTTATTATCTCTAATTTCTTTTATTGGTGTTTACATTACAAGAATCACAATTTGGGCATTAAAATTAATTTCTAATTAATGATTGATTCAGCAATTTTGTCTATAGTTGAAGAGCTTAACAACTCATTAAACCTAAAATTTAGATTAAATGAAGATAGAATAATAGCTTCAAACTTATTAAATCTCGATGGAAGTTTATCGATAAAAGATGAAAATAGAATTGTAGTTTCATTAGTAAATATTGAAGAAGAAAAAACAGCTACTCCAAATGGTTTTGGAGTACCTCTAAGTGGGAATAATCATCCTATTTATTTAAATATGTATGTTTTATTTTATTCTTTATTTAACGAAAAGTTGTATAACGAATCTCTAAAATTTATTTCAGCAATCATTGGGTTTTTTCAAAATAAAAAAGTATTTACTCCAAATAACACTGCTGGGTTAGATCAAAATATTGATAAGGTTTTAGTAGAGATTAACAACATTAGTTTTCATGAACAAAGTAATATACTTTCAGCCTTGGGGGCAAAGTATTCTCCTTGTATTTTGTATAAAATGAGAATGGTTGGAATTGAAGAAAACATTGTTAATTATTCAGCACCAAGAATATCCGAATCAGGATTAGAAAGGGAAAGAGAGAAGAAAAAATTGATCGATAAGTTAAAAAATTTAAGAGACTAAATAGCTTTGTATAAGACAGTACTTAATTTAAATCAAAGATATCTTGAAATAGCAAATTTAAATTTGTTACATGATTTTTATTTTGACCAGCTTATTCCATTAATCGAAATTTTCCCTCTGCCTCAAACACAGATATTTCTAAATAATCATAGATTAATTTTAAAACAAATAGATTCTTCAATTAGAATTTTACAAGAAGGAAAATATAATAAATCAAATTGGATTCCAAAGATTTCGATTAGCAAAAAGCAATCTCTTTTTTTTGGAATAAAATTTAACGATAGTTTGTTTCAAGTAAAATCCAATATTCCATTTCACACTTCGAAAGATCAAAAATTTTTTTTGAAAGTTAATGAAGACCAAGATTTAAGTTACGACGAAGAATTAAGTATTTACCCTTATTTAAGTCAGGCATTTAATGATGATGATTTGCGAAGACTTTCTGTAAAAAATGTCATTTACAAAACAAGTAATAATAAAGATGAGCTTCCAATTGATGGATTTAACTTATTTCAAAAACATAATCCTGGTATTTATAAATTACAATACGAAGACGAAAGTGAATATTCCTTTATTTTTTCAAATTATGATAATTTATTTGATGGTTTTATTTCATTTTCAGTTGAGCAATCGGCACAAAATATATTTAATTATAAGTTTAATAATAGAAAAATTTACTGGGAATATATTTTAGTTTCTAATCAACTCACAAGTTTAGAGGAATGCCAAATCATTGACGATAAGAACGAAATAGAATTTACATTTTCAGAAAATTTGGAAAACAATTCTGGCTCTGTTTTTATTTCTTCAAATCCTATTCCCTTAAAAGAAAAATATCTTAATTCTTTATCCTTGGAAAAGCATGGTGAAAAGCTATTAAACTTGCCTTTTCCAAAACTTAAAAATTTAAAAATTAAAATAGACAATGTTAAAAACAGTGTTAACAAGTATTTTTTGAGCACCTATGTAAACCTTTAAAAGAACATTAAGTTAGTGTAAAAATTATTTTTTAAAATTATCATTTATGGCAGATTATAAAACCCCAGGAGTTTATGTTGAAGAAATTTCAACACTTCCACCATCAGTAGCAGGTGTTGCAACTGCAGTTCCAGCCTTTATTGGTTATACAGAAAAGGCATCTAGAAACGGTAAAAGTCTAAATAATTCTCCAACACACATCACCTCAATGTTGGAATATCATCAGATGTTCGGAGGTGCTTCAGGTCTTGGAAATATAACTGTTAATTTAAACAATGATAATAGTGTGAATAATGTTGATTCACAATACACTTACTATTTATATAATAGTATAAAATTATTTTTTGCAAATGGGGGAGGTGAGTGTTACATAGTTTCAGTAGGTCTTTATGGTGATGAAATTACCCATGATGCATTATCCAATGGTTTATCTGTTTTAGAAAAGCAAGACCATCCTACAATGCTATTATCCCCAGATGCTATGCTATTAGAAAAGCAGGATCAAGCATATTCCTTGCAACAGGCTATGCTTGCACAATGTAATAGTTTACAAGATAGAGTTGCAGTTTTAGATATTTTTAAAGGAAATATTGATAGAGCTGATGAAGATGTAATACTTGATTTTAGAAATGGTATTGGAATTAATTTCTTGAAATACGGTGCTGCATATTATCCTTGGATCTTATCAACTTTTTCTGCAAACTTTGGTTTCGAAGACGTAAAAATTCTTAATTCAGATGGCGAAGATGTTAACTTAGAGGATATTGTTGCTGACCCATCTTCAATTCTAAATTTGAAAGCGGCGATTGAAGACGTTAAGTCTGTTAATGAATTTGTTCAAAATCCAAAAGGCGGTGAAATTGACTTTAAAGAGTCATTTTATAAAATTCCTGCCGAAAATGTAGGAACGATGGATGAGGCAACTGGCTACATTACCTTCATAAAAGAGTCGGTAGATAAAATTTTAGAGTTTAAAAAATCGGGCTTAAAAAATAATTTAATAACTAATGAGTTAAGTATCAAAACTAATGCAAGCTCTGCTGTTGCAACGCTTGTAAAAGGCTTAGCTTCTATAGATAGTAGTTTAGAATCTGGAATAATAAAACTTGATGCAGATTATTCTGACTACGATTTGGCAAATAATATTGACGCTTCTATGTATGATGGATTAGACGATGAAAGTAAAATAAAAAAAGCAACAAGTTCTCTGAAAACTTTATTTGAATCATTATTGAGTATTTTAGCTTCAATAAAGCAAGACTCAATTTCAATTAAGGACAGTTTAGATAAAATTGTGTATGATTCTAATGATTTTTACAAAAACATTGTCAATGAAATTCAAAAATCTGCAAGTTTGATTCCACCCTCAGGAGCAATTGCAGGAGTTTATTCACAAGTTGATGCTGACAGAGGAGTTTGGAAAGCTCCAGCAAATGTAAGTTTAGCCTCAACATCTGCTCCTTGTTTAAGATTGGACAATAAACAGCAAGAGGATTTAAACGTTGATGTTACTGCAGGTAAATCCATCAATGCAATTAGACCTTTTACTGGTCAAGGGACCTTAGTTTGGGGTGCACGAACATTGGCAGGTAATGACAATGAATGGAGATATATTTCTGTAAGAAGGTTTTTTAATATGGTTGAAAAGTCTCTAAAGTTAAGTACAAATTGGGCAGTTTTCGAGCCAAACGATGTAAATACTTGGACAAGAGTTAAAGGCATGATTGATAATTATTTAACCAACTTATGGAAGCAAGGCGCATTAGCAGGTGCAACTGCAGATGCTGCTTTCTTTGTAAATATTGGCTTAGGAAGCACGATGTCCCAAGTTGATATTCTTGAAGGTAGAATGAATGTAGAAATTGGTATGGCTGTTGTAAGACCTGCTGAGTTTATTATACTTAAATTTTCTCACAAATTACAAGAATCATAATCCCAAAGTAATTAAAATAATAACTAGATAAAATATAATATATGGCAGATGCAAATTACCCACTACCCGGATTTCATTTTTCAGTAGACTTCGGAGGAACAATAATAAATTGTAACGAAGTTTCAGGTTTAGATATGGAAGTTGAAGTTATAGAGTATAGAGCCGGAGATGATCAAACTTTTTCAACTCAAAAAATGTCTGGTTTGAAGAAAACAAGTGATGTAACAGTCAAAAAAGGAATTTTTGCTGGAGATCAAGAGTATTATGCTTGGTTTAACGAAGTAGCTATGAATACTCCTACTAGAAAAGATGTTGTTATTAGTTTGTTGGATGAAACTCACGAACCTGTCATGACTTGGAAATTGTTAAATGCCTGGCCTAAGAAAATAGACAGTCCGGATCTTAAATCAGACGACAATTCTGTGGCAATAGAAACCATAGAAATTGCTCATGAGGGGCTAACTATAGAATAGTTAACAAACACTTGTAATTAAGTCTTTTATTGACTTAATTTGTTTTCATGGTTTACCCATTAGTTGGATTTTATTTCAAGGTTCTTTTTGGAGACGGTAAAGTCATAGATGAGATTTCCTTTTCAAAAGTAAGTGGAGTCGATTTTGAGCTTTTAACTGAATACGATAAATCTATAGTTTCAAATGACAATATTATAAAACCATCCGGTTATAAGTACTCAGATCTTGTATTATCAAGAGGGATTACAAGTAAAAAATCTCTTTTGTTTAATTGGATTAATTTACAGGCTACACAAGGTAAAATTTTAACCCTAACCCTAACCGTTAACCTCCTTAACGAAAAATCTGAACCTGTGCTATCTTGGACATTTTTTGATGCATTTCCAATAAAATATACTACTAGTGATTTGGACGCAAAAAGCAATGAGGTAATGATTGAGTCTATTACCTTAAAATATGCGTCTTTTAAATATGATCAAATAGATTATGTTCCTAAAAGCTCGAGTAGAAAAGCCAAAAAAAATACTCCTGGACCAATAAAGTTAAAGTATGAAAAAAGAGAAATAAAAAAAGAAGAGGTATCAAAAAAATATCAAAAAAATGAACCTAAGCTAACCCCTGTTAAGAAGAAATACGAGAAAAAAGATTCGAAAGCAAGCCCAGTAAAGAAGAAGTATAAGAAAAAGTATAAGTTTGTATTTGACACCAAAAAGAAATATAAAAAGAAGGAATCTAAAGTAAACCCTGTAAAAAAGGAATTCGAGAAAAAAATAAAGAAATTAGAAGCTACCAATTTAAAAAGAGAGTTGAAATCAACACAAGTGGAGGAAATTAAAAAGACACCTCTTACAATTTCACCTAAGGGAGAAAAGTCATCAAGGAGAAATAGAAGAACTTCACAAAAAAAACCACCAAAATAAGCTCTATACTTTTGTATTTTATTAACAAAGTAGTTAAATTTTTAACTCTTTTGTCTCTATTTTATTATTTAAATTGAGTGTGCAATTATTTTTTCTTTTCTTTAATTAAGCGTCTTTCAATTGCAAATTTTAATAATTCGTTTATGCCATTAGAAATAAAAGAATTGGTTGTTAATACATCTATCAATCAAAAAAAACATTCAGACATTAATAATGTTCCAAGCACTTTTAGTGAGTCTTATTTAAGAGAGCTTATTAAAGATGAATTAGCGCAACATAAAAATAAAATTATAATTGATTGCATAGATAAATTAAATGAACATAACAGGTTAGTAAATCAACGATAATCAATGGCTGAAAAAATAACTCTTGAATTTGAAAGTTTTAAAGATAAGGATTGCACTAGTTCTTTAAACGGAAAATGGAAGAGCGAAAACAATCCTGTTTCAATAGATAAAGAACAATCTAATCAATATAATAGTGTTGAACCTATAGGAGGTGTTTCTAATACTACTTACATAGGTCAAAAGCCCGATAAATTGACTATTATATTAAATATTGACGAAAAAGATATATATAATGACCTTAGCTCTGCTGAATTTAAAAATATTTTAAACTCCGGAAATTTTCCAGAAGCTAGTACTGCAGAAAGTCAAATTAAATCACTTAAAGACGTTATTTGGAATTATGATGGGTCTGAGCATAAGCCTCCTTATGTGAAAATAGTATATGGAGATGAGCTATTTAAGGGAATATGCGTAGAATTTTCTGAAAAAAAAATAAAAGTGAGTAGGGAAGGTAAGTTACTAGTTGCTGAACTTTCTTTAAAATTTGAATCTACAATATCACCTGAGCTAGCAAAGAAAAAAGCTGGCAATCAATCCCCAGATATGACTCATTATTATACAGTGAAACAAGGTGAAACATTACCAATCATTTCTAACAATGTTTATGGAACTACTAAATTATATATTGCCCTAGCAAAGTTCAATAAATTAAATTCACCTAGAGCAATTAAAGCGGGACAAAAAATAATTTTACCCCCTTTAATTAAATAATTTTCATAGTGACTAATTCCAAAAATTATATATCATATTCAATTAAAGTAGGTAGTAAAACCTATTCTTCTCAAGGACCAATCCTTTCTATTTTAACTTATTCGGAGATTAATAAAATACCCTACGCTAGCATTGTAATCATGGATGGAGATCCTAGTAGGCAGGATTTTGAGATAAGTTCTGATAAAATATTTAATCCGGGTGAAAAAATATCAATTGAATTAGGACATGACGGAAAAGATAATGAAGTCTTTTCTGGAATTATAATAAGTCATAGAATAAAATCAAGATCTGGTGAATCTTCTGCATTACATATTGAATGTAAGCACGCAGCTTTAAAAATGTGTGGAGGAAAAAAAACAGAATATTTTGAAAAAAAGGATGATAAAGAAATTTTAACAAGTGTATTTAATGATAGTAATGTAGGCGGAAGTCTTTCTTGTTCGGGAACCTTTTTAAAATCCGAAGATTCATTAAAATTTAATGTGAATAATTGGGACTATTTCATGTTAAGGTGTGAAGCCAATGCTAAGTTGGTGCTTTTTGATGGAGATAAAATAATAGTTGAAGATCCAAAACTTAGCGGTTCATCAGTAGCAACATTTAATTATGGACAAGATATTTTAGAATTTGAGTCAGAAGCTAACGCAGAAAATCAAATTAATAAAGTCGAAGGGTTTTCGTGGGACTCTGACAAACAAGAAGTTGTTAAAGCATCTGGACCAGACTCGTCTTTTAAACAGCTTGAAAATAGTGGCATCAAAATTAGCGATTTAGAAAGTGTGCTTTCATTTGAAGGAGAATTATCTCATGGAGGTGAAGTGACAAAAGATGAATTGATTAGTTGGGGAAATTCAAAAGCTACTATAGCTAGCTTGAGTAAGGTTATTGGAAGAATTAAAATCTCAGGTAATTCAGATCTCAAATTAGGTGATATTATAACTGTCAAAGGAGTTGGGGATAAGTTTAGTGGAGATGTTATGATATCTGCAATTAAACATAGTGTTAATAGCTTAGGTTGGATTACTGATATACAGTTTGGTTTAAATAGTAATTGGTATTCTTCGCGCAATGATTTAACGACAAAACCAATAGGAAATCTTCTTCCGTCTGTGAGTGGATTACAAATTGGTAAAGTTTTAAAGATTGATGGAGATGAAAAGCATAGGGTACAAATTGCACTTCCTGTCGCTGGTGAAGATGTTAAGATTTGGGCTAGAGTGGTGTTCGAAGATGCAGGTAATAACAGAGGGAAAATATTTTGGCCTGAATTAGATGATGAAGTTGTAGTCGGTTTTTTGAATGCAGATGCTAGAAATCCAATAATCTTAGGATCTCTTTTTAGTAAAAAAAATGTACCCCCTATCACGCCGGAAAAGAAAAACCCAGAAAAAGGGATAATAACAAAGGAAGAAGTGAAAATTATAATTAATGACGAAGATAAGTCTGTAAATATTGAAACACCAGGTGGGAATTCAATTTTAATTGATGATAAGAAAAAGTCTATTTTGCTTGAAGACCAAAACAATAACTCTATTAAAATGGAAAAATCAGGAATTTCAATAATTTCAAATGGTGATATTAACATTGAAGCCTCAAAAAAATTAAACATTAAAGCTAAAATGGATTTATCTTTAGAGGGAACAAATGTGAAAAATACGGCAAAAGCAAAATTTTCAGCTGAAGGAAAGGCCGGCGCAGAATTAAAAACATCTGCAATTGCAATTGTAAAAGGTTCAATGGTTAAAATAAATTAAATATGCCAGCAGCAGCTAGAGTAACAGACATGCATCAATGTCCTATGACGACCCCAGCGGGTCCAGTACAGATTCCTCATGTTGGAGGGCCAATTCTTCCATCTGGACCACCAACAGTTCTTATTGGAAGTTTACCGGCTGCAACAGTTGGTTGTAATTGTGTTTGTGTAGGCCCACCGGATTCAATTGTAAAAGGGTCTTCGACTGTTATGATAAATGGTAAGCCAGCAGCTAGAATGGGAGATAAAACAGCACATGGCGGAACAATTGTAGCAGGTTGCCCTACTGTACAAATAGGAGGATAATAATGGATGAAAATATTAATATTGATTTTTTAGGTAAAGGATGGAGTTTCCCAGTAAAGTTTAACAAAGCATTGAGTTCAATGGAAACCTCAACAGGTAATATTGATATATTAGCAAGCTTAGAAATTTTACTTGGTACAATACCTGGCGAAAGACATTTTCATCCAAATTTTGGTTGTGATTTATCTCTAATGGCCTTTGAAAAATTAAATCTCTCTTTGGAAACAAAAATTAAGGATATTATAGATACAGCTATTTTAAATTTTGAACCTAGGATTAACCTAGAGGATGTGAAGTTTGAACAAGATATAGAAAATGGTATTATTTATATTCATATTTTTTATGAAATTAAAAGTACTAACAGTAGAACCAATATGGTATTTCCCTATTATTTAAAAGAAGGAACAGATTTATAAAAATGTTTTATCTAGATATTAATAAAACATATAACCAAAATTTAGGATTAAGTCAAAAAGATCGATTTCTTACTGCGCTAGAAAAAGATTATTTTTTAATTGATGAATTTGATTTTGAATGCTTTATAAATTTCATTTCGAATTATGCATCCAAAATTACTTTTTTTAATAATAAAAATATTTTAGACGGTGATTGGACTTCTTTTTTTAATAATGATCCAACGATAAGCTTACTGAAAGTAGCATTTTACAAAACTTCATTAATTCAACCTAAAGAAAATTACTTTTCATCAACTAAAAAAACCAAAAAAAAAATATTGGAAAATATTTCTGTTAATATTAATCATTTAATAAAACATTTTTATGATATAGAAGTAAGTATTGCGAATCTTTTGCCATTTTCTGATTTTAAAGCTGAAACGGAAAAATTAATTTCTCTTGAGCTTAGTCCAATTTTTTGTAAGTGCTACTTGTATCATGACCAATTTATTGAATCCCCCCCCTCAATATATCAAAATGAATTTGGTGATTTTTGGAAGAAATCGCCAAATGAAGTAGAATTAAACAAAGACTTTAGAGTTATTGCGAAAGAATGCCAAGATTTTTTTAAAAAAACTAATCTTGTATTTGAGTCTATAAAAGCTACTGCAACTAATTATTTTGAACAAAAAGTCGTTTCAAGTAAAAAAATTGCTCCTCACATTGGGTTATTAATAACCTTTCATAAAATATATAATGAGGCTAGGAATAACCTAAATAGCATAACTTTTAAACATCATGATTATTATTTGAAAGAGATCCTACAAATTCCTTTAAAATCTAAAAAACCTGACAAAGTGCATTTAAGTTTTGTAACAAGCAATAGCCAATCGGTAGAGATTTTAAAAGGAGAAGAACTTACTGCTGGAACTAATGAGGATGGTAAAGAAATTATATATAAAATAGATAAAACAATTTTAATTAATTCTGCTACTATTAAAGAAGTTTTAGGGTTTACATTTACTAGCCAAAAAAATGATGAAAAGTTTTTTTTAAACAGATTTGATTTCCCTAAAAAGGTTATCGACTTTGAAATTCTTGAAAATAGGATTGGTTTTTCATTCGGTTCAGAAATATTATCGTTAGAAGAAGGTATAAGAAAAATAACTTTCGAATTTAATTTTTCAAAAAATTCATTACTAACTTTTCATGAAAGTATAAGCTCTGACTCTTCATTTAATAATTTGTCCTTCATTAATTTATTTAACATAAGCTACACCTCTGGTGAAGATTGGGTTGATATTCCTTCTAGCAAAGTTGAATCGAAGTTTAATTTTTTTGAAAACCAAACAAAGGATTCATTACTTCAAATAATTATTTTAATTGATAATATTGACCCTCCAATTACCCGATTAGAAATTGATAATAATGATAATCCTTTTCCAACTTTTAATTTTTATTTAAATAAAGACTATTTGCACGCTTATCATTCATTTAAGTTATTGAATTTAAATAGTATTGATGTTGATGTTGAAATTATTGATGTAAAAAATCTATTGCTCAGTAATGATTTTGGTGAAATTGATTCAAATGCTCCATTTGAGCCATTTGGTTCGCAGCCTATTATAGATTCATCTTTTATTATTGGTCATCCAACATTTTTCCTATACCCAATAAATGATATCAAAATAAATCTAGAATGGTATGGTCTTCCGCTTGTTGAAGGTGGTTTTTCAAGTTACTACAACGAATATCCTTGGGATGTTAATAATGAAAGTTTTGAAGTTAAAGTAAGTTATTTAAGAAATAAAAGATGGGTTCCTGAACAAGATAAACAGGTAATTAATTTATTTCAAGACGTACCAGACGAATCGGGAGCGGTTTCTAATGTAAGACGCATTAACGAAATAAATATTAGAGATTTGGAATTGCACCTTCCGTCTTTAAGTAAAAAAAATATGACTCCTTACAATAATTTTTGTAATGACGGGTTTTTAAAGTTTGATTTATGTTACCCCTTAGAGGGTTTTGGTCACCAACAATATCTAGAAATAGTAAGGGAATCAACAATGAAATCTGTTAAAAACAAAAAAAATGATGTTAATCCACCCAATGAACCATATACTCCAACATTAAAATCAATTTCTGCAGATTTCAAAATTAAAATGAGCTATAATCAGGAAAATTGTACTGACTTTAAATTTTCTCATATACATCCAATTGGCAATAAAAAAGTTAAAGAACTTGGCAGCTTACTTCCTATATATCAAAACGGTTCTACACTGATTATTTCAATTAATAACACTGACATTAACAAACAATTTTCTATCTTATTTCAAATTAATGAGGCGTTATCTAATAATGTTTCAAATGACTTAATGTTGAAATGGAGTTTTAATAATGGTAATAGATGGGTTGAGATGAATGATAAACATATTCTTGTAGATCAGACGTTCGATTTTAAAAGCTCTGGGATAATAGAATTTAATTTAGAAGATTCAAATTTTGATCAAAGTGGTTTATTTGATCCCAATGTTTTATTAATCAAAGCAGAAAGCCTTAACAATTGTTCATTTCTTAACTGTTTACAAGATATTTTACTTCATGCAACTACTGCAAGCTGTCATACATTTAATGAGGTGAGTTATGCGAATATTAAACCAAACACGATTAAGGATTTTAAAAAGACAAAGGATGATGTAGATTTTATTCAACAAAAGTATTACGGCTTTGGTGGAGTCTTGAAAGAGGACACAGATGGATATTTTATGAGAGCTGCTGAACGTTTAAGACATAAAAATAGAGCAGTTAGCGGAAAAGACTATGAAAAAATAATTCTTGAGAAATTCCCAAAGGTAAATAGGGTTATGTGCCTTTCTAATATTGATGTTAGTCTCAATATATCTCCGGGAAATATTTTAATTGTAGTTGTTCCAAAAATATTTGAAAATTCAAATTTGAAAGGTATTGCAAGTTGTTTTTCATCTTCAGAAATTCAAGAAATGGAAAAATTCTTAGAACCAATTGTGCCAATAGGCGTTAATTATAAGATAGTAAATCCTTTGTATGAAAGAGTGAAAGTTAAATTTAGTTTAAAACTTCACAACGGATTTGATAAGAAATTTTACATTGAAAAATTAAATGAAGGAATAAAGTCTTTCATTAGCCCGTGGATGTATAATTTAAAAGATCAGGTTGAAATAGGGAAATCAATAAGTAGCGCTTTAATTCTTAATTATATTGACAAACAAGAATATGTAGACCACATTGTTAATTTTTCATTATTTCATGTTGTAAATGACTTGATAATTAATCAAAAAACAGCTAAATCCAATACTGCTGAAATAAAGCCTACAACTTTAGCTTCAGTTCTTGTGTCTGATAATCAGCATATTATATTATCTTACGATGGGGATAGTGAAACTGATAATTTCGGAGTTAATGAAATGATGATTGATACAGATTATGTAGTAGATTACGCTAATGAGCAAGAAAATTTTGCGCAAGAAAATTTAACTATTGAAAAAAGTTATAAGATTTTACCTACAAAAGAGGATAATAATCCGGTAAGTTCTAATTTTACTTTTTATATTTCAGTTTAATATGTCATCTAAAAATAGAAAAACGATAAAAAATTTTTTTCTTAAGGGCAGCATCCCAAAAGAAGACAATTTTCATGATTTTATTGATTCTGGGATTAATAAAATTGATGATGGTATATCGAGAGAAAAAGGAGAAGGCTTTAAAATTATTTCAGACGGAGTTAACAACGAATTAATGTCTTTTTATGATAATATAAGTGATTTAAATCCTAATTGGTATATTAATCAATTAACTGAAGATGGAAATGAAGGACTTAATATTGGCGAACCAAATGGTGGTAGTAGACTATTTATTGAAAAAGGAGGTAATGTTGGAATTGGTAATACTTCTCCAAATTCAAAACTTGACGTAAATGGAGTTATATCATCTCATGGGAGAGTTGGTTTATACGCTTTTGGAGATGTTCCAGCTGATGGTAAGTGGCACGATGTTCTTACCAATTTAGATGAATATAACGTCTTTGAAATTGTTGCGTCAACTGGGAAAAAGGGCGCACACGCATTACTTCATGCGATAGTCTTAGCAACTTATGGTAAATCAAAACCAGGAATAAGCAAGACTAGAGCAAGATTTGGATCAATAAGAAATCATATTGACGTAAGATGGAAGGGAACCTATTTTAATTATCAACTCCAAATCAGAACAAACAAAGATTATGGTGAAGGTGTTATGATAGAATACAATATTTCAAAATTGTTTAAATAGTGGAAAACGAAAAAGAAACAAATCAAAAAATTAATCTTGAATTAAATTACCAAGAGGTCAATACTGTTATTGAGGCATTAGGTCATTTACCTTTTATGAGAGTATATAAATTAATTGAAAAAGTTCACCTTCAATCTAAAAAAAAGAGTTAGATACTATTTTGAAATTTTATAATTTCAAAATAATTAAATTTCAAACAATTGGATGATCAGGTTGGTATAAAGTTAGATAACAATTACAGTGAAAATATCAAAAGTGTAGAGTTCCTAAAAGAAATTAGTTTAGATCTTTTACAAAAACTTTCTGGTGAACTTTGGACAGATTATAACATCCATGACCCTGGAATTACAACTTTAGAAATATTATGCTATGTTATTACAGAGCTTGGTTATCGTTCAGAAAATAAAATTAAAGACATATTTAGCTCAGATGAGGTCGAAAATGATTCATTTTTTAAAGCTCATCAAATACTGAATTCAGGTGCTATTTCGTTCAATGATATTAAAAAATTATTATTAGACTTTGATGAAGTTAGAAATATAAAAATTCAAATTTCAAAGAAAAACAGAGAGGTACAATCCGTTTACAGTTTATGGATTGAATTAATGGATACTTCTATCTCACAAAAAAAGCAGGCGGAATTAAAAAATAAAATTACAATGTATATTTCCTCAAAACGGTTTTTGGGAATAGATTTTGATGATATTCATTTTTTAAAGAATGATCTAGTTGCTGTTGACTTAGAAATAGAGGTTTCAAAAAAATTACCTAAAAATCAACTTTTTAAATCAATCATTGGAGTGGTAGATTACTATTTTTCACCTTTACCGAGTTTTAAATCTATAGATTTTCTTCTTTCTAATGGTTTTACAAGCACTGATATTTTTTTAGGGCCAAGTCTTAAAAATGGCTTTTTAACTAATAAGTCAGTTGAAGAAAATAAAATAAAAAAACAACTTTATATTTCTGATTTAATTAATAGTATAATGAACGTAGATAGTGTTCAGAACATTACTAAAATTAGTTTAGCAGACGAAAAAGGAAATAATTTTAATTGGGTTTACAAAGTTAAAAATGATTGTGTTGCAAGACTTGATTTAAGTAAGTCATCCATTAAATTTAAATATCGAAATAATCTGCTATATAAATTTGAATATGATTACTCAGCTAATAGTTTCTTAGCAACCAAGACGAAGGTTGCCCACAAGAATAATAAGCTAACTATTGAAAAGGGAAGAAAAGTTGATTTGATTTCGTATAGGTCTATCCAATATGATTTTCCTTCAATTTACGGCGTTGGTGAACTTGGTGTCCCTAGTGGATGGGATGAAGAAAAAATTGCTTACACAAAGCAATTTAAAAGCTTTTTAAGTTTTTTTGATCAAGTACTAGCCAATTATTTTGCTCAACTTAATCATCTTCCAAAATTATTTTCTTTGGATGATATTTCTACTACTAATGCAGTTCAATGGATTGAAGATATTCCTAAACCTTATTTAATATTCAAACCATTTTTAGAAAATTATTTACTTAAAAATGATGATCTTAAAGATGAAAATAATCTTCAAAATGAATGGAAAAATTGGATAGATTTAAGTAGAGGTAATTTGGCTAATTTTTTAAAATCAATAATTGAGAACAAAGAAAATTTTCTTGAAAGAAGAAAGAAAATCTTAGATCACTTATTAGCTAGATTTGGTTATGATTTTTCAACTTTTGACAATGTATCGTTATTAACAGATCAAGAACTTATAAGTCATAAATTAAAGATATTAAAGAACTTACCAAGTTTTGGAACCTCAAAGTATTATGGTCCTTTATTTAATGATTTTTACAATCAATTTGGGTTCAAAAATTATTTAACTTCTATCCTTGGACTAAGGGGGAAAAGCGAGCCTTTTGGTTCAATGGTTAGTCAGTTGATAGATATTGACAAAACAAATAGTGTAGATAGCATAGGATTGCAATTTAGTAATACCAATTTTTCTGTCGGAATAGCAAATTTATTTAAGTTTGGTATAGATCGAGATTTTTATTTTTATGAAAAGGGATCTATTTCTTTATTAGATAATCAAGAAAAAGAAATTTGTAAAATTTTAAGTTCTAAAAAAAAGAATAAAAAATTATTGATTGATAAACTGTCTAAAAAGCTTAAATCAATAGACGAAAAATCTGAAAATTTATATTTATATGACCATATAACTTTAAGACCTAGTCCAGAACTTAAGGTCTTTGGTTTTATTATTAAAAAAGGAGAATCAAATATTTTTTATTCACCTTTATCATTAACAAAATCTCAACTGCAAGATGACGAGAATTTTTTTCTCGAAGAGTTTAATAATTTAGAGTATTATAAAATTATTGAATTAGGCCACAATCAATTTAAAATAATTTTCAATTGTAAACATGAGATTTTGTCTAGTAATAAATTTTTTGAAAGTGAGCAGGAGGCTAAAGATAAGTTAGAGGATTACATATCTTTTTTAAGCTCCGTCAAATCTTTATCTAGCTGTATAAGTGTAACTACAAAATATAATTATATCTATAATGAGACAGATGACCCATTTTCTAATATTATATCAGTTGTACTACCGAATTGGCCAAGTAGATTTCAATCAAATTCATTTAAATCATATGTAAACAAGACAATTCTTGACGAAGCACCATCAAATATATTTGTAAATATAAAGTGGCTTAGTTATGAAGAGATTTTAAATTTGGAAAAAAGACACTTAGAATTTATAAATTGTGATGCTAATGATTTTATCTTGAAAGAAGTAAAATTAGAGCAGTTATTATTATTACTTATGAATAATGATAGATGATTATAACTCGATAAGTACTGTTAAATTAAATATCTCCACTAACGAAAAAGAAGAAAGTTTAAACGAGGTTTTAAAAAAACTTTTTGTTAGTAAAATACAACCTTACATTTTAGAAAAGGCAAATACAATTGATAAAGATATTACCATTTCAATTGACCTTTTTGAAATCGAAATTCCACCCTTAGAAGTTTCGGATATAAAAAATATTAGTAATGATGAACTTGACAAAATAGTAAGTTATTTTAAAGACCAATTTGATAAAAAGTTAGCTTCATTTTATCCAAGAAAAATAAATCAAGAAAATAAGATTACTATTATTCAAAAAGTTTTGTCAAATGGGTATGTGCCTTATACATTAAATACATTAGTTGAAAAATTTAACATTAAAAATCAAATAGTAGGTTTATCTAGATATGATACAAGATTACTTTTAAGTTCAATTCAAAATCACAACAATAAGCATGTAATAATTAAAAGATTATTACAACAACTAAATCACTCAGAAATTGAAGTTATTTTTAATAAAATAGGGTTTAATTATAAAATAATTTATGAAGAGTTAAAAATTTTCATGATAGAAAATAAAGGTTATTTTCCTTTCTTAAATGCGCATTGGTCAAAAAATATTTTAAAATATATCCTAAGTAACAAAATAGATTCTAATTTAAATCCAAAAGTTATTATTCACGGACTCATTGATAGTGATTTTCAAATCAATATTAATTATTTTAGAAATATTAAGAAGTATGAAAAGTTACTTTCAAAAAGTAACATTAATCTTAGAAATAAATATTATAAAAAAAGATATAAATCTTATAACCAAGTATTAAAATCTTTAATTAATAATTTTAAAAAAGAAAAAAATAAATTAGCCCTTTCAAGTGAAGAGGCAATATTGCAATTTCAAAACTTCCTTTTAATAAAAAGTAATAGGGATAAATCTTTAAGTAATTTACTTGATGATTTTTTAAAGTTACATAAAAATAAGAAGTCAAATAATTTTTCAAATAAAGAAGAAGACTTTTATGAGTTTTCAGAGTTTATAAAATCAGGATCTTTGTCTGTTAAGTCTAATTATATTTTGGAAAATGAAGCAAAAACTATATTGCTAAACTTTGTGAGTAATAAACCATATGAGATACGTAAAGGCTTACTAGATAAACAAAGAAAAGTTCTTTGGTACTTAATAAGTAAGTTTAGTAATAAAGACTACGAGTATTTTATCCATCAACTTTCACCCAATTTTTTATTTACTAAAAAAGTAATACTCCAATTTTTTGAAGAACTAGCTCAAAAAAAAATACTTAGGATATCAAATTTAAATGAGCTAAGTTTAGAATTTAACGTATATGCATTAGAAACATTAGTTTTTAAAAAAGAAATTCATTTTAAATTACCTAACGAGTTAATTACTAAGTGGTTGGAAATTAAAAAAATCAGTAAGGGAATCCAATTTAAAAGTTATAAATGGTCAAAAACACCTAATTCAGAAATAGAAAAACAATTAATTAATATTTTATTAAATTTTGAAAGAGATGTAAAAATAAAACCCAAGAATGAAACTGTAGTTAAAGAAGAATTTGGTGTTGATGAAGAAAATTATAAAAATCCTACTTATTATATAAATCTATTGTCCTATTATATACTATTTAATAAAATTCCGTGGTGGGCTAAAATATATTTTGAACAATTAGATTCAAATAAAATTACTGTTTTTAGAGATATATTAACTCAATTTAAAAGTGAATTTAGGGTCAATTATTTTAATTTTTTGGACTCTATCAAACAATCAAAACAGCTACTTGAAAGTTTGATTTATAGAACCAATTCTTCTGTTTCAAATTATTTGATAAGAGATTTAATTGATGTTGAAAATATTACGCAAATTAATTTGTTTATTGATGACTTAAGTTCAATTTGCGTCAATTTATTTTCTTCAAATTTATATAAGAATCAACTTCAAAATGATATTTATTTTTCTGTACTTAGTAGAGTTAAAATACCTTCTTTAGATTCTATCTTTGATGAATTATTATATGTTTTAACGAATTCTGATAGTTTAGATTTTATAAAATCTACAAATAGTATTTCTAATATAAATTTTCAATCCAATTATTTTTTAACGATTTCGTTCTATGATCGTTTAAAGCTAATCAATAGTAAGAAAAATGATGTCCGAGATTTTTCAAAAAATAAATTTTCTATAGAGCACATACTTCAAAAACAGCTAATCAACGATCTTATTTTATATTTTAAAACTGGTATTTTAAAGGGCCTATTTTCATCAAATATGCTAACTTATGTTGATTTTATCAGTGAATTATTAAAAGACCAAAAGAATAGACAAGTTATTATTAGTGAGTTGAGACAATCTATTTTAAATCCTATTTATTTTTTAATAACTAATCAAATAATTTCAGAAAAAAGAATTAAAGCAGATACAGTACTAAGAATTAATATAAATAGCAGTAAGCCTAAAGGTGAACTAGTAGATAATTACTTTTTAAATCCTTCAATTGGTAATCAAATAATAAATATTGTCAAAGGATTTGACAAAAGTGAATTAGCTCAATTAAATATTAATGATGATGATTCGATACAAACAAAATTAAGATACCACAAAAAGTCTCCTGAATTAAATATTGCTGTTTTAAAGTACTTTTTTTTAAATGATGACTTTCCTTGGTGGTCACCTTTTGAAAACAGCTATAAGTTTCAACAACAATTCATGAGCTGTTTTACAAAAAACAGCAACTTTTTTTTAAATGAGATCGCTATTTTATTTACAAATTCAGAGTTACGTAAAAGCTTAGTTTCATTTTTCAGTTTTAAGTTGAATGAATCTTTTGCTAATATAAAATTGGAAGTATTGGCTATAAACGAGCTAGAGGAATTATTAATTGAAAAATGGAAAGTTAATGAAAATTTCTTGTCTATTTACTCTCAATTTTTAAGTCTTAAAATACTATTAAATGATACCATTTCTTTAGAAAATCAAACTGAGATTATATCTGCATTTTTAAATTATGCTATTTCATATTTATGTTCTTATATGTTCATTGATATAAAGGAATTTATTATTTCTGTAAATGAGTTTAAAAATTTAATTAGTAATAGGTTTAATGTAGATTTAATGATTGAAGAAAGTATACAATCTGTTGAAAAAATAGAGCGAGATCAAATAAATCTAAATTCTGAAGAAATTGATTTAATTGATCGCAAAATGTATAATCAATTACTTAACCAACAAATATTTGAAAATACTAATGATGATAATAAAACAGCTTTATTATTATTAGCAATTAAGCCACTTTTAAAGTTAGAAGAGTATCGTTTTCTTCAAGAATGTCATATGATGGTACAAACTCAGTTTTTGAGTAAAGAAAAAACAGCAGACATTACAAACAAAATATTCCACCAAACTTTAAAACTAGTTCATCATTTAATCACTAGGTCTGAGAAGTATTCTGTAGATGATTTTTGGGAAGAGTTAGATAAAAAAAGCCAAAAATTATCATGGGCTAATGACATAAAAAGTAAGTTAGATTCTATCAATGAATATTCAGAAAAGAAGCAAGCATTTCTATTATCAAATACAATAGATTTAAAAACAATATTGATTGAGAAATTTTCTAAAGATAATGTAACTAGGTTTTTAAAAGTATTTAATGAGCTTTCAATTTATGAGCAAATTGATGAAGTAAATGATCTGAATACTACCTTTTTAACTTTTATGTATTATTTAGCCATCGAGTCACAGAAAGAAATAAGACCTTTAATTTTGTCTTTTTTTAGATTGAAATCAATAAGCAAAACCTCCATTTACCCAGTTCTAATGAATGTTAACAGCGAGGAAAAAATTAAAAAATTTGAAAACACTCACTCAGACTTAATTTTAAACCTTGAAATATCCTTTCTAATAAATAATATTGATTTAGGGGAATTATTCAATCAATCAGTATTGCAGTTAAGTGCTCTTTTTAAGACCTTTGATAGCGATAAATGGGATAATAATTTGCTGTTTTTTCTTCTTCAACAGTTTTCAAAAATAAAAGGAATTAGTTTGACTGATTCCTTTGATTTCATTAGTGAAATAGTTAATAAGGATCCTCTTTTTGGCCATTTAAGAAAGCTTAAAATCCTTATTAAAAGTTTTGAAAAAAATGATTATTATATGCTTCAACAAGATACATACAGTAAAACAATAAATAATGCTAAATATTTATCTAAAGTTTCTCAGAGACCTGAAGATCTTGTTAGTGAATTGATGCGACAATTAAAATTAAACGATCAGTTTTTTAGTGAATACAAAAAATATTTCCAAGATCAATCTCTTGAAAAGGTCAATTTAAGCTTACATATTAAAGAAACTTTACCCGAAATTAAAAAGGGTGAACAACTGCAAATATACAATTCTGGATTGGCAATAATATGGCCTTTTTTGGGGACCTTATTTACCAAACTAGGATATGTGGAGGGTAGTGGATTTATTGATAAATCTAAACAGTTTAGAGCAGTTCACTTGACTCAATATCTTATTGATGGTGGAGATACTTCACCTGAATTTGTTTTAGCATTTAACAAATTAATTTGCGGACTTCCTTTATCAGATCCTTTGGATATGTTTGTAATTTTGACTAAACAAGAAAAAGAAGAAGCCAATCAATTTCTAGCATCAATTAAAAATAAGTGGAAGGAAATGAAAAATACTTCAATTGATACTTTTAGAGAAAGCTTTTTGCAAAGGGAAGGTATTTTAATTTTTGATGAAAAAAATTGGAAACTACAAGTGCAAAATAAACCAATTGATGTATTATTGAGAAAATTACCTTGGGGGATATCACTAATTAAATTTCGCTGGAATGACTATATCATATTCGTAGAATGGACAACAAAGAATTAAATAGTAAAACATTAGAAAAAGAGTTAGCTTGGTTACAAATTGTTATTGAAACTAGATTCAATCTATATTTTGAGCAAAAAACTAATTATAAAAATGTTTTTGAAATTACACCACCAAATTTAGCTGGGGATAATTCAGTGTATGCTAAAATTATGAAGTATTATAATTTTAGTTTTAGTGAAAGATTACTGATTTCTCTAACTTTAGCTCCTCACATTAAACCAAGGATATTAGATATTTTTTTTAATAAAAATGAAGCGTTGAACAGGGGCTTTACTGAATTTGGAGGGATTAAGGGAGCTACCCACGGAGGATTTATTCCAACTGGAGAAACTGCTGCCTTTTTAATTGCTGGTGAGGATATTGGCTTAAAGATCGAGCTAATGCATTTGTTAGACGCAACTCATATTTTATTTAAACATAAAATTTTATCGCTTTCAGACGTTAAGAGTTCCGAGCCAATGCTCAGTGGCGCACTTGTAATCTCAGAAGATTATTTGGACTTATTTACTTTTGGTGTTGCAAAAAAGCCCAGGTTTAGTTCTAGATTTCCTGCTACACAAGTTGAAATATCAGGAAATTGGGATAGTCTAGTATTGGATAAATATGCTAAGGAACAAGTGGAAAACATATTATCTTGGATGAATAACAATCATATTATTTTGGAAAAATGGAACTTAAAAGATGTAGTTAAGCCGGGTTATAGGGCTTTATTTCACGGTCCACCTGGCACTGGAAAGACATTAACTGCTGGATTACTAGGAAAATCTACTGGTAAAGATGTTTACAGAATAGATGTTTCAATGGTTACTTCAAAATGGGTAGGAGAAACAGAAAAAAATTTGGCTCGTGTTTTTGACATGGCAGAAAGTAAAGATTGGATACTTTTTTTTGATGAGGCAGATGCGCTTTTTGGCAAAAGAACTTCTACAAGTTCAAGTCAAGACAGATACGCTAACCAAGAAGTTTCATATTTGCTTCAAAGGACAGAAGAGTATCCAGGTGTAGTTATTTTAGCTTCAAATTTAAAAGGAAATATTGATCAAGCATTTACAAGAAGGTTTCAAAGTATTGTATATTTCAGAATGCCAGACACTAGGGAGCGACTCAGTCTTTGGGAAAAGGCATTTGGGAGCAACATTGATCTTGACCACGACATAAAGCTAGATGAAATTGCGAAAAACTACGAAATCTCAGGTGGATCGATTATTAATATTTTGAAGTATTGTGTTACTAAAGCTGCACATAGTGGTAAGCGGTTAGTAACAAAAGCATTTTTAATGGAGGGCATTAAAAATGAAATGATGAAAGAAGGAAAAACAGCTTAACTTACTTATATATTTTCATCTTGTACCCGTTGTCTTTTACAAATTTCAAGAATTCTGAAATTCCATCATTAACGGATACGTTGTTTTTGTTCACTTTGAAATTGTAAAGCAAATCGTTAATTGAGGTTTCATTGTTGCTTTTTGGAACTTCGTAATATGAATCTTTAGTTTGTCTTAATGTGTTGAGAAGTGTGTTGTTTTTCATGTCATTTATTTTGTTTAACTAATTTACATAAAACATAAACAAAAAAAACTTTATTTACATTTTTTAACAAACATCATGTTGTTAGCTAAACAAAAATGAATTCACTAAGTTAAATATAATTGTTATTCTGTTGAAGCAAGATTTGCTAACCTACTTTGATTATATTCTATATTAATTTCTTTCTCTTTTTCTTTTATTTTATTTTTTAGTCTTTTGCTATTTTCTAGGAAGTTTTCATACAAGTTATTGTAAGTTGTTGAAGGTACTTTTAGGTTTGATACAAGTTTTGAATGAAAATCATCTTTCATATATTGACTTTTTTCTAAAATCACTTTTAAATCTTTCTTTTTTGAAGAGTGAAGATTTCCCCCTTTAAATCTATTTATTATATTTAGTTGATGAATACTATTTTCTTGATTTAAAGAGATTTTGTCAGTCTCGTTTGTTAAAGAGGATAATTCTTCTCTTGCTGGCAATATTTGGTTTACTTTAATATTGAATTTATTTAGTACTTCAGTGTGCTTTGCGTTAAAAGCAGTAGCTGTATTAAAATTTCTAGAAACTTCATCTAATTTTTTAATGTAATCTATTGAATTTTGTAATCTATTTCTTAGGTCATAATTTTCTTCTTCACTTTCCGCTTGTTCGTTGGATAAAACAAGTTCTTTAAATGCAGTATAATTAAAACTTTTCCCAAAAATTCTAGATAGAATACCACTTTTAGTTTTATTAGATTCGTACTCAACTTTTACTCTAGGTAATATTGAATAAATATCATTTAGGTTTTGAGAAATAACCGCCCAGTCAAATCTGTTATGTTGAAATTCTGAAATTTGATCTAGATTACTTAGTAAAATACGAAGTTGTCTTATTGATACGAGTGATGACCTTTCATAATCTGAGAGATTTGCACTAATACCAGTATTTAATTCCTCATTTTGTTCATCACTAATTTCTGAGCTAAATCTATTTGCAATGTTTTGTTTTTGACTCTTATCAAACCTTAAAGTTGGATTTAACTGAATTAATTTTTTGATGGGAAGATTTTGGTACTCCTCGTCTTCCAAACCACCTTTTATATTAAAATCTTTTTCATTTTCAACTAAACTACTTTTTGGTGTCTGAGAGGATTTTTCAGAGGGTGTGTAAGTATATTCCCCCAAATTTTTTGTTCCAAGGTTATATCTAAAAGTTTTATTAAAGAAATAAAATGCTGATGCTACCGCTTTTAAATCTGCACTTAATAGCATTATAGCAACTAGAGAATAATCAAATCCGTAGAAGGTATTTGGTTTGGGTTTAACCAAAGGACTTTTTGGGTTTTGAAATGAAAGTGATGAGTTAAATGATACTTTTAAATCTGCACTTGCTTTCCCGTAAGCTTCTAGAAATATTGCCAATGCTAATAACAATTTACTTCCTGCTTGTATTCCTGCATAAACTCCTGAGGCAATATAACCATTGGCAATATCTGCAGGTGCCATTGAAAAATCTATTTGTTTATTTACTTTATTAAGATTTGCGCTGAAATTTAAATTGCTCCCCCCTAGCTGCAAAGCAGACTCAAGAAAAAATCCAAATTCAGCGAATATTCCGGGGAATACAGGGATTGAAGCACCAATATCTATCCTTCCCGAACTAAAGTCTTTTATTAAATCTCCGAGTTCGTTAAGTGGATTTCTCACACTTAAATTGGCTGCTAGGTTAGTAATATCGAAAATCTTCTTACTTTGAGCGGCATCCCATCCAATATTCCCAGTAACTTCTGCACCAAATTCCTCTTCATTTAGATTTTGGTCATAAATATTTTTAAGCTCTCCTCTAAATCCAATTAAAACTTTTTTTTCGCTTGTGTCATTTCTTAATTCTATATTTTCAATTACAGCGCTTAAGAAACTAAATTGACTCATATCTATACCCAGTCCTGAAGCATTTAAACTACTGTAGGTAATTTCTGAATTTTGGATTTTTATGTTATCTCCAGTAATTTTTTTGCCACTAATACCAAATTCGTTGTATGAAAATGTGCCATCTAAACTACCTATTGATAAAACAGTTCCATTGTTAGTGTTTAAACCTTCGAGTGTCAAATCGGTTTGTGAGCCTCCAACATTTACAGTCAAGGATATTGCGCCATTTTCAATTGATATTTTATTTTCATTTTCGGAGTCGTATCTTACTTTCCCTGAAGCAGAATTGATTGTAGCACTTTGTCCAAACATTTCAAGGCCATTAATCTCACTTATTTTTACATCACTTTCACCTGATAATTTATAATTATCTTGATGTTTAGATGCAGTTAATATAATATTTTGCAATTGGATAACATTTGCTAAATTTAAGTCTGATAGTTGACCTTTCGCTTCATCAAAAGTAAAACCATTTTGATCATCAATTTTAGGATTAATTATTATTACAGAAATATCTTTGGAATAAATATTACCCTTCCATTCTGATTGCTCTGCAGATATTTCATTGGGACTTGTGCTTTCATACTCAATACCTTTTAATTCAAAGGTGTTGTCAAAAATGGTTGAGTGTAGTTGTCCATCTGTGACAGAATAATTCAATTGGCTTGTTTCAGAGCGGTTGACTGAAAACTCTCCACCGCCTGAGATATCAGATTCAAATCCTGGAATAGGGCTAACTAAATTAAAGTTAAAATTAGTTCTTGCGCTAATATTATAGTTTTGACCAATTTTTGAAATGTAAACTTTGATGTTTTTTAAATTTAAAAATTTACCAACAGAAAGTTCTTCAATTTTACCTGCAGTTAAGTCGAAATTAAATCCACTGTTGTTAATTTCAGGTTTTAAAATTGTCAGATTTCCATGATATCCATAGAGATTGAAGTTTTTCGCTTGGAAAAAATTAGCCTTAATTTGATGAGGGTTATCGCTATTGTAGCTAATACCATTGAGATCAATTTTATTTTGCTCATCATTCAATAAGAACTTGCCGATAAGATTACCGTTAATTAGTGAATACCTTAAGTTATTTATTGTAGAATCTGAAATTATATTTATTTGACCGTTTAGCTCAAGATTTTCAAGGCCAACATCCATCAAAGAGCTATTAAAATTAAAATCTGCTTGTCCATTAATAATGTAACTAGAGTTATTAAAATTTCCCGAAACCATAATGTTATTAACTGAGAAAAACTTGGTTAATGGGATTTTATTTAAAGAGCCATTAAATGAGAATAATTTTACTATATTATTGTTTATTGTTATGTTAAATGCATTAACTGATCCTTTGAATCCTCCTATATTCGCATCTAAGGTAATATCACCATTAAAAATTGAAAAACCATTTTGGGTATGGTAGGTAACTTCATTTGATGTCATATTAGACATTATATCTCCATTAAGTCCGGTTGCAGAAATATTGAAATTAGAAGCTTTAAATAAACTATCATTTTGACTAGGGTCATGAATCAAGCTATTGAATCCTAATGACATCAAAAAAGTTTCACGATTACCAATTTGAATATTATTTGCACTTCTAAGCTCAGAACCTAGGTAGTTGACGCTAAATGTTTTTCCAAATTTTATAATTACACTTGATTTTATGGATGCTTTATAACTATTTTGAATATTTACTGCTGACATAAAGTCAAGAAGTAATCCTCTTGGAGTAAGCTTTATAAATGGAACACCGAACTTAATACTAGCAAAATTCAAAACCTGCTTTAAATATTCTTCGCCAAGTTCTATTGCTTTTTTTATTTGATTTCCGTATTCAATTTTTTCTAAAACTTTATTATCCAACTCTATTTCTTCGTTATCAATCTGTTCTGCTTCAATATCTTCATTATCTCTACCAAATTTTTCATTGAATTTCTGTTGTACTTTCCTAGATCGTAGTAGAGATCTTGTTATCCCTTTTGTTATCTTTCTTGATCTAGATTCGTCTTCCCCTAGAATTCTATTTTCGTTTAGTACTTCTCTATCAGTATTTAAATTAAAGTTGGAAAGTTTTATTTTTTTTCTTTCGAATAACCCCTTTTTTTCAGTATTAGGATGTCTTTTTTTTACTTTTTTACACTTATCAATTGAAAGGTTGTTTATTTCTTCAATATTAAGTTTTACTGGAATCCAATCCTTGAATTGATTATTTTCATCTACTAATAAAGGCATAAAAACTTCTTCATCTGCTGGGCTAATATTTTTTCCCATATTCGCTAAATCCGAGTCCTTTATTTCTGAATAAAAATCTTCACTTGTAAAATTTTTAAGAAATGAGTTAGAAGAATTTAATAAATAATTGATGATATTTTGTTTGATGACATCAAAACTTCTTATATGACCTTTATCTATAGCAAATGCTTTTTTGGTAAAAGAGAAGCTTGATGAATCTTTTTCAAGAAAGTCTTTTACACCACTTAAATTAGATACTCTTGTTGCTTCATCACTCAACACCTCTGCTGCCGGGACTGTTACTTCAGCCTCATTAGTTGCTTGTTGTATTTGCTCTTGCCCTTCATTTATTTCACCATCTTGACTCATTTAAAATTTATTTATTTTAAAACACTAAAGTTTTAAATTAATTTTTTTTTGCCAAATAAAATATTTTAGAACTGCATATTTTGACCAAGTAATTGTTAATTAGTTAGACAATAGTTTGAAAAATATTTATGTTTTATCATTTATTCAAAATATTCTTCGCAGTTCTCTTTCATTATAGAAATAGACTCAGGGTGTCCGTTTAAAAAAGCTAAATTAAAATCCTCGCATGCTTCCTTTCTTTTTTTGTAATGTAATTGCACCAATCCTCTATTGAAATAGCCCTCTGCGTTGATTGGATCTAATGCAACTGCTTCAGAAAAGGTTAGAAGAGCTTTCATGAAAGCTTTTTTGTTATACTGATTTTGTCCTAGTTTAATAAGGTTTTTTATCACCAAATTTCTTGTGTTTTCATCAATTTCCATCCCCAATTTAATAATTAGGTCAAAGTTTATTTTTGCTTTTTGATATTGTCCCAATTGATGATAACTAAAGGCCATCATTTCATGTACACTAGAGTCCTCATTATTAGCGGTTTTGTATTCTTCTAATGTTTCAATAGCCTTGCTATAATTAGAGACCTGAAAGTAACAAACTCCGATTTCTTTAAGAATGCTTATTGAATCAGAAAATGAATGGTAGGCTTTTTTATAATATTTAATAGCAGCATTGTAATTTTTAACCTTGCTAAAACAAATTGCCTTATGTATCCAAAGATTTGGATTTGATGTATCTGTTTTTTCAAATTTATTAAAACTTTCAAGTGCTAAATTGAATTTTCCTATTTTAAAGTAATTCATTCCTATGTTGTAATGTAACTGATCATTTTTACTCAATTCATAAGCTTTTTCATTATCTATTATTGCTTTTTTATATGCTTGAATATTATAGTAACAAAATGCTCTTGACTGATAGGCTTGGTAAATTGTAGAATCTTGATATATTACTTCATTTAACATAGATATTGCTACTTCAAATTCTTTATTTTTGATACTTTCAGTAGCAAACTTGTATTTTTCTTTTAAAGAATTACCACAAGCTGTAAAACATGTTAATAACAGAGTATAAAAAAGAACATTTATTGTTTTCAATTTGAGGCAGTTTCGTATTTTTAGACTAATTTCTAATAAATACTATTCAAATTATTTATTAACCTATATATTTATTAATTAAATAATTAACAAAGACATAATAATTTATAATTCTACTGCTATTATAAACACTTTTCAAAATAAAGTTTTCAGTCTAAAAATTCTTTTTTTAGTATTAATTTTTTTGTTGAATCAAAATATTAAATCTAACATTGATTGGTCAGCAAAATTTGAAATTTTGATTATGGATGAACCTGAAGATTCTATAATTGAAGAGGCAAAGAAAAATGTTGTTAAAAGGTTTTTCGATAAAAGAGCACAAAAAAAATCAGACATCAAAGAGGGTTTATTAGCTCTTGAAGAAAAAAGACTAAGAGAAAATCTGAGAAAAAAAATCAATCCCTCTGATACATTGTATGAATCATTGCCTCAATATCAATTTCATAAAACAGATTTAGACTATTATCTTGCTAATTTTAAAGATACAATTTATAAGTCCGAGTTAGATTGGAGTCAGATTCAAAGAATTAATCCTAATCCATTTAACCCTTTAAAATCGGGGGTTCGTTCTAATAAATTTATATATGGCTTTCATCCTTTTTGGATGGGAAATGCTTATTATAATTATAATTTTGAAATTTATAACCGTATTGCCTATTATGGTTATATAATTGATCCTAGCGATGGAGGTGATTTGAGTACGTTTGGGGATATTCAGGCACATAGCTGGACTTCCTCAACTATTCAGTTTAAAGCAAATTATTACAACTGTAAAGTGGATTTATGCGTAGCAAGTTATGATATTGAAAATAATATCAAAATATTTGAAAATACTCCCAAGGCTTTAGAAGTTAGACAAAATGTAATTGAAAATATTGTCACTTTGGTTCGAGCAAAAGGAAATGGAGTTTGCTTTGATATTCAGAAAGTACCTAATCAATATAAGTCCAATTATATTTCTCTTATCCAGTCTGTTAATAATCAATTAAATGAAGGTGCTGCAACTGAAAAAGGAAATAAAAAATTTCAAATAACTGTATTGATTCCAAGATATGATGTTGGATTTCCCTACTCTATGACTGTTGATGATGCAAATGCTTTAGAAAGCCATGTTGATAGATGGATATTTTCAGCAGAATCTACCTATGGCAACACTTTTTCAGAAGGACAAATAAACGAATCAAACATGTATGCTTTTTGGAATTATGATCAAATTGATTTTGAATTAAATGTCTTACCTCCAAATGTTTTTGAAAATTTACTTTTAGAAATTCCATTTTATTATGCTAAATCGAAATCAACGGAACTAGATACTTCAATAATTATCTCTAAATTTTTGGATATGGACAGGATATACCCTGAATTTTCATCAATATTCAACGATGCTTTAAGAGAAAAATTAACCTATGTAGATTTAAAGGGAATAAATGGTGTTGCAACATGGTGTATTGGATATGACAACAATCACAAATCTATTTTTAAAAATTTAGTAGATTTTATAAAGGACAAATCTCTGCAGATTGATGAAGGTTTTGTTTCTGCAATTAATAATATGATTGAAAAAAATGAGATTGATATTATTGATCTTTACAAGGAAAATCAAACTAATAACGAAACCTTCTGGTTAACCTCTTCAATATATGATTTGATTGAAGAATTAAAACCAAGAAAGATAATGACTCATCATTTGATAGTCCTATGCTTAGTCATTCTATTAAGTTTTGTTTTTGTTGGATTTGTCATTTCACTATTTTTTGAAGCTGCAAGGGCTCATATTTTTAGTAAGGAAAATATAATGAATTTTTCATCAATTCTAGTCATCTTAGTTGTTGTATTAATATTTAAAAAATTTAGATTTATTAACGAAACTGAATTTGTTTTTATCGTTGGTATTTTTACTGGTTTAATTTTTGGTTTAATATTTTACAGAAGAAAAAAGAAAAAGGATAAGGAGTTAAAGCCTTAGATAAATTAAAATTGGATGTTAACAATATTATTGAATACAAATATAGGTTTATCCCCATTATTAGATGATTTTCTTCATCCTAAATCTGGATTTACTCATGGCCACTTTTTAATGTATGTGTTTATCATATCTAGTGTGGTCCTTATTTATTATATTTTCCCATGGATTAAAGTATTTGTAGAAGATCATTTTCTTTATAAAAACAGGGAAAAAATCATTGTTATTGGTCAATCAAGAATGTCGAGAAGTTTTGCAAAAGATGCCGCTAACAAAGGAAAAAAAATCATTCTAATTTCCACAAAAGAACAAAATAATTTCACCGATGAATTAAAAGTAAAGGGAATTAAATTAATTCTTACAAAGGAAATTAATGAATCAAAATTAAAGCTTGCAGGAATTAATCATGCAACTTCATGTATTGTAGCATCAGATGATGATGAATATAATATTTCAATGGCCAATTTAATTGGTTTATACAAAAAGACAATTGGTGGTAAAAAGTTAAAGTTAATAGTGAGTATTAAAAATGCTTCTACAAGAAATTTATTAATTGATCAAATAAATAGTTTTAATTCAACACCTTACGTTGCAATGAGGTTTTATGATATTGATCAATCTGTTGCAAGGCATATATATGATCAATTTTCACCAAATAGATACGTTGATGACTCAACATTAACAAATAACACTAAGGCTATTTGTATTGTGGGCTATAATGAAATAGCTGAAAATTTTTTAATTGAAAATTGTGTTCTTTCCCAGTTTCCAGAAAATAAAAAGCTAAAGATTTTTTTAGTTTGTAAAAATGCGCAGCAAAGGGTGGAAAGTTTTATTAAGAAGTATCCTGGGTTAATTGATTTTATTTCTATTTATTCAATTGAACTTCATAGCTCTTCTTTTTCTACTTTAAGTAACTCATCATTTTCTACTAAATATGTCTCTCTTTCGTCAAAGTATGAGTGGGATCAAAAATTTATTGAAAATATTCCCAATATTGATGCAGTATATATATATGGAGATCAAGACGCAATAATTGTTTCAAAAGCATTAGGATTTAGGCAATTTTTATACGCTCATACTAAAAATATAAGAAGAGTCCCAATAATAGCAAACTTAGCTGAAAACACAAGTATTTCAAGTTTGTTAGCGCAAGAAGGTAATAAAGGAGATAATCTTTTTAGAAAATATAAGGAAAATCTTCACATTCACTTTGTAAGGACTTATTTTGATACATGTACTTATCAAAATATAATTGATGACAATGAAATAGAGTTATTAGCTAAAGTGATTAACTACTACTATTCAATAAAGTATGAATTTGACAGCTTATTGAATAAAAATTTCAAGAAAATGGATAATAAAAAATTAATATCCAAAATTGAACAAAAGTTAATGTCTTTTAAGATAAAAAAGCAAGATCCTCACCATCAAATAGAGGCTATGGTAATTAATGAATTACAAGCATACACTAATAATTCCATATTTAAATTAACAGAAACTTTTGGTATTGAACAACGATGGGAAAATGTAACAGAAAGGGCTAAAGAATCAAATCGATATGTAGCAAGACACTTACCTTCAAAGTTGCTGATTTTAGGAAAATTAGGAATTAAAGAATTTAATATAGAAAATATTAATTATCATCTAGAGAGTTTAGCTCCTTTAGAGCATAACCGTTGGGCAGCTGAAAAAATTATGGCAGGGTTTAATTATGGTGAACTTCCAAGAAATGATAAAAAAATTAAATCTATTTTAAAAAACACTTTAAAAATTCATGACCAACTTATAAGGTATGATATGCTTGATACAGTTAACAGGGACAAGGACATGGACATTTTTTTAATTATTCCTCTTTTAATAAAGGTTAAAGATAATTTATAAACTAGGCAAATTGGATTTTGAAAAAGATATTTTCATTAGTTATGCTCACATTGATGATCAGTCATTATCAGAGTCAGAAAAAGGTTGGATTACAGAATTTCACCGCGCTTTAGAAATAAGGTTGTCTCAATTATTAGGTGAGAAGCCAAAAATTTGGAGAGATTCTTCATTAGATGGAAATCATGATTATGATAAGGAAATAGTTTCTCAATTTCCAAAAATTGCCATTTTGATTTCTATTTTATCACCTAGGTATGTTAAGTCTGAATGGTGTCTTAAAGAAGTAGAAGAATTTTTTAAGGCAGCTGATCAAAACTTAGGATCATTAGTTAACAATAAATCGAGAGTATTTAAAATTGTTAAAACACCAGTTAATTTAGAAGATCATCCTCTGCAACTACAAGCATTATTGGGTTATGATTTTTTTCAAATAGATCAAGATAGTAATAGAGTTAGAGAATTTAGTAAATTATTTGGAGATCAATTACAGCAGAAGTATTGGGCTAAGTTAGATGATGTAGCACACGACGTTTCGCGTTTACTTAGTGAGATTAAGTCTATTACCAATAAAGATTCATCTTCAAAATCAGACAGCAACAAAAGAGCAGTTTTCTTAGCAGAGACTACCTATGATGCAAAAGAAAATAGAGAAATAGTTAAGAGGTGGCTAGAAGACCATGATTTCAATATACTTCCTAATACTAATTTGCCATTAGTTGTTGATCAATATGATAATAAAATAGCTCAATTTATGAGCGATTGTGAACTATCTATTCATATTCTTGGGTCGAGTTACGGAATAGTTCCAGAGGGAACAACATTATCAAAAAACATACTTCAAATTAATCAAGCGGTCAAAAAGAAGGATTTAAACACAATAATTTGGTATCCAATCAATTCATCTGCCGAGGACGAAAGGCAACTTAATTACATTGAAGACTTGAAATCTGGAAATCAAATTACTAATAGTGCAGAATTTGTAATATCTAGTATTGAAGAATTAAAATTTATTATTGACGATAAATTGAATAAGAAGGAATTGAAACTCGATAAAGAATCTGACGAGAAAATAAATAATGATGATAGTCCCGCGATGGTTTATCTAATCTGTGATGAATATGACTTAGATGATATAGTAAGCATTGAGGATTATTTATTTGACAAAGGACTCGAGGTGATAATTCCTGTTTTTGAAGGTGAGCAAGAGGATATAAGATTAGATCATCAAGAAAATTTAAAATCTTGTGATGCAGTATTAATTTATTTTGGTGCAGGAAATGATTTGTGGATAAGGTCTAAATCCAGGGAACTTTTAAAAATTGCAGGCTATGGCAGAACAAACCCGTTGAAACACAAAGCAATAATTTTAGCTCCTAAAACAACAACTTCCAAAGCTAGATTTAGATCACGAGATTTAAACGTAATTAATTTTTTGGAAAGTCAAAAAATTGAACAACTTGAAGACTTTGTTAATCAAATTTTAAACGCTAAATAATGGAAGAAAAGTACTTTAATCCATTTCCAGGTTTGAGACCATTTGAAGAAGATGAAGAACATTTATTTTTTGGAAGAGAAACACAAATTGACCAGTTGTCATCAAAACTGAGCAAAAATCATTTCTTAGCGGTTATTGGAGCTTCGGGAAGCGGTAAATCATCATTAGTAAAATCCGGACTTATTCCAGTTTTACACAGCGGGCTGTGCAGTGGCGTTGGTCATGGTTGGAGAATCGGAGTTTTCAGACCTGGAGATAATCCAATTAAAAATTTAACAGAATGTTTTTTTGCTGACGAACTACTAGGAGATAATCCTAAAGATGAACAAAAATCATTATCAGCCATTATTGAGGCTACATTAAGAAGAAGTGATTTTGGGTTAAAAAATGTTCATGAACAATTATTAAATCATTTTGAAGAAAATATTTTATTGGTTGTTGATCAATTTGAAGAATTATTTAGATTTTCAAATGCCGAAAAACAATCTAAATCTGTTAAAAGAGAAGCAGATGCGTTTATAAATTTACTTCTTCAAGCTTGCTCTGATAGTTCAAAAAAGTTGTATATCGCAATTACGATGAGATCTGATTTTTTAGGTGATTGTACTGCCTTTAGAGGTCTTCCTGAAGCAATCAATCAAGGTCAGTATCTTATCCCAAGAATGAATAGGGAGGAGATAAAATTAGCCATTACTGGACCTGTTGCTGTCGCAGGAGTAAAAATTTCTTCTCGATTAGTTACTAAATTACTTAATGATGTAGGTGATAGCCCTGATCATTTACCTATATTACAACATGCTTTAATGCGAACTTTTAACCAATGGAAATCTAGCTCGGCTAATGGTACTTCCATAGATTTAATTCACTACGAATCAATAGGAACAATGAATAGTGCGCTTTCACAACACGCAGAAGAAGCGTTTTCTATTTTAAAAGACGACCAAACACTTATTTGTGAGGGTTTATTTAAGGCGCTTACAGAAAAAGGAGAGTCCTTGAGGGGAATTAGAAGACCTACACGATTATCATCTATTTGTAGTATCATCGACCAACCCTTGGGAAAAGTCATTCCAATTATTGAAGTCTTCAGAAATCCATCAGTATCTTTTTTAATGCCCCCAGTTGAAAAAGAATTAGATGAAAATTCAATTATTGATATTTCACACGAAAGTTTAATGAGAGTATGGGAAAGACTAATTAAATGGGTAAATCAAGAATTGGAATCGTCGGAGATTTATCTTAGGCTTTCCGATGCTTCAAAATTTCACAGCCAAGGCAAATCAGCTTTATGGAGAGATCCTGAGCTACAATTAGCATTAAACTGGAAAAAACAAAATAAACCTAACAAATATTGGTCTGAGCGTTATAATTATTCTTACGACCAATCTATGGCTTTTTTACAAAAAAGTTTAGATAAAAAACAGGAAGATGAAAGAGAGGCTTTGAGTAAAAAAAAGGCAGCAAGAAAAAGAACAAGAATGTTTTTTTTACTTATTAGTATAGGCTTAGTTTTTTCGTTGATTTTTGCCTATCAGTCGTATTTGAGTAAGCAAAAAGCTGAAATCGCAGAGCAACAATCTATTTTACTTAAAGAAAAAGCTGAAATTGCAGCACAGAAAGCAAAATTAGCTAGTAAGCTAGCTATTGAAAATGAGCAAAAAGCGAATAAACAAAGTCAGTTAGCTATTAAAAATGCAAAGCTAGCTATTGATCAAAAAAATATTGCAGAAAGACAAAGAAGAAATGCAAAGTTGAGTGAGCAAAAAGCACTTAAGCAAAAAAATATTGCCCAGCGCGAAAAGCGGGTTGCAGATTCGGCCAAAGCAATTGCAGAGCAACAGCGAATAATTGCAATTGAAAATAAAAACAAAGCATTACTAGCTCAAAAAAATGCCAATAAATTAAAAAATATTGAGCAGGCCAAAAGATGGATTGTATTAGCTGATAAATATGTTAACGTATATCCAAAATTATCAGGTAAATTAATTGTAGCTGCTTACGATACACTAATTAAAAATACATCCAATCTAGAAAACACTGACGTTTTTAGCACCATGATAAATGTAGTTACAAAACTTAGAGGAAGTGACCATTTTTCAAAATCATTTATTACAGATGTTAATTTTAGGGATTTAGAATTAATAAATAATCAAGTAATAATGGCTTCATCCAACGGCCAACTAATCAATTATAATTTACTTAATAAAACTAAAACCTATTCTGAAGCTTTACCAAATGAATTTAATGTTAGAGCTATTTCGAGTTCTGAAAAGCATCAATTAATAGCCTTTGGAAGTGTTAATGGTGAATTAGTATTTAGAGATTATAATGATGTAAACCTATTTAAAAATGTAAGTAATAAAAAAAGAATAAAAATTCACAACGGTGTAGTGAAAGATTTATGTTTTATAGATGATTCTAATTTAGTTAGTATTGGATTCGATTCTACTGTAAAGCAATTAAATATTAAAACTGGATTAATTTCAGTGATTAATGAAGGTAATATTTCATCTAGACTTTGGGCCATGACTCAAAGCAATACACAACTTTTTGTATCCAATGCCAAAAATGAGTTGCTAGTATTTAAAAAAAATAAATTCAAATGTCAATTTCAAAAGATTAAAAGCATCAACATAGAAAATGGTATAATTACTGCTATGAAATACTTCGACGCCTTCAATGTCATTGCTATTGGAACTAGTAGCGGAGAAATATTGTTTTATAGCCCAACTTATGATAATATTGTTTTTAGCGATAAAAAAACACACAATAGTTTAGTTTCATCAATAGATCAAAGAGAAAACCTATTACTCACTTCTTCTTATGATAAAAAAGTAGTATCATGGTATTTTTCAAAAGTAAATAAATATGACTGGCAAAAAGGTTATCTTTTACATAAAGACTTGATATACAATGCTAAGTTTGTAAGCGATTATGACGTGTTAAGTGTTGGAGAAAAGGAAATTAATTATTGGACTTTTTCATTGATAGATTTATATAATGAAATCAAAGCAAATTTGAAAAATGATATAAGTTTTACTACAGAACAAATTAATAAGTACGAACTGTTTTTAACAAATCCTTGAAAGTGAGACCATTTTTATTAATCATATTTTTACTTTATCTATCACCTAGAGCAATTAACGCTCAGCAGAACTCTAATTTTAATCACACACTAAATCACATTGATGAATTGTACTTTCAAAATAAAAAATTTCAGGCATTACAAATATTAAATTTAGTTATCGATTCCTCAAAACACCAACTTAATTTTGATGAAAGAATAAAAGTTTTACAATGGGTCACTCTGTTAAGCTTTGAGTTGGATTATCTTCCTGAGGCAAAGGCTTCTGCATTAAAATGGTATCTAATTGACAATGATTTTTCAGTTGAAAAAATACCTCATTTTTCTCAAGAACTTAAACAGTTTATTGATGAGATAATAGTCGAACAAGATAAAGATTTTGTTTTTGTAAATAAGCACAAACAAGAAACTGATTTTGTCCCTGCAAATGTTACGGTTTATAATAAGGATGATATTAATGATATTGGAGCTAGAGATTTACTCGACTTACTTAGGTTAACCTCAGGATTTATGGAAATTGGGGATAACAACGAAAGAAATTTTTCTTCTAGAGGAGTATTTGGTACAACCGTTCAAGATGTTTTAATCCTTGTTAATGGTCATAATATTAATGACTTATTGACTTCTTCTAATGCCCCGGATTGGCTAGCTATTGACTATATTGAACAAATTGAAATTGTTCGTGGTCCAGGTTCAGCTCTTTATGGTGGTAATGCATTTAGTGCTGTAATTAATATTATTACAAAAACTGGTAAATCTTACAATGAAAACTCTGTTTCCCTTTGGCATGGCAGTGGAGCTTCAGATGGGTTAGGTCTTTTTAGTCAAAAAAGTCTTTATCGGATAAATCATCAATTTGGTAAAAAAATTAGCAAAAATGAAGAGATTTATATTTCATCGACTCTATATCATTTTGGAGGCAGTGAGATAATTCACAATGGAGATAATATTGATGGAAATATTTATCCCGATCTTGATTCTACTAACCAAGGCATTGCCATTCCGCCTAAGCAAGGGCTGAATGCTGAGTATGTTAATCAATACAATCCATCCTACAATTTAATGGGAGTTTATAAAAACAAGAGTTTATCAATTACAGCTAATGCTCAGTCTACGTCATTGGTTTTAGCACGTCCTCTTAGTCAGAATTTATGGGAAATTAATGATAGCCTATACTTAAACAAAAGAAGGACAAGAACAGATAAAAGAAATTTTATTGAACTTCAGTCTAATATATTTCAAAATAGTAAAGTATTTGGGCAAAATTTAGTTTTAAAAGCTTCTTACGATCATTTTTACAAAGATTTTTTTAATCCTGTTTCATCTGACAACATCACTAGCCTTTCTCGACTTTCGGGAAATGAGCATAGAGGGAAATTAGGATTTGAATACGCCACAGACCGTTGGGGGATTAAAAATAGAACATCTTATACTGTAATTGGGCTTCAATCTGCGATCAACACTTGGTATTATAAATATCAAACTGCTAATAAAGAAGGGCATTTAATAGATTCTTCTTATAAAAACTTTTTTGATCAAAGTAGTGGTAATTCATATGAGACCAATGGTGGGTTTTATTTTCAAACCGAGCAATCACTTGTTGACAAGCAACTAATACTTACTTTAGGTTTTAGAATTAACTATCACGATCAATACGCAAATCTAAGTTCATTTAAGTGGGGGCATGATTATTCTCCTAGAATGGCCTTAGTTTATATTCCAAAAATTAAATACCAAAACAAGAATCCTTTAAAGTTTAAGCTTTTTTATAATTCAGCGTTTTTGCCACCACCATTTTTGTATAGAAAAGGGGGTATCAATGCTTTTAGGGCAGTAGATAGTTTGACTACTCAAAATGTAGAAACTATAGAGGGCTTAATTTTTGGAGATATCGGAAAAAATTTAAATTATAGTGTCAATTTTTATAGAAATTCAATACATAATTTTATTACTAAGGTTAATGGTTTGTACGATAACCTTACGGACCAACTAAGAATAATAAACGGTTTAGAAATGAGTTTGAATTATAAAATAAAATTTAGTAATAACTCTAATTTAAATCTTTTTGCTAACGGTACTTTTTTACAATTGAAGAAAAAATCAAATGAAAAAAGTATTTTAAACACTTTTTCTAAACTAGAGGAAGATATTTTAAAATGGACTCCTTCAACTGCTTATAATGTTGGTGTTTACTATAATCGTGAAATAATTAATAATCAATCTTTTCTAGCCGGGTTAAATATTAATTATCAAGGCTTATCTAGAGTTAGTAGAAGTTATTATTTAGACACTCAAAATCAAAGTTGGGTTTATAATACTTTGAATGATTCTGTAGGGTCAAGAATGCTGCTAAATATAAATTTTAGTTACAAAACTAATTTTATGGATTACGGTTTTGTTATTAAAAATCTTTTAAATAAAAATAATTTCAATTATTTACCTTCAATTGCTTCTCAGAGTGGGCGTGTTATGGGAGAATCTCGAATATGGTATATTGCTTTAAGGTATTATTTTAATAGAAAACGTAATTGAATGTTTCAAATTATATAAAAACAGCTTTTAAGGGAGATTTGGCTGGGGGGATATCTTCAGCTATAATTGTACTTCCGGCTGCAATTGGATTTGGTTTAGCTACAGGTTTAGGAGCAATATCAGGTATTGTAGGGGCTATATTTTTGGGTTACTTTTCAGCCCTTTTTGGTGGAACTAAAACTCAAATTAGCACTCCCTCCGGAAGTATGACAGTAGTAATTGCGTATTTAGTCATTGACGAGGTAGCCATTAAAGGGGATTTAGCTTCATCAATTCCATTTTTATTTTTGGTTTTTATAATTACCGGACTTATTCAAATTTCTCTTGGTTTATCAAAATTGGGAGATTATATAAGGTATATACCATATCCAGTTATATCTGGATTTATAAGCGGAATAGGAGCTATAATTGTTATTATGCAGGTTAATGAAATATTGGGCGTCCATATTAGAGAATATAAAGTAATTTCTACCTTTTATCATTTAGACGAAATTGTCCAAAACGCAGATATTTCGACTGTTTTTTTAGGATTATTTACCATGTTTATTTTTTATTTGGTAAAGTGGAAGTTTAAAAAACTTTCTCCTTTACTGTTAGCATTAATTATCTCAAGTGTTTTAGCTTACTTCCTTCAGCTAGATGTGGTTAAAATTGGCCATCCCGACTTTACTCCACCAGATTTTGTTCATGCTGATTTATTGCATTTAGATTTATCTCATTGGGTAAGAGCGACTGTTACTGCATTTTCATTGGCTATTCTCGGTGGAGTAAATAGTTTACTAACTTCAGTTGTTGCCGATAGAATTACTAAACAAACCCATAATAGCAATAAAGAACTTATTGGTCAAGGTATAGGAAATGCTATTGCTGGAATATTTGGGGGAATTCCTGGTGCAGGAGCCACTGCAACTACAATTACTAATATTAAGTCTGGTGGTACCACCCGGGTTTCGGGTTTAATCAGTGCAACTACTTTAACTATCATATTTTTCTTTGGTTGGGACTTTATTGCAGAAATTCCTTTTAGTGTAGTAAGTGCATTACTTTTTGTAATAGGACTTTCTTTGATTGATTGGGATAATTTTAAGTCTATTAAATTAATTCCCAAAGCCGATGTGTATGTAATGTTATTGGTTTTTATACTAACTATTTTTTGGAATCTTTTGTACGCTGTAATGTTAGGTGTTTTTCTTGCTTCTATTCAATTTCTTAAAAAGATGGCTGACGAGGTAGAGTTAGGAAATTCTAAAACAGTAATTGATAAACAGGCAGAAGAGATTATTGATAAATTCAAAGATGCTGATTTATTTAGAGAAAAAGTAAAAATAAAAACAATTCACGGCCCCTTATTTTTTGGCTTTTCTCACCGATTTTATGCTTCTACAAATCAACTTGAAAAATCAACTGAGCATGTTGTTTTTAATTTTTCAATTGTAAGCCACATTGATCAAAGTGGAATGATGACATTTAACAGAATTATTAATTTGCTAAATGAGAAAAAGATAAATTTTTATATCACTGAAATAAAAAAGGAACACCAACTGCTTTTAGCGCAAAGGTTTCCTGATATTGACTTTACCAATAAGATTTATAAAGACATGGAAACTTGCTTAAACGGGATAAATAATTCTTTTTTCTAATTAAATTTTTCTATGATACTCATCACTGATTTATAATATACTTTTCCAAATAAAATTAAGTGGACTAATAAAGGATAAAGTTGATGAACTTCTTTTCTATTTTCGAAACCCTTTTCAATGGTGTTTATTTCATTGTATCTTTCTATAGCAATAGTTGGATAATTACCAAAAAGACTTAGCATTGACCAATCCATTTCAGGATGACCATAATATACTGCTGGGTCTATTAATACAGGTTCATTTTTTGAGTCACTAATTAAGTTACCAGACCATAAGTCACCATGTATTAAACATGGAGTAGTTTCAGGGATCAATTCATTTATTTTATTACATAGGGTTTCTATTTTTTTGATGTCATTTTTTCTTAATAATCCTTTGTCTCTTGCGATGGAGGTTAAATAAATTATTCTTTGATTAATATAAAATTCCTCCCAAGTATTTTCATAGCTATTTTTTTGGATTATAGATCCAATATAGTTGTCATAATCCAATCCAAATTTAGAGCTATTTTTCTTGTGCAGATGAGCTAGTTTTTCACCAAAAATCTCCCAATTAATTTTACCATGAGTTATATACTCCAAAATAAGGTACGAGTATTTTTTAAAATTCCCATAGCAAATAGTTTTAGGTATCCTAAACGTAGATTTTGCTAATAATTCGAGTCCTTTATTTTCCTTTTCAAAAATTAAAGGAAATTGATCTGTAATATTTAGTTTTATAACTACTTGTTGATTCTTCAAGTTACATAAGAAAACTTGATTGATATCTCCTCCTGCCATAGGTTGGATTTCAAGTATTTTTTGATTGATTTCTTTTTCTATTATTTGATGTATTACTCTCAAAAAAATATTTTTAATTTATTTAATTGGTTCTTACAAATAGTATTTAAATCATAAATTAACCAAAAAAAGTAATTTTATTATTTGTAGCTGTCTACTATTTTGAAAATTCAAAATAAAAACGTCATTTATTTGGTGGAGTATATTTATGGGATGAAATTATTTTTTTCTTTGTGCATTAATTTTCTTAGAAAATTAAAACAGATTTTATTTGAAACTTTATTTTAGTTATGAAAAAAATTTTCTTAGTAGTTTTTCTCTGTCCATTGTTATTATTAGGACAAGTAGATAAAAGCCACAGCGAAACCCATCTTGAGGAGCACAACGGTAAAATTAGAATAGCAGGCACCTTTAGTCAAACATATATTCCAGCTCACCAATACCATGAAAGTGAAGATTCGCCTTCTCAATTGATTCCAACAGATGGTATTGAGATACAGTACTTTTTTAGTGAATACCTTTCGATAAAATGGGCAAATGAAATAGAGCTTATGAGCTATATTTTAAAAGATGAAAATGGGTCAAGTAAAGTAAGAAAAAACGCATTCTTAACCACAGCTACAATTGCCTATGAATTATTTGATTTTGGTCTTTTTGCTGGATTTGGGTATGAATTTGAAAAGTCGGAAAATCTTTTAGTAAAAAGGGTGGGTATTGAATATATTTTTAAACCCAATAAAAATGTAGATATATCTCCTGCTTATATATTTGATAGCATGGGAGATTCACATATGTCGCACTCATTTGCAATTGCAATAGGCTACCATTTTTGATTAATTTATTAAAAATGGATTGATTATTTGTTTTTCTTATCCATCGACGAAATTAAATATTTATTTTCGTAATTAAATGGGGATGTAGCTCAGCTGGCTAGAGCGCTTGACTGGCAGTCAAGAGGTCGTG
>MDTC01147155.1_pt1 | contig 44744 bp, 44 predicted proteins | sample 811181 | NCBI WGS metagenome assembly MDTC01 (sample SAMN05326644, study PRJNA326480) | marine metagenome | isolation source: seawater | place: Pacific Ocean: North | collected 2011 | reverse complement strand
TGAGAGGCCGACTACTACGCCCAGGAGCGTTGCAAAGATGATTCCGGCCCCGGCCATGCGCAGGGTGTTGACCATTCCAACCCAGAGTGCACGGCCGCCAGTTGCGGGATGGGTGTCGATGCCCTCACTGAGCTGGATGTCAGGTGGTCGTTCTAGGAAGTCGAAACCGATATCTATGTCGCGGGCCGACAGGTTGTCGCCTGCTTGACTGGCTAGGAACCAGAGTGCCGCCAGTACGAGGGTGAGGAGGGTGACCTGTGTTGTCCATTTGACGACCACAGCGTCCCGCCAAAGTGGCACGCGTTGCGATACCGCTTTATGGGTACTTGAGGCCTCGCTGGTGGGTGCGGTCATGTTTCTGAGGAACTGTGGGAGTTGTTGGTCAGGAACGGTTGGAAACTACAAGCACGAGACCAACTGTTCCGGAGTTGAACTGTGCCTGGCGGGTAGCGCTTCCAGCCCAGAATGCGGAAGGTCCCGCTGTCAGGAGGTGCCAAACACCCCCGGACAGCGGGACCATCACGCGTATCTCAGGAAACTTCTACCGGGTAGGAGTGCTACCGGGCTGTAGTTGCCTGTTCTGCTTATCTGTTCGCTCGTCTAGCGTGCTGGCGGCGAGTAGATGAGGCCGCCTTCCTTCCAGTGAGCGTTTGCCGAACCCTCACGGTAGAGGCCTACCGGGTTCAGGTTGGAGTTGTAGATGTCGCTGTAGTTGCCGACCTGCTTGATGACGTTGTAGAACGCATCCGCGCTCAGCCCCATCGTGGTCTGCAACTCACCGTCACCACCCAGGAGGCGGCCGACCTCGCCAGGCTCGGCAAGCCAGTCGTCGACATTTGCCTGGTTGACGCCGTACTCGTCGAGGATGATCGTGGCGTACACGGTCCAGTTGACAGCGTCGGCCCATGTGGAGTCATTCTGGCCGTAAACGGGTCCGAGTGGCTCTTTCGAGATAGGCGTTGGCGGGAAGATTACCCACTCTTCATCATCAGGCTGCTGCTTGACTTTGCGGCCTACCAGAGCCGAACCATCGGTTGTGGAGATGTCACATGCACCATCGAGGAACTGCTGCCAGACCTCGTCACCAGTCTCAAATGAGTTGAGCGTGATGTTCACACCGGCAAGTTCCGTCGCCTCTGCGATGTTCTTCTCGGTTGTGGTACCAGCGTTGGTGCAAACGATTGCGCCTTCAAGGTCGGTGATACCAGAGGTACCGGAGAACCCGTCAGAGACACGGCCCATCAGCTGCTGACCGTCGTAGTAGGTCGTAGGACCGAAGTCCATGCCTACGTCGGTGTCACGGCTTTGAGTCCAGGTCGAGTTGCGCATGAGCACGTCGACATCACCAGTTTGAACAGCGGTGAAACGTTCTGCTGCTGTCAACGCCATGAACATGACGGCGTTGGCGTCGCCGAGGACGGCAGCTGCTACTGCACGGCAGTAGTCGGCATCGAAACCGGTGACCGAACCATCGGCCTGGGTTTCTGAGAATGCCACAGCGCTACCACTTACACCACAGTTGAGCGTGCCACGCGCCTTAACGGCATCAAGCAAACTCCCACCCTGCACAACTTCGACCTCTGCAGTCGTAGCCGGTGCAGCCGTGGTGGCTGCTGCAGTCGTAGCCGGTGCGGCCGGTGCGTCGTCGCTGTCATCGCTACTACATGCGGTAGCAACGACACCAATCGACAGGAATAGTGCAAGCAGCCTAACAAGCTTGCTCTTTTGCATAATTTTCCCCTCCGATATGTATATCGATTCAATCTGCTTAGTAATCAGTGCATGTTGTCCAAGAAAGACAAGATGCACTGATAGCCACCCGTCATTGGGTGGCAGGACACCACGTTAGGTGCCGTTTGTCACAGTGGCAACCTGAAATTGGTTGTGCAGATCCGGCAAGGGACGTTTGGAATCCTGTGGGAGACTGGAGCGATGTCGATGGACCCAGTGGGTGAAGCCACTCGTACGGCTTGTCGTACTTCCCAGCTAGACCAAGGCCAGATAGGTACCGTCCAGACCGTTACCGGCCCTATTTCGACGGCTGATCTGGGTCGGACTCTCATGCATGAACACCTCACAGTTGGCTATGCAGGATTCGAGGCTCATTCCAGTCGCCCAGGCCCTGACAGGGCGGAGATGGTGGCAATGTGCACGGAGAGGATCAGACAACTCCAAGATCTTGGGTACTCCTCGATGCTTGATCCCTGCCCGTCCGACCTTGGACGCGATGTAGGCCTCATGGTGGAGGTAGCCGAGGCGACGGGTTTCAATATCGTCTGTGCGACCGGTCTCTACAAGGAAGAGGAGGGAGGTACCGCTTACTGGCACTTCAAGGCCCAGTTCGAAGATGTTGGGGCCGTCATGGCCGACCAGTTCATCTCAGAGTTGACCGACGGTGTCGGTAGCACGGGTGTGAGGCCGGGGATCATCAAGTGCGCAACCGGGCCGGGAGCAATGTCGGACTATGAACACAAAGTGTTTGAGGCTGCCGCTTTAGCTGCTGTCGCCACAGGCGTTCCCATCACCACACATACTGACCGTGGAACGATGGGTGACCTGCAACAGGAGGTGCTCACAGCCGGAGGCGTGTCAGCGAACCGGGTGATCATCGGACATTCATGTGGAAGCACCGATACCGACTACCACATGGGTTTGGTTGCAGGGGGCAGCTATCTCGGCTTTGACCGCTTTGGCCTCAGTGCATTAATGCCAGATGTCGACAGGGTGACTTCCCTCGTACGTCTGCTGGAGCTGGGCGCAGGTGACCGGATAGTTGTTAGCCACGACTCGGTCTGGTGCTGGAGAGGTGAGCCGTTTCCGGCAGCAGCGGCTGGTCTCCTTTCGGACGTCTTCGATCCCACACGATTTGACCGTGAGATTGTGCCAATGCTCCACGACCATGGTGTGACCGACGAGCAGATCGACGTTCTCGTCGTAGACAACCCACGAAGGTTCTTTGAGGGAGCGCCCCTCCCGGAGTTGAGGAACTAGTTGGGAGACTCACGGCGGGTCAGGACGACTGCAGCTAGGGCTGCTCCAAGAATCCCACCTGAGGTGGAGAGCACCAGATCGCCGACCGTATCGTCATAGGTGAGTTCAAGGCCCGCTGTCCCCATCTCCTGGATAATCCACTCAACTCCTTCCCATGCGACGATCGCCAGGGCACCGAAGCCCGACCCGAGGAGCACGAGGTTCCAGCGTTTCAGTTTGGCTGGTCTCAAGAACAGCACCATTGCGGCGACAAGGAAGGTCCAGTTCAGGAAGTGGAGGACGTCATCGAACTGGTCGAAGGTGTCGTAGAGGTTCACCAGATTGCCAGCTAGGTCCAAGACGAAAGGGGTCACCAGCAGAGCATCGCCATGGTATGGGTAGGTGGAGGGTGGAGCAGTGCTGGTAGAGGCCGGGCTGCCTGAGGCTGCATTACGGGTCTGAGACCGTCGGCTAAAGAACCAGACGATGGGCACTATGAGAGCCGACAGCGGATAGCCCACTGCCCGTTCAGGCCAGCCTTTTCCTTCCACTCCCGGGATCCCGGGAAATAGGAGACCGGTCAGGAGACATGCCGCCAACAGCAACTTGACCACCCACATGGCCACCTGGGCACACTTCAGTGAAATGTCGTTGTTTCCCATGGTTATACCGATTGACCCATTTGTAGACCTGATCAAATACTCCTAGTTCACCTGCTTTGACATACCCTCCCAGTAGGGAGAGCGGAGCTTGAACTTCTGGAGTTTTCCCGTAGCAGTGCGCGCTAGTTCGTCGCGGAACTCGACCGATGTAGGACACTTGAAATGGGCCAGCATTTGGCGACAGTGGTCGATCAGGTCCTGCTCACCGGGAAGGTCGACACCTTGTTCCCCTGCATTGCTCAGCACGACTAGGGCCTTTATGGTCTCACCCCATTTCTCATCAGGGATCCCAATGACCGCTACCTCGGCGACCGCAGGATGGGAAAAGAGGCAGTCCTCGACTTCAATGGACGACACATTTTCACCACCTGAAATAATCACGTCCTTCTTTCGGTCGGTGATGGCGGTGTAGTTGTCATCGCCAATCACGGCACCGTCTCCAGTGTGGAACCAGCCATCTGCTAAGGCGGCAGTGGTTTCCTCGGGTTGGTTCCAGTAACTCTTGAGCACGTGATTGGTGCGGGCCAAGAGTTCGCCGTCAGGTGCGGTATCGAGACTCACCCCGAGGGCTGGAGCTCCGGCACGTGACAGCATCGAGGCCCGTTCAGCGGCATCCAGGTGATCCCACTCTGAGCGATTCCTGTTCATGGTCAAGAGGGGAGCGGTTTCGGTGAGGCCGTAGATCTGGATGAACTCCCAGCCCAACTCGGTCTCAACCCTCTCGATGGTCCTCGTGGGTGGTGGTGCTCCAGCCACGACGACTCTCGTGGTGCCTGAACCTGGGACGGGACCATCCCAGTCGGCTGCAGCGTCCAGAACAGCAGAGATCACGGCCGGAGCTCCGCACAGCAGGGTCACACCGTGGTGTGCGATTCGACGCAGTATCTCGGGACCATCCACCCTGCGCAGGACAATGTGTTGACCACCCATTGCTGTCACCGCGTAGGGCATCCCCCAGCCGTTGCAGTGGAACATGGGAAGTGTGTGTAGGTAGACGTCGCGGTCGTCGACCCCTGTTTGCCATCCGAAGATGGCCGCATTCAGCCAGAGGTTGCGGTGAGTCATCTCCACACCCTTGGGGCGGGCGGTCGTTCCGCTGGTGTAGTTGATTGTGGCGGTTGCAGCCTCGTCGGGTATCCATGGGAGGGGTTCGGCGCCCTCCTCCATACCTCGGGTGAAGAGAGCGTCGGATTCCTCTCCTACCAGTAGTCGGTGTTTTACCTCAATGTCACCCAGGTCGGCTTTGAGTTCTGGGTCCATGATCAGAACCTCAGCACCGGAATGGTCGACAATGAACTGGACTTCGTCTCGGTTCAGTCTGAAATTGATGGGAACACCTACCCGTCCAAAGGCACTCGTTCCATACAGAAATATGAGTAAGCGAGCGGCGTTGTGGGAAACCATGGCAACTCTGGTGCCGAGGTCCAGGCCTAGGTCACCCAACCCGACAGCCATGGAACGTGCCAGATCGGCGGTCTGCCTGTAGGTGAGGTTGGCAAGCGGTGATGCGGGTTGGTCGGGCTCGTCAACGACTGCGACGCGGTCGCCGTAGACAAGTTCGCCACGCCGCAGGTGGTCTGCGATGGTTAACGGAATCTCCATGGGTTGTCCTTCTGGTTACAGCAGGTCAGTGGAGACTAGTTGCCGTAAGCCGGATGGTTGCTACCGCTGGGCCTTGTACTGGGCCGCCTACGCTTCTGACATCTCTACGAGAGGAATATGACATGGCAAGCAGTTCAGGCGAGGACCAGGTGTTGGCCGAATATCGAGCAAGTATTGACAATATTGATGCGGCCATGATCAACCTCCTGGCCGAACGCTTTAGGGTCACCCGTCAGGTTGGCATCTACAAAGCTGAGGTAGGTCTGCCGCCCGCCGATCCTGAGCGGGAGGCAGTGCAGATCACCCGTATGAGGGCCATGGCCGAGGCAGCCGGTATCGACCCGGTGTTTTCGGAGAAGTTTCTGAGGTTCGTTATCGATGAGGTGATAAGGCACCACCTGTCAGCCGCGGACTAGTCAGCCGCAGCTGCAGCTAATCTGTCTTTTGCCACCTCATCCAAGTCGGCGTACTCCTCACCTGTGTCAACCCAGTCTTCGAACTCGATAACGCCGATATCGGTAAAGCGGTCCCGCAACCAGCCGTCGCCAGCATCCAGCAAACCCAACTTCTTGCAGTTGGGGACGATCTTGGAGAACAGCAAGCGTTGGAAGACTCGGAGTTCGTCCGGCATGCCTAGCTGGAATCTGACCATGTCTTTTACGTCGACACCGAAGCGCTCCCACATCTCCTGGCGCATGAAGCGATCGCGCATACGCAGGGCTGCCTCAAAGGCGAACTCTTGACGATCTCGCAGTTCTGCAAGCGTGAGTTGCTGGTAGACCTCTTGGAGGCTTATCACTCCGAAAGCCACATGCCGGGCCTCATCGCTCATCACATAGCGGAGAAGTTTCTTGAGTAGGGGTTCCTCAACTGACTGGTGCATGAAGCCAAAGGCTGCCAGGGCCAGACCCTCGACCATTATTTGCATGCCCAGGTAGGTCATGTCCCAGCGGCTGTCATTGAGGATGTCGTCAAGCAAAAGGCCGAGGTGGGTGTTACAGGGGTACTTGATGCCGTCCAGCTTTTGGTCCAGATACTGAGCGAACACCTCGACATGTCGAGCCTCGTCGACGACCTGAGTGGCGGCGTAGTACTTGGCGTCGATCCATGGAACGGTCTCAACTATCTTGGCTGTGCAGAGCAGGGCTCCCTGCTCGCCGTGCATGAACTGGGACAGGCTCCAGTTGAGTGATTCGACGCCAACTTCGGCCCACTCGTCGTCGGTAAACTTATGGAGTGGAGACTCTGGGTTTTCTGCGAAGTACTTGACTTCCAAGGGGTCTGCGGGGGTGAGGGTCTTGTACGGGTCCACGTCGATCGACCAGTCCAGATCTGTCTGCCCATTCCACTGTGACGACTTGGCCTTTTCGTAGAGCTTGTCGAGTGCCGCCCGCTCACCCTTGTCGTAGTTCCAGGTGAAGATGGCATCAGCATTGTCCTCAACGGTATGGATAACGCTGGTCACGTCCTTGTTCCAGACCGAGTAATCAGCAATGCGGTCCGGGTCGTTGGCATACGTTTCAAGGTCAAAAGCCCGGCTAAGAGAATTTTCGGTAGTGGGCGCGCTATCTGTCGTGGTCACTCTGTGTCTCCTGTTGGTCCGGGTTTGCCGGATGGTGAGTTGATCTGGCCGTCGGGTGGAATTGGCTGGGTATCCGGCACCGCCAAGGCTTCTATAACCCTGTCAATGACCGTGGTCCACTCCTTGGAGTCAGGTACTGCAAGGCCCATCACGCGGGTCAGGGTCATACCGAAGCCGATGGCATGTGCAAGTCGGACAGTCGCAAATCGGTCGAGGCTCGGGTCAAACACACCGTCGTCGGTGGCTTCATCGACCAACTTTGCCAGCCTGGCATCCTCGTCTTCGACACGTCTGCGTATCGCTGCGGCCAACTCGGGGTCGCGTCGACCTGCGACGACGGCTTCCAGAAATAGGCCGTAGCCACCGGGCAGGTCATCGACCAGATGGGCTCCTAGTGATGCGAGAACATCTGCTGCAAACTCGCCAGGATGGTCAGCCCGAAGTAGTTGCTGGATCTCATCGGGCACGTGAAGGTCGACCGCGGCCAGCAACATCTCGGCTTTGCCCGTGTAGCGGCTGTAGATGGCTCCCGTAGTGACCCCGGCCCGTCGGGCGATCTCGGCTACGCCTGCTCGCTCATATCCTTGCTCGGCGAACACCTCTGCAGCAGCGTGGAGCAGGACTTCAGTCAGTTCCTCGCCGGTGGGAGTGTCAGATGGCCCGTCACTGATGCCAGTGGAAGGGGTGCCGTTGGCGAGGGCGTTCTGCAACTGTTCGACTTCTGCCCCCACCCCAACCATGGACAGATAATAGTGCTTGTTATCAAGAGTTCAAGTATGGATGAATTCCGAATTTTGATCACCACAGGACTGTAGGACCCAGGGTCGGCTTGCTCCTAGCGGGTGGTCAGCCCATGGTGGCGGCCAGGTCCTCGGCCAGAGCGACACGTTGAGCTTCTTCGAGCTTCACCTCGACTATTACGTCGGGAAAGTCACAGCCCAGCGCAACAGGGGCGGACGCCGGCGTGAACTTTAGGTACTGCACAGCTGAAAGGCGATCAGTGCCGACCTGGGACGGGTTGAACTCTGCATAGGCCCGGCCTCCCTTGTCATCAACTGCGTAGAGGTGTTCCTGCAGGCCCAGCCACTCTTTGAGTGTTTTCTTTCGTTCGGTTTCGTCATCGACCTCAATCAAGAGGGCACAGCCGAGTTGGCCGACTCCACCCAGCAAGTCGTTGTAGGTAATCAGTTCCTGGGAGATGGCGGCATCACGCACGATCTTTTCTGCCCTCATTATCTCTTGGATCTGGTAACGCATTGTGTCGTGGTTTTCAAAGAGGAAGGTCAACTGTTCGCCAAGGTGGATGCGTCGCGGAGCTTTGACAGCCATGGCCTGGCGGCGTCTCTCTGTGCGGCAGTCCTCGTAGGTCTGGTAGTCAACGATCTCCTCACGACGAACATGGTGAGGGTGTTTCTCCGCAGAAAGAGCCAAGTTGCCTGTCATTGGGACCGGTCCTTTTCGATAGGTGTCGGGAAGCCGTCGGGCTCGTAGGCCCGTGCCAAGATTGACATCGGGTGCATTGGACGACGACCAGCGTGCTGGGCGAACTGCAGTGCCGCTAGTGGACAGTCAGTTGCCCAGACCTCGGCATCGTTAGAACCAATGCCGTCAAAGGCCTTCTTGCCAATTCTCACTGATACCTCGTAGCCCTCGGTTTTCATGGCGAAGGTACCGTCGTGCCCGCAACACTCGATGGTTGTTGATGGCTTGACGGCAGGAATACGACGAATGAGGTCGCGACCCTTAAAGCCAATGGCTTGAGCGCGCAGGTGGCACGGGGCGTGGTAGCTGACGTTGCCCGGCGTGCTGGCGAAGTTGTCATCGAAGCGGTCTTCGTCGCGAATGGACCACAGGAATTCACTGGGGTCTACAACAGCTGCCGCAACCTTCTCAGCTCGTGCCTTGTCCTTCTCAGCAACCAGTCCCGGGTATTCCCGGCGCAGCATCATGGAACAGGTCGGGTTGATCGCGACAACTGATTTTCCGGCAGCCACATGTGGTGTCAGACGATCCAGGTTGATGTTTGCCTTCTTCTGGAGGGTCTTTAGGTCACCAGATTCCCAGGCAGGCATTCCGCAGCACTGCAAGCCTGTTTCGCAGGTGACGTCCACACCATTCCTAGAAAGTACTGAGACGGTGTCCTGGCCCACCTCGGGTTCGTTGTTTTCCACGTAGCAGGTGGGGAACAGCACTACCTCGCCCTCGGACGAACTTGCGCTCACGAGCCCTTTGTCTACGGCCCATGTGGTGAAGGTTGTACGGGCAAACTGCGGGAGCTCCTTGTCGGGGTGAATTCCGAGGAGCAGATCAAGGAAGCGTCTGTGCAGCCGGCTTCTTGAGTTGAGAGTGTTGACCAGTCTGCCAGAAGCTCGTGCCGCTCCGGCCATGCGGTCAGGGTCGCCGAGGATACGGTCACGCAACCTGGTTCCGCTAACCCGGGTTCGTTGCGCCTTGTACCTGTGGACCAGCTTCGGAAAGTCCAACTGGAACTTGTGCTCGTCACGGACGCTGTAGGGGCACTGCACTTCACAGAGCTTGCATTGGAAACATGCATCCATGATCTGAGCGGTCTCGTTTGCAGTTATCAACCTCACGTCGCCGTCGTGGCGTTCATCTAGGAACGCAAACAGTGCAGGGAAGCTGTCGCAGTACTTGAAGCACATTCGACAGCCGTGGCAGATTTCGAACGTGCGGTCGATCTCCCCTTTCAGGGCGGCGGGGTCCCAGTAGAGGTCGTCAGATGGGTCGTATGCGAGCCCTGAGGTTGGGGAGTACGAGATGGAGCCGTGGTCAGAATCCGTCATAGGTCATCTTCTGGCTTGTAGCAGTACTCGCCAGCGCTTCCTTTGGCTGCCACTAGAAGCAGATGGAGTAGCTGCTAGGTGGGAGCGTGTGCTTAGTTGATTGAGTCGAGCATCGACTGGAAACGACCGGCGTGGGCTTTTTCAGCCTTGGCGAGGGTCTCGAACCAGTCGGCGATTTCGTCAAAGCCCTCTTCACGGGCGGTCTTAGCCATACCCGGGTACATGTCGGTGTACTCATGGGTTTCGCCGGCCACTGATGCAGCCAGGTTCTCATGGGTGTCACCTATAGGGAGGCCAGTGGCCGGGTCACCTACGCTCTTGAGATAGTCAAGGTGGCCATGGGCGTGGCCGGTCTCACCATCTGCGGTATCACGGAAATTACCTGCCACGTCGGGGTAGCCCTCAATGTCGGCCACCTTGGCAAAGTAGATATACCGGCGGTTGGCTTGTGATTCACCGGCGAACGCCGCCTTCAGGTTTTCATGTGTTTGGGTTCCGTCGAGACTCACAGCTTTTCTCCTGATGGCTAGTTGGCATGACGAGCAGGAATGCGTTTTGGCTGTCCACCTTCCTAGCTCTGAGTTTAGGCTCGGAGAGTGCTCTTTTTCGCCACTGGTCCTGAAGGCAAAGAGAGGCCGATAAGAACGACAGGGACCAACATCCACTTTTGGGTTGCCTGCAGACACCAGTCTCCGGGTCTGATTCGAAGGTCTGATCATGTCGGGACCATCGTTCTTCTTCGGAGAGCAGGTTATGTCCGGTGACGTGAGGTCTAGGCTCCGAAAGTTGCTACGTCGGGGCCAACGATCTCCTTGAAGATCTCCAGGACCTCGCCATCCTCAGCATGGCGGCCATTCTCATCCTTAGAGTAGATGAGTTCGCCGTCGACCCTCACGTCGTAGATGCCATTGGAACCAGTTACTAGGCGCAGGTCGCTGATGACATGCTGATAGTTGGTTAGTAGGTCTCTGGCCGTGCTCACGGCACGGGTGGAATAGTCTCAGGGAACGCAGTAGGTGATCTCGATGCAGTGCATGCTCAGCCGGTTTTCGTGGGCCTGTCGTCCATGCCGAACGAGGTTAGCCGCAGGGCCTGTCTTGTTTTAGCGCACCGGCGACCCGCAGTGACGACCGGTCTGCTCGAACGGTCGTACGGCCCCCGGCCGGAATAATTCCGAGAGGTTCGCCATCGGCCCGCATGCTACCGGTGACGCCCTTACCTCCGGGGTCATCCAGCAATTCGAGTGAAACCTCGACAGCCCTGAACATCGACACCTTGGGGTGCTCCACATGGGTGCCGGTATTGACCATACGAAAGGACTGGAGCAGTTCAAGTCGGCTCACGTCTCCGACTAGACAGATGTCCATGAGGCCATCGGTCGGGTTAGCACCAGGACAGATTTCCATTCCACCTCCGAACCATGCTGTGTTAGCAACGACGATGGCTGCTGCTGCTAGCTCGGTTGCCTTGCCATCAAGGGTGAGGCGGTAGGTGGTGGGTACCATGCGTGGAATTTCTAAGAGTGTGGCGATCGTGTAGCGGAAGGCACCCCGGGGAAAGCGCATGGAGTTGGCTCGACTGTTCACATTGGTGGGAAAGCCCGCTACGAGGCTGGTGACCACGGGACGGGCAGCGCCGGTGATGAGGTTGATGGAAACGGGCTCAGAGAGGGCTCGGTCAACGCGTTGGGCTAGGTCACCCTCAAGAAGCTCCAATGCCCTTGCAGCGTCATCTCCAGTGCCAGTCGGGATGATTCCCAGAATCCTGTCAGTGTCGGAGAGAACAGATGCCGCCAAGTGCACGGTCCCATCTCCGCCCATTACGAGAACTCGCTCGGCTGGGGAGTTGGCAACAGCCTCAATGCTTGCAGAGGAGGATCTAGCTTCAAGGAGTTCAGGCTTGACACCCCGCCGGTGCAGAAGTTCCAACACGGTTTTCAGGTTCCGGGAGGCCCGGCCAGCGTTTGCAGCCGGGTTGACGAGAAGCGCCACTGCCGGGTGGTCGAGTTTGATGAAACTGCTCATGGTCACATCATCGCCCACGGCAACTCCAGATGAAGGTTTCCCATCGGTAGCCTCGTCGCCCATGGCCAGAACTTCCTGTTTCCCACGCGGTCCGGTAGTGCCAGTGCTTCTCCTTGCAGTCGCTCTGGCAGCCTGCGGAACTTCAAGCATCGCACCGTTGCTGCCTACAGATGAGGGTGTACTCCGTGTGGTCGCCCTCGATTCGCTCGACTTCGATGCTGACCAGTACGAAGCTGAAGTCGGAGACATCGAGATTCGGTATGTGCTTGATGGGATGCAGGGCCACTCGCTGGTGATCGAAGGATCCGAGAATCAGTTGAGACTGGAGGTAAGTGGAGGTTCCACAGACTCTGGGGCTATTGCGCTGGAGGCAGGTCGCTACATCCTCTACTGCGATATTCCCGGACACAGGGAAGGTGGCATGGAGGCCAGGTTGCTGGTCCGGTGAGGTTCCAGATCTGACGCGAGGTGAACCACCTCAACCCAACCCAGCCGTAGGGGCTGAACATGTCGTTGAAGGGCGTCGGGACCTGTTGCTGTCTCTATCAGGGCGCGCCATGTGTGACAGTTCAGCCCAAGATCTCGAACAACAGGTAGAGAACCAAGGTTATGACGAAGCCGTACTTGATGGTGTCAGTGTGCTTGTCAAGGACGAGCCGATTCAGGACACCATCGTACCCACCTACCTTTCCTAGCGCCGAGAGCTCCATTGCAATCCAGATGACGGCGAAGACGATCCAGAGAACCACTCGTGAACTCGAGTCGGGGGTGCCGAAGTTCGGACCACCGAAGTGGCTGGGCCACATCATCGTGAAGATGAGGGGGATGGAGAAGAGTGTGTTGACACGGCTTGCCCTGCCGGCCCGTTTGGCAGCTGCCGGAGCGGAGGCATCGGCCTCGCCGCCCCCGGCCACCGCTACCGATGAGCCGATGACGACCTGCTGTGCTGGCCAGATGACCATCCACACGTTGGCTGCCATGGTGGTACCGAGCAGCGCACCAAAGAGGATTCCCATCCCCGCAGCAGACTGCCAATAGGTGGTGCTTGACAGGACCTCCTGGTGGATCAGGATCCAGATGCCTGACACCCAGGTGAGGGCTGCTGCCCAGCGGAACCACCAGAGAGTTCGCCAGGTGATCTTTCGTAGTGCCTCACCCCTGGCAGCCTCGTTCATCTCACCGAAAGCGGAGCCTTGGATGAAGTTGAAGAAGTACAGGAGGCCTATCCAGGTGATCCCACCTAGGTAATGGGCGAACCGACCCACGGCCTGTCCACCTCCGGCAATGCCCATCCAGTCACTGAAAAGTTCCACGGGGGTCCCCTTTGTCGGTTCTGATCCTGTTTTCAGGATCGTTGCTTAGCTCGATACTTCCGGTGATTTCGACCGACTGATCATGGCATGCTTCCAAGCCAGTGCCAACCATCCCGGTTTTGACTTGCGGTTCAGGTCCAGTTCACTGTCATTCCAGTCTCAATCCACCAGTACGTCTGAGAACCGGTCACGGAGCGTCTTTTTTGAGAACTTACCTACCGATGTCTTTGGCACCTCTTCGATGAACTCGATCCGGTCGGGCATCCACCACTTGACTACCCGTCCGTCCAACCAAGCTAAGATGTCGTCAGCGCTGAGTGTCGCACCCTCGGCAGTCACGACACATGCCATGGCCCGTTCACCCCACTTGGTTGAGGCCACACCAATCACGGCAGCCTCGGCTACATCCGGGTGGGCCATGATCTCGTTCTCCAGTTCGACCGAGCTGATCCATTCACCTCCTGACTTGATGAGGTCCTTGGTGCGATCCACGAGTCGGATGTATCCCTCAGAGTCGGCGCTCGCGACGTCGCCGGTCTTGAGCCACCCGTCGTCGGTAAACGAGTCGCGGGAACGGTCGTCGTTGTAGTAGGTGCGCGCAATCCATGGCCCCCGCACTTGCAGTTCCCCTCTCGACTCACCGTCCCAGGCCACCTCCTCACCTGTGTCCGCGTCAGCGATACGGAAGTCGACTGCTGGTGAGATCAGACCGATAGTTGTTCTCAGATCCGCCTTGGCGTCATCGTCTAGGTGCTCGAGGGTCGACTTGATCTGACAGACCGCAGCCAGTGGACTGGTCTCAGTCATGCCCCATGCTTGCAGGATTGGGAGACCGGTCATCTGTCGGTACCCCTCCGAGAGGGTTCTGGGTACAGCTGAGCCTCCACATGTGATGTTGCGGAGGGCAGAAACGTCTCGGCCCTCCAGTTCTGGGAGCACACCCATCCAGATCGTGGGAACACCGGCAGCGAGGGTGACCCTTTCGGTTTCAACGAGGTCAGCAAGAGCGCCGGGGGTCAGATTGGCTCCCGGCATGACCAGTGTCGCTCCCGTGGTGACTCCAGCGTGAGCCAGGCCCCATGCGTTGGCGTGGAACATCGGAACAACTGGCAGGATCACATCTTTCTCGTTTGTCCCGAGCGTGTCAGCCATCATGGCGCCGAAGGTGTGGAGCACCATCGATCGATGTGAGTAGACAACCCCTTTGGGGTCACCGGTAGTTCCTGAGGTATACATCATCGAGCCAGCACGGTTCTCGTCGACGCGGGTCCACTCCACTGGCGAGGCTGTTTCCAGGAGTTCCTCGTAGTCGTGTACCTCTGCCCTGATGGCATTGGCGTCGGGTGCTGGAGCACCATCATCCATGAGGACCACGTGTCGCACCGTTTCGAAGGCATCCATGAGGGGCCAGATCAGGCCTGCCACCGACTGGTCTACGAAGATGACCTCGTCTTCAGCATGGTTGGCGATGTAGGTGAGCTGGTCGGGGAAGAGGCGTAGGTTCAGTGTGTGGGTTACCCTCCCCGTGCACGGTGGAGCGAAGTAGAGCTCCAGATGGCGGGAGGTGTTCCAAGCGAACGTGGCGACTCGACCGTCCTCGCTGATGCCTAGGTCGTTAAGGACTCCACCTAGGCGACGGGTGCGTTCACCCCAGTCGCCATAGGAGAGGCGTTCACAGCCGGTTGGTGTGGCCGTCACAATCTGCTTGTCGGCAAAAAGGTTGGTGGCCCGGTCGAAGAGGTGGATCAGTGATAGAGGCGTTTCCATCATCAGTCCGTCCATCGGAGGTGCTCCCTTTCCTAGTGGATGTCAGAAGAGTGTGTATGTGCGAGTGATATGCGGTGCCCTGTACGTGGGCGGGACGGTAGCAAATCGGCCACTACTGGTCTCAGCCCAGCGTAGATGCCACCCCGAGTCCTATCAGGATCAGGTTGCGGAGGATGTGCTTCCACGACAGTGGCTGAATAGACCACGCCCCGAAGCAACCACACGCATCGCGGTAGCCCGCCATGAGGCGGCCCGTGATTAGTGTTGTGAATGCCGCAAGGAGGGCCACCGCACATGGCCCCCCGGTTCGGGGGTCTACTACCAATAACAGGGCAGTTGCGGCCTCGGTTACCGGAAGCACGATGGCCATTAGGAGCGGGTTGGGTAGGCCAAAGCCCTTGATGGTCTGACGTGTGATCGTGGGACTACGGAACTTGGTGCCGGCCGCGATCGCGAATACGACCGCAAGCACGGCCGCAGCCATCCTTCCAACTCCCATGTTCATCGATGGCCCGACATCGCCAACGGTCGATCTCTAGTACCCGAGAGCCACGTCAACGGGAGCCAGGAGGTCCCGGTGTTCCACGAACCTTCGCACGTTCTCCTCTACGAATGGGGTGAGCAATGCAAGGCCCATCTCAGGTGTGTTGCCGATATGGGGAGTGATCAGGCAGTTTGGAAGGGTCCAGAGGGGGTGTCCGTCTGGTAGTGGTTCTGGGTCGGTTACATCGAGGGCGGCACCACCGATGACTTGCTCGGTGAGGGCGGAGATGAGGTCATTGGTGACAACGTGGCCACCTCGGGCCACGTTTACGATCCAGGCGTCATCGGGTAGGAGTTTCATTCGACGAGAGTCGATGATCCCTGAGGTCTGCGGAGTAAGAGCGAGGGCTAGAACCAGTAGGTCTGTCTGGGGGAGTAGGCCGTCGAGGAGATCAACAGTGACGGTGCGGTCAGCCCCAGGGAGGGGTACGTCGGTTCGTCGGACGACCGTTGTCTTACAGCCGAAGGGGGCCAAGAGTGGAAGGAGGCTTGTGGCGATTCCTCCACCTCCTAACACGGTGACTCGCGAGTGGGCCAGTTGACGACCAGCGGGTTCTGACCAGGTGTCGGTTCGTGAATAGCCATGGAGGTTCTTGCACACTGCTAGGAGGAGCGCCATAACTGTCTCTGCTACAGCAGGTGCATAGACCCCTTTGCCACACGTCCACGTGAGGTGGTCGTCGAGGTGTTGTGCGAATGGTTCGATTCCCGCATAGGGCAACTGCACCCAACTCAGGTCATCGGCACCATCAATTACGGACGGAAACAGGTCTGGCCTCGCAGGGTCGGCCCAGACAAGGCCCTCTGCGTTGGCGGGGTCGACGAGGTTGGCACCGCCCCGTTCAACCGCTGAACGCATCGCCTCGTACATCGGAGGCCTTGTGTGGGGGGCCACCGCCACTCGTCGAGTCACCCAGAAATCCTACCCGTGGGTGAATCGCCAGACTTCGGAGGCCACGGTGAGAGTGGGTTACCTCTCAGGGGGTGGCAGGAGTTCCGACGTATGGCATCGGATCTCCAGCAGCTGGGATCTCCGGTCGAGTCCACGCGGTCAGATTGGCCAGGTCGGTTGCAACCGATCGCCATGCTTCAGGGTCCCAGCCCTCGGCTATGCCGATTTGGTAGCCGTCCTGTCGGATAGTTACGAATGCCGGAAGAGTCGAGAGGCCAAGAGAATGCACGAACTCACGGTCGGGATCGGCAAGGCACAGAATCTCGTTGGCTAGTGGGCCAATGAACTTGTGGGCCCCTTCACTATCGGTTCCACTCACAACGAAGGCAACACGGACGTCGGCGCCACTGAATGCGGTAAGGATGCGACGGGCAGTGTCCAGGAGCCATGAACTCTCATGGGTGAACGGGTCCAGGACGACAGTCGCCATGTGGAAGGTCGTCAGCCATTCGAGGAGAGGACGCGATACCCCGCCCACCTGGTGCAACTGGGCCTCACTCAAGTTCTTGAGCGTCTCTGTGTCTGCCACGGCGGATGACGCTAGCGCGCCAGCATCGAATCTGCTGGTTCCTCGCGTGTTGTCGTAGTCCAGTTGAGGTTAGGTCGTGTCTGTCGCCTATTGCTTGCTAAGTCCTGCAAGGAGAGCACTGAAGGCACCGTCGGCAAGCGCCAACATCTCCTCGTCACTTCTGTCCTGAATAGGGTGGTCGACGAACACCCCTCGGACTGGTAGTCCGAGGGCTGCTGCTTGTACCTCTGCCGCGTCCTCGAAGGGCCCGGAGGCCACGAACACACCGGGAACTCCCCGGCGTTCAAGATCGTCGATGTCGTGCACACTGCACGTTGTACAGGATCCTCAATCAGCCAGTGCTTCTATGACAGCGTCGCAAGTGATTGCGATCTCGTGCCGCAAGTCAACCGGAGCTGGCTTGGTGAAGGTCGGCTTGGCATAGCGTTTCACGTAGACACCCAACTCAACGAGGTGTTCCTGCACCCTGTCGAGAAAGATGTTTCCGCGGGGTTTTGAGATGTCGAGAAGTCCGACAGTGAGGCCAGTGAGAGTTTTGTGTCGGAGTGTTAGTTCGCGTTCGGCCGGGTGGCCCTCAGCCGTAGGGTCAAGGACCGTTAGGCCAGAATGAACGATGTCTGTCATGGCGTTATCTCCTTCGTTACGGGTTCGCTGCCGGACGGGCCGTTGATCCAGCCACCGATGATCGCTGAAAAGAGTCCAGCAGGTCCTCCGGCATGGACAACGAGCAGTCCACCAGGTCGAAACTTGGGTAGTGATAAGCCAGCGAAGTCTGTTGGTAGGCCCTCTTCGATATCTCCTGACCCAACCAGGATTGTGTCGGCATCTACCACTAGGTGGCTTGAGAGTTCGGCTGTAAAGCGGGAGCGGTTCCAGCCTGCATCCGCGTATCTGGCCATGTGCTCGGGCGACAGAACAAGCATTGCGTCCATGCCCATCACAACCCGTGATGAGACCGTACCTAGGAGGGATTCGGCCAGCGTTCGGGTGAGAGAATCCGCTGACCTGCTCTTTTGATCCATAACTAGGCGGGGCCCCTCACCTGTGAATGCTGTGACCGTGTTTTGGTTGGTGGCAAAGCCACGTTCTTCAGAAAGACTTGTCCACGGCGATCCAGCCTGGTCCTCTGCGAAGCAGAAACCCTGCTTTCCCATGTGGCCGAAGGTGGCCCTGTCGATGCCACCAGGTGAACCTCCGCCGACATTGTGGATCACCAGTTGGACGGCCCGGCCGATGGTGCTGTTAGCCCGGTTGCCGTGCCCGAGCACATTGATACTGTGATTCATGTCGATCTTGCTCACGATTGGACCACTAACGACAAGTATCGGCCCAACGGACATTGTCGTGGCAAGTACACCGTGCATGTTGAAGTCGTCGGTGCACACGGCTTCAAGGGCTGTGAGTACCACAGGCAGGTATTCGGGCCGACAACCTGCCATGACGGCATTGATGGCGACCTTCTCCACCGTACATTCGATGAGGCGCGGTGGGATAACTGCGACGATTTCAGACGGATGCCGTGAAGTGCCTGAGAGCATCTGTTGGACGCGGCCCTCTGTTGGTGCAACGACCGGTAGGCCGTCCGTCCAACCTTTGTCGAACATTGCCTCACTATTGTCCTCAAGGGAAGCGAACCGGAGACGACGCGATTGAAGTGCTGCAATGGCATCAGAGCCGTCCTGTGGTGCCCCATACCTGCTCCTTAGTTCATCAACCCGCCCGGGGTCGGCTGTGAGAGAACCTCAACCAGGCTTGAAGGGTGGCAGGTCCAGCCCAAGGCCTTTTTGGCCAGTTAGGCCCTCCCAGGCGGCGCGCTGCCAGCCTGTCGTCCTCTCGACCTCATGGCCATCCTCAAATCGCAACAGCGTGGGAACGGCATCGAGATTCAATCCCCAACTCACCAGGAGATCGGTGTCGTCTACTACCCACTGCGCTTCGGCCGGGAAAGTGGGGTCATCCTGGGTAAACACCATCAGGTCAATATCAGATGCCAATTGTTCAAGCACCGGAACCACCAACTGGCAGGTAGGGCACTCACTTTTTACTACTACTACGACACCGTCTTTCACTGGGGGAGAACTCACATGGCGAGTATCGCGCACGTCGTTGCCAACATGGCAAGTGTTGAGAAGAACAATTGTTTTGATATCTCATTGCCCTCAGGGTCTGTACTACAGGGAACTGCTCACGTCGTCCCTGCTTGAGACAGTCGTCCTTCCTGCCAAGTCCCTAGCAGCCTGAACTGGTGAAGTGCCCGGCTACCCTCGCGCTTGGCTTCGTATCAGAAGTGACCAAGGAGAAACCGTGGCAGACAGCCAGAAGGAAGACAACCAGGAAGCTCGGCAGGGGCCTGTTACCCCCGAACGGTATCGGCAGGTGCTCGGACGTTTTCCGACTGGTGTGACCCTCGTAACTGGGATGGATGGTGACGAACCCCTGGCCATTGTCATCGGATCGTTCGTGTCGGTCTCTATAGACCCACCTCTCGTGGGGTTCTTCATTGGTAGTAATGCCAGGACCTGGCAGCGGATCAGGAAAGGCGGTTCGTTCTGTGTGAACGTGTTGGCTGACGATCAAGTTGACATGGCTGAGGCATTCTTTGCCCGCGAGAGAGACCCCTGGGAGGGGACCGACTGGGTTCCGGGGCTCTCAGGTTCTCCAGTCATTCCTTCCTGCGTGGCCAGCATCGACTGTTCCATGTTCGACCTGATGGACGCTGGCGATCATTATTTTGTAGTTGGTGAGGTCATCGACCTGAGGGATCACGGCACCGGTGGCTCGCCCCTGGTCTTCCTGGGTGGTTCGTACGGGCCTGTTGGAGCCTCGTTCAGGTTGGGGCCCTGATGCCGATCTACGCAATCGGCACCCTTGAACCCGATATCCATCCATCGGCTTATGTGCACCCTCAGGCGGTACTGATCGGTGCTGTGGTGCTCGGCCCTGAGTCAAGTGTCTGGCCCCATGCTGTGATTAGGGCAGATGAGAACAGGATCGTCATCGGCGCCAGGTCCTCAGTGCAGGACTGCGCCGTTCTTCACTGCACAGTCGACCTACCAACGATTGTCGGTGACGATGTCACCCTTGGTCATTTGTGTCACCTCGAGGGTTGCACTATCGAGGAGCAGGTCGTGGTTGGCGTCGGCTCCGTGGTCCTACACGAAGCCTTCGTCGGAAGGGGATCAATCGTGGGTGCGAATGCCGTTATCCGCAATGGCCAGGTCGTGCCACCTCTTTCGATGGCTCTGGGGGTTCCTGCCGCAGTCAGGGAGGGCGTAATGCTCGAGGGTGCCAACCTTGAGAATGCCGAGATCTACGTAGAGAGGGCTCGCTTATTCAGGACAGCCCTCCGTCGCTTGGACTGAGATTGTGGACGGGCGGGATAACCAACACTTCTACTCAGATGGCCTGCGTCTGTCAGCCCACCTCGAACAGCCTGACCTTGAGGGGGTTGGTGCCGATGGTGGGCCGCTCGTTAATGGCGACGTCCCAGCGGTACTAATCTGCCACGGATTCCCGAGCGGACCCGGTGGCGGGGCCAACTCACCAGCGACGTTCCCGGAGTTGGCTAGGAGGATTTCTACCGAGTTGGGGTGGGTGGCAATGGTTCCCCACTTTCGCGGCATGCCCGGTTCGGAGGGAAGCTTCAGCCTTGATGGCTGGCGTGACGACCTGGTTGCAGCGGTTCGACACCTCAGAGACAGCGAGAATGTCGGAGTGCAGGTAGGTGGCGTCTGGGCAGTCGGTTTCGGCACCGGTGCAGGCCTAGCAATTTGTGCTGCTGTCATTGATCCCACCATCAGGGGTGTTGGAGCTCTGGCTACGCCGGCTGACTGGTCCGACTGGGCGAAAAACCCGCGTCGGTTGCTGCTTCACGCACGCGACGCGGGTCTTGTTTCGGACACTGACTTTCCTACTGACTTTGAGAGTTGGGCAGGTGCACTGGCGTCAGTGTCCCCCGAGGCCTCGGTCGCTGACCTTTTTCCAAGAGACCTTCTGCTGGTGCACGGAAGCGACGACAATGCCGTGCCGCCGCTTGACGCCCGAGCATTGGCTGCGGCACACGGTTCCGCCGACTTGCGCATGATTAGCGGAGCTGGCCACCATCTGCGCCATGATCCGAGGGCAATCGCCGTATTGTTGGGCTGGTTGGTCCGCCAGCGGCGCCTAAACGGACACCGCTCCTGACAGGTGAGCTTTCCGGGAGAGTCCTGTGGAACCTTGGAAAGGATTGTTACTATCTACGTAGGAGAAATAACCTAAGTCGACTTTTCGGGGCCCAACCCGGAATCCTGAAACTGGGAATCAGACCAGATATGACACGTGCCGAGATCGACCTTGACCTGAGCCGCTACAAGCTGGGATGGAGCGATAAAGAGGACTATGTCTTCAAGCCCAAGAAGGGTCTCAACGAGGACATAGTCAGGGAGATTTCCGGCATGAAGGGCGAGCCCGACTGGATGGTCGACTTTCGCCTCAGGTCCTACCAGCGCTTTGGTGACCGTCCCCTACCGTGGTGGGGTGGCGATCTGTCGGGAATCGACTTCGACGACATCTATTACTACATCAAGCCCACGACTGCTCAGGCCGATGACTGGGACGACGTTCCCGAGGCGATCAAGAACACCTATGAGAAACTCGGAATCCCCGAAGCCGAGCGTAAGTACCTGGCTGGAGTAACGGCTCAGTACGAATCGGAGGTGGTCTACCACCGCAACCGTGAGGACCTTGAGGCACAGGGTGTCATCTTCTGCGACATGGACACAGCCCTGCGAGAACATCCAGAAATTGTCAAGGCCTGGTTCGGGCGTGTGATTCCGCCCAATGACAACAAGTTCTCGGCCCTGAACTCAGCCGTCTGGAGTGGTGGTTCATTCATCTACGTGCCACCCGGGGTGAAGGTAGAGATGCCCCTTCAGGCCTATTTCCGCATCAATGCTGAGAACATGGGCCAGTTTGAGAGGACACTGATAATCGCCGACGAGGGTTCTGAGGTTCATTACATTGAGGGCTGTTCGGCACCGGTGTATACGACCGACTCGCTCCACTCTGCCGTTGTCGAAATAGTTGTGAGGGCCTCGGCGCGCGTCACCTACACAACTATTCAGAACTGGTCCAACAACGTCTACAACCTGGTCACCAAGAGGGCCCGAGTGGAGGCTGAGGGACACATGGAGTGGATCGACGGGAATATCGGATCGCGCCTCACCATGAAGTACCCAGCGGTTGTCTTGGTGGGCCCCAAGGCTTCCGGTGAGGTGTTGTCAGTGGCTTACGCTGGTGCTGGCCAGCATCAGGATGCAGGGGCCAAGATGACCCACGTTGCTTCCGAGACGACTTCCAAGATCGTGTCCAAGTCAATCTCAAAGGATGGTGGTCGCTCCAGCTACCGAGGCCTCGTGAGGATCGAGGAGGAGGCCTACGGATGCAAGAGTCACGTCCAGTGCGACGCCCTGATCCTCGATGATGAGAGTATCTCCGACACCTACCCCTACATGGAGGTAGGAGCCACTGACGCAGTCGTCGGACACGAAGCAACAGTCTCCAAGGTGGCTGATGACCAACTCTTCTACCTGATGAGCAGAGGCCTCACTGCCGAACAGGCAATGTCAATGGTCGTCAATGGCTTTATCGAACCCATTACCAGGACCCTTCCAATGGAGTATGCAGTTGAGTGGAGCCGCCTGATCGAACTGCAGATGGAAGGGTCTGTCGGCTGATCGTCTCAATCGACTAGGAATGTCCCATGCCGATGAGGGAGGACTGCAAACATTTCGAAAGCCGTAGCTATCCGAACGGAGACACGGTACGAAAGTGTGACCATGATCTTGCTCCGGAGGCTCCTTGGCGCTGTCCAGAGGAGTGTGGTTCTTTTCAGAAGAGGCGAATAGACGTGGATTGGAGTCAAGGCTCTCTGGTAACGCCGGCGACACCGGATGAACCAGCAGGGCTAGGAGACGATGGAAGTATCGCAGCACTCTTGGACGCTGCGGAAGACATTGTCAACGAAGCTGCTCCGGGGGTACTTGCCGACTTTGAATCCGAACGTGGAGGTACCGGAAAACTGAGACGGCTTCTAGGGCGCGTCAAAAAGGAGAGGCGAGGAAAAGGTGGTGGAGGAGGAAGTGGTTAGCGTTTCCGCCTCTGGGTGTTGGGGTTTCGGTACCTCAGTGCCTGGGATCCAGTCGTGTCTTTGTTGCCGCCAGAACTAGAACGTTTGTCATTGATCCTCTGTCAGTTTCGAGACTGCCGACCAAAGAACTCCCAGATCACTTCGGTTGCAGAGAAGTCTCGATTAATCGGTGATACCCAATCGTGGATGATATTTCCTTCCTCGTCGAAGATGTCTTCAAGGCCCGGCCACGTGTGGCCAGCATCACTGGCGGCGAAGAGAACAGTCTCTGAGCCTTCCGGGCATTCCCATTCGGTCCTTGTGGTGGCTCCGAAGCTAACCGGATCAAGGATTGCTGACGGGTAGCCTCTAGGTAGCCATGCAGGAAACCACCATCAAGTTGAGCGTTCCCGGTAATGATCTGATGTCGGTCCTGGTGGGCGAGCACGATGAGTTGCTACGCCAGGTGGAGGCAGCCTTCCCCCAAGCCGAAATCCACGTCCGTGGTAATCAGATCACGATTGCTGGTGAGCAGGCTGACATCGTTCGGCGAGTGTTCGATGAATTGGTGCTGCTGTTGGAGCGAGACCTGCCTGTCGATGATCGCACTCTGGAGCGGGCTATCGACATGGTTCTTGCCGATGAGCGGCCTTCCGACATTCTGACTAACGAGATTTTTCGTACCTCGCGGGGTAAGCCGATCCGTCCCCGGTCAACTGGCCAACAGCACTATGTCAGGACCGTGACCGACAACGTCATTACCTTCGCGATCGGTCCGGCTGGCACGGGAAAGAGTTGGTTGGCAGTGGCTCTAGCCGTACGGGCGCTACAGGCCGGACAGGTTGACCGAATAGTGCTTACCAGGCCACTAGTCGAAGCGGGTGAGCGAGTTGGCTTCCTGCCGGGTGACCTGATGGCCAAGGTAGATCCCTATTTTCGACCCCTATACGACGCCCTCTTTGACATGCTCGACATGGATACGGCACAGCGACTACTCGAACGTGGTGAGGTTGAGGTCGCCCCGCTTGCATTCATGCGCGGTCGAACCCTCAACAACAGTTTTGTGATTCTGGATGAGGCCCAGAACACCACTCCAGAGCAGATGAAGATGTTTCTGACTCGGTTGGGCTTCGGCTCAAAGGTAATCGTCACTGGCGATATCAGCCAGACCGATGTACCGGGTGGGCGGAGTGGGCTTGCCGACCTTGAATCCATCTTGTCTGGCATTAGCGGCCTTGGTTTTGTGTATCTGAGTAGTCGCGACGTGGTTCGTCACAGGATCGTTCAAGACATAGTTGAGGCCTATGGGGCTGTTGGGGCTGGCGGGGACCCAAGATCCCAGGGGCGAAACGCGAGCTTCGAATAGGTCCGTGATGAGAGAGGAACCTCCTGAACCCCGCCCGCGTGTCACCGTGGATACGCGGACTATGGAAAATGTCGATGATGTTTCTGCAGACGTATCTCGGTGGGTGGCACTCGCAGAGCATGTTCTGATCAACGAGGGCCTTGGCTCCCGGCAAGTTGAACTGACGGTGCACCTGGTCGATGAGGATTCGATAGCGGAACTGAACCATGAGCACATGGGTGGCCAAGGACCTACAGATGTCCTGGCATTCCCGATAGATGATCCAGCCGAGGTGCCTCATGACCAGGCTGTTTTATTGGGTGACGTGGTGATTTGTCCGGAAGTGGCTGCAAGGCAAGTTCATTTTGGCGCCGGTGGTCGTGATACTTCTTCGGCCGGGGATGGACTTCAGGGGGAGGTGTCTCAACTCTTAGTCCATGGAGCCCTGCACCTTCTGGGCTACGACCATGCCGAACGGGGAGAGCGCGAGGTCATGCAGAGGCGAGAAAGTGAGCTCCTAGAGGGGTTTGGCAACTGATGGCTGTCGCAGAGGTCGTGGGCTTCATTTTCGTGATCCTGGCAACAGGTTGTACAGCGGTGCTAGTGGGAGCTGAGACAAGTCTTCTCCACATTGGTCGAGCCAGAGCCGAGGTGATCGGAGACGGAGTGGGTGGTGATGACCGCGTTGAGGACTTGTTGGCCCTGCTCGACCGGCGGCCGGAGTCTCTCAGACCAGTCGCGTTGGCGCTGGTCGTATCTCGGATGGTTCTGGTCAGCTTGGTTGTCAGCTGGGTCTACTCACGCTTTGGTGCCGGATGGGTGCCCCCTTCAGTTGCTGTTCTTGCGATAGTGGCGTTTGTTGTGGCTGAGTCACTTCCCCGGGTTATTGCACTTCGTAGACCAGATAAGGCTGCTCTTTGGTCCGTTTCAGTCGTTGGAGTCGTTAGCTCGATCCTGCCCCTCCGTTGGCTAGCAACCCTTCTCACGATGATCTCTGAACGGCTTTTGCCCAGGTACGCCCGCGAGTCTGGGCCAGTTGTTACCGAAGAGGAACTGTTGGCCGTTGCCGACAGGGCTCTAGCGACGCACTCCATCGACGAGGAGGAACACGAGCTCATTGGTTCAGTGATCGCGTTTGGTGACACGCTGGTCAGAGAGGTGATGGTTCCTAGGCCAGACATCATTGGCGTCGAGAATGGCTGCACCGTGCAGATGGCGCTGGAGGAGGCTGTATCCGGTGGCCACAGCCGCATTCCAGTGAGCGGAACCGGGATCGACGACATCGTCGGAGTGGTCCATGTCAAGGACCTGGCAAAGGCCCACCTGGACGACAGGAGTGGTGACCCTGTGGTTGAAATGTCGCGGTCGCCGATGTTCGTCCCAGAGACCATGAAGGCTGACGACCTGCTACGAAAAATGCAGTCAGAGCGCTTCCACTTGGCAGTGGTCGTTGACGAGTATGGAGGAACCGCCGGTCTGGTAACTATGGAGGACCTGCTCGAGGAGGTTGTCGGCGAGATTGTTGACGAGTTTGACATGGAAGAGCCTTTGTCCCAGTCTCTCGCCGGAGGGGATGTTCGGGTTCACGGACGGATGCCGGTCGATGAACTGAATGACTTGTTGGGCGAAGGTCTGCCGGACGGTGACTGGGACACTGTTGGTGGCCTCATTTTTGACGCTCTTGGCCATGTGCCTTCGGTTGGGGAAACTGTCGAGTTTTCGGGATGGCGTTTCTGTGTCGAACAAGTCGTGGGCCGTCGAATCACGAGAATTCGCATCGGCAGTCTTGAGGCCGGCCTGTGACGGTGGATCCGGAGTTGGAGGGTGGTGGAGTCCGGGCTCCAGTTTCTGGCTACGGGAGGGTCGTTCAGCAGCCGGAGGGTCACCGTTCAGGGTTTGTAACCCTGGTTGGAAGGCCCAATGTAGGTAAATCCACCTTGTTGAACCGCATATTGGGAACCAAGGTGACCATCGTGTCCGACAAGCCGCAGACCACCCGGACAGAAGTGCGCGGTGTGCTCACGAGGCCCGAGGTGCAAGCCGTGTTCTGTGACACACCTGGAATTCACAAGCCGAGAACCCTGTTGGGGCAACGTCTGAACGACACTGCCAGAGCGGCGTTGGCTGACATGGATGTCGTGCTGTTCCTCGTGACAGCGGATGGTCCTATCGGTAGGGGAGACAGGTTCATCGCTGAGACCCTTCCATCCGAAAGGACCATATTGGTTCTCAACAAGGTCGACTCGGTCGGTCAGGAGCAGGTGATTGGGCAGTTGAGTGAAGTAGCAAAGTTCGATTTTGATGAGTACTTCCCGGTGTCTGCCAAGACCGGAAGGGGAGTAGATGCCCTGCTGGAGCACGTGTTGGAAAGGCTTTCAGAGGGCCCGCGGTACTACCCCGAAGAAATGGTCTCTGATGTGCCGGAAGCGTTCTGGGTAGCCGAACTGGTCAGAGAGCAACTTCTGGCAGTGGTCAGGGAAGAATTGCCCCACTCGATCGCCACCAGGGTTACCGAATGGGATTGGCCCAGGATCAGGTGTGAGATCCTGGTTGAGCGCGACTCGCAGAAAGGGATCGTTATCGGGAAGAAGGGCTCAGTCCTTAAAGAGGTCGGAACCCTGGCGCGAGCCCAGTTGCCCGACGGGGCTTTCTTGGAACTGGTAGTAAAGGTTGACAAGGACTGGCAGCGTCGCCCGAAGGCCTTGGATCGTCTGGGCTACTGATTTGCCAGGTTGACTGGGGGGGTCTGGTCTGCTTAGGAGAAGATGCTGTTTGGGTTGGCAGCGAGCAGAGGTGGAGAGGCAGTAGGTTTCGGAAATGCTTCCGTCTGATCTAGATCTCCAGCGGGTCCCCATCCACATCGCATGTGTCATGGATGGCAACGGTCGTTGGGCCGAGCAGAGGGGCTTACCGAGGACCGAGGGTCATACGGCTGGAGAGAGTTCCCTTTTTGATGTTCTCGAGGGAGCCGACAACCTCGGGGTGAGCTGGTTCACGGTGTATGCATTTTCGACGGAGAATTGGCGTCGACCGGCTGAGGAGGTGCAGTTCCTGCTCGGGTTCAATGAGCAGATTCTTGTCAACCGTCGCGACGAGATGCACGAGAGAAACATGCGAGTTCGCTTTATTGGCAGACGCGACCGACGAACGCCCAGGCGGTTAGTGCGCCTGATGGATGAGGCCGAGGAGTTGACCCGCGACAACAGCGGACTGACGTTCACGGTTGCCTTCAACTACGGAGGCAGGGCTGAGTTGGTGGATGCTTTCCAGCAGTTGGTTGATTCTGGCGTCAAGCGTGTTACCGAGAAGGCGATAGCCAGGAACCTCTACGACCCTGAGATGCCTTCCCCGGATCTGGTTATTAGAACCTCTGGCGAGTACCGAGTTTCAAACTTTCTTCTCTGGCAAATCGCCTACAGTGAACTGGTATTCAGTGAGACGCTCTGGCCTGATTTCAGGCGCGAACATCTCTATAGCGCCATCAAGGAATTCCAAGATCGTGACCGTCGTTTCGGCGGGGTTGGAGAGTTGTGACTCTCTACCGCGACAAGGGAGTGGTCATACGAACTTGGCGCCTGGGTGAGGCAGATCGGATCGTGGTGGTGCTCACACCGGAGCATGGCAAGGTCCGTGCTGTTGCCAAGGGCGTGCGTAAAACCCGCAGCAAGTTCGGTGGTCGCCTGGAGCCAACTAACCACGTGGACTTGCAGCTATATGCAGGTAAGGGGGATCTCGGGATCATCACTCAGGCGGAGACGATCGACCGGTTTGAGAGTGTCCGCGCCGACCCGGATCGGTTTAGCGAGGCTTCCGCCCTTCTTGAGGTGGTTGATGCTGTCTCCCCTGATGGCAATCCGGACCGCCAGAGATACGAGATGCTGCTCGGTGCTTTGAAGATCCTCGATCATGCCCCCGCCCCTCTGTTGGTTCCGGCCTTCTACCTCAAGTTGATTGCCCATGAGGGCCTTGCACCCCATTTGGACACCTGCGTTCGTTGTGGGTTGTCGGTACCCTTGGTAGCCATCGATTTTGGAGAGGGGGGAACCCTCTGCGGTGATTGTCGACGTGGACGACCACTTTCGGAAGCGGCCTTGGCGGTGATGAGGGCGATTCTGGGTGGAGGACTTCTCGATGCCCTGGCCGTATTTGACTTGGAGGTCTGTGCTGAGGTTGATGCGACGGCGACAGCAGCCGTGGAGTACCACCTTGAGCGCCGCATGAAGTCAAGGCGAGTGATGGAAAAGGCCTGAGGCGGGGCTTGGCTGCTGCTAAGCCGGGTGGAAAAGCAGAGTCATGCAAGGGGGCTAGGTAGGCCGGTCCGGATTGTTGAGTCCGGGCACCAACGGCACGGTGCCTGACCGACTTCGGTCCACCACAAGGGTGCCGCCGATCCTGTCACCGAGACGGCGATGACCGGTGCTAGTAACAGTAAGCCCAATCTCGATTACCACCATGACTGGTGCCAATAGGCCGAGGATGGTCGGAACCATCCACGGGAGCGTCCGCCCGGCAGCTCCGGTTAGCCCTGGTAGGCCCCCATCGGACCTTCGCACGACACGTAGGCCGGTAACGGCTTTGCCGAGGCTGAATCCGGTAGCTGCTGTCAACAGGATCTGGTTTGCGAGGAAGGCCAAGGTTGGAAAGAGGACATGTGCAGCGCTCAGTCCCACATCGACCTGCCAGGCTTCGTTTCCGATGACAATGCAGCCCTCATCGGAGGTGAACAGTATTGAACAAGCATCCGTGTTCGACACGCCATCTGGCACTTGTCTGTTCTCGGCCCCTGACAACAAGATGATCGTGAAGAGTGTGGCAACGATGAGATTGTCGAGCACCCATGCGATAAGGCGTCGCCCAAGAACCGCTGTGGGATCGGTGTGTTGGTTCACTTTGGCCTGCCCCATCCAACCAGTCTTGCCGATCCGGCAGTGCGGATACTTCCATCACGGGTGAAGCCACACCGAGGTATCGGCCGGTACCCTGCACCGGCATGGTGCTGAACGACGAGACCCTCTTCGAAAAGGTTGTAAATCTCTCCAAGCGTCGCGGGTTCGTGTTCCAGTCCGCTGACATCTACGGCGGTTTTCGCTCCACCTACGACTACGGGCCAATCGGTGTGCTCCTCTTGCGAAACGTGAAAGAGCAGTGGTGGCGAACCATGGTCCAGTTAAGACATGACGTGGTTGGCCTAGATGCATCAATCCTCACGCCTCCCGCCGTATGGGAGGCCTCCGGTCATCTCGCCAACTTCACTGATCCATTGGTTGACTGCAGGAAGTGTGGAGCCCGCCACCGTCAGGACAAACTGGATGAACCCGACACCTGTCCGGCCTGTGGCGAGGTCGGTTCGTTTACTGAGGCTCGACAGTTCAACTTAATGTTCAAGACCTACGCCGGCCCGATGGCAGACTCTGCTGCCGAGGTCTACCTGCGTCCCGAGACCGCACAGGGTATGTTCACGAACTTTGCCAACGTTCTCAACACCAGTCGCAAGAAGCCACCATTCGGTATCGCTCAGATAGGCAAGTCGTTCCGCAATGAGATCACACCCGGCAACTTTGTGTTTCGAACACGCGAGTTCGAGCAGATGGAGATGGAGTTCTTCGTGCCTCCAGCCGAGGCGGATGATTGGTACCGGTATTGGTGCGATGCCAGACGCGACTGGTACCTGGATTTGGGTATACCCGTTGACCACTTGCGCCTCCGTGACCACGATTCCGATGAGTTGAGCCACTATTCGACGGCAACTGCTGATGTGGAGTTCCTCTTTCCATGGGGCTGGGACGAGTTGGAAGGAATTGCCAACCGGACGGACTTTGACCTGATGCGTCACGCGGAGAGTTCTGGGGCACGACTGGAGTATCACGATCCAGGCAGCGGTGATAGGTACGTACCGCACGTGATCGAGCCGGCTGCTGGAGCCACCCGGACAGCGATGGCGTTCTTGATGGCTGCCTACGACGAGGAGGAGGTCAGGGACGACACCCGCACAGTGCTCCGACTCAACCATAGGTTGGCGCCATACAAGGTAGCCGTTCTGCCGTTATCCAAGAAGGCCGAGTTGATCGATCCCTCCAATGAAGTTCTGGGCCTTCTTCAGCCCCACTGGATGTGTGACTACGACCAGACCCAGGCGATCGGGCGCCGCTACAGACGACAGGATGAGATAGGTACGCCGTTCTGTGTGACCATTGATTTTGATACTCTTAATGACCGAGCGGTAACGGTACGTGAGCGTGATTCCATGGAACAAGAACGCGTACCGATTGAGGGTCTCCTTGAATATCTGGGAGAATGTCTTTCTTCCTGAGGCCCGTCAGACCCGTTCGGCGTTACCTACAACTCTGGCCAAAGAACCTTGCGGCGACGGGACTTCTTGCCCCTGTCACCTAGTGCCCAGATGCGACGCCATGCACCGATGTCGGGACCGGTGAGTCCCGGTGAAGTGCCTGCATGTGCATGTTGTCGCGCCTGCCACCAATCGCTGGCAGCCTCGTGCCCGAGTGAGGCCACCGCCGCCTCGAGCCGGGAAGCGAAGCCACGGGCGTGTTCACCATCAGAGGCAAGGAGCGGATCACCGAAGGTCACTGTTGTGTTAGAACGGCTCGGAAGGAAGCGTCCCTTGCGGAGGATTCGGTCGGTGCCGGCAATGTGCACTGGCACCACTGGAACGTTGCAGCGGATTGCTAGGTAGGCGGCACCACCGCGAAATGGCTGTCCCCACCCGTCGGGGCTACGGCCACCCTCTGGAAAGATAAGGACGCTCCAGCCTTCATCAAGAAGTTCGGCTGCGAGGTTCGCTGACTTGCGCCCCACCTTTGTCCGTTCGATTGGAATGGCGTTGATCAGGAGTGCTGCTAGGGCACTATTCAAGTAGGTGGAGAAGAAGTAGTCGGCGGCGGCACCTACCACCACGCGATGCCGCCATGGCTCCGGAATAGATGTGAGGAGGAGAGGGGTATCGGCGTGACTGTGGTGGTTGGCTACGAAGATAGCTGGGCCATCGACGGTGTTGAGGCGGTCGGTTCCCTTTCGCTTGGGTGAGGCGAGTACGAACATGACGAATCTCATCACGGTTTCGAGCAAGGATGCTCTGATGAGTCTGGCTGGGAATCGGCGCGCCCATGCGGTGTCGTATTCGGCTTCAAGTTGCCGTGTTGGTTCTGGTGGTTCCACACCGGGTGGTACTGGGGCAGGTCGCCATGGAAAGCCGAGACGAACAGCCATAGAGCGAAGCCTCATGATCCTGATAGTCAGAGGGGTGGTGCTCATCGGGTCGGGCGCATTACTCGCAGTTTCACGTCACATCTGCCATGAGCAGTGGTGGGTTCTTGAGGTGAGTGATCGTTGGCTGCGGGCCCACCACGTCGCTGGCCATCTCCAGGGCGTCTGCCAGTGTGGAAGCTGGTTGGAATCCGAGACGCCTGACGGCGCGGGTGTCGCCTCCGACGATGATCACGCGGCCAACGTGGCTAAGGGCGTGGGCTCCCCAGTACCACATGTAGAACGGATGAACGCCGTGGTAGGCGTAGGAGTTGCGGTAGAGGTGGATGTACCACTCGTCCTCAGCGAACCGTTTCTCGTACTTCTTTTCGATCTCCCCAGGGTCTGTCGTGTCGGCCAGCACCTCTTCGAAGAAGTCGATGTAACTGGGGTGGTGAACAGGATGAAATTCCCATGGCGTCGGATGGCTGATAATCACCACGCCGCCCTCTCTGACAAGTGGCCGTCCTCGGTAGAGGTTAAAGAAGTAGCCGAGACCCAGACACATGACGAGAATCGGGTTCATGATTGAGTTGACGTTGTAGGGACATATGTAGGGGAGTCCCATGGTGAGGATGTCGGTCTGGCCTTCTACTGGCACGAGGTGCTGGCGATAGACGTTGGCTGTCGTTATCTCGTGAACGGCTTCGACTTCACCGGCTTGTATGGAGGTCATCTCGTAGGGGGCTAGCCAGGTGGAGAATGCCTTTCGTTTCAGATTGGTCGGCATGATCTTCAGGCCTTGTTGCATTGCCAGGAATGATGCCCGGTCGCGTCCTGACCATTCCCACTCCCGTTTTTGGAGCATCGAGAGTGGTCCTTCTCTGCCAAAGGTGTCGTTGTTGACGGTTGTCTCAATCTGGAAGATCTTGACTCCGGCATCGCGAAGAACCTTGCCCATTCGCCAGTTCGAGGAGTGCAGGGCAGAGTTTTCACGGTCCATAAACGACGTGGAGTTGAGCATGGTGTGCACATTGTGGTTGTGGCGCAGACTGGTGTAGCCGGTAAGGCCTGTGGCAGTGCTCTTGTGGCCACCGTCCATGGCGACAAGGTTGATGTTGACGTAGATGACGAGGTCACTCTCTGCTGCCCGTTTGTTGAACTGCACCGTCTCACCGTGTGGTGTTTCCCCGAGTACGACCATGCCATCGGGGTCCTCAGCGTCGTGGTTGTAGAGGAGTCCCTTGGGAGCAAATGCGTCATAGACACGGTCACCGACGGCGTGTCGGAGTTCATCCTCGGTCATGCGCCTGTGTAGGGCTAGCGCTGCTATTAGGTGCACGTCATCGACACCGGCTTCGGCAGCGATGTCGAGCACGGTCTCAATGATCCGTTGGCGGATGTCAGGGCGACGCATAGGTGGCAGGGGAAGTGAGATGTCGTCGAACGCGATCGTCAGCTTCATGTCAGGCCTAAGCAGGGTCGGTAGCGGCCCTGAATCTCCGATGGGGTTTAAGAGAGCATGGCGGATGGCGCCATCCGGGTCGGTGAGGCCCTCGAGAGGCTCGGCCGGGTAGATAACCCTGGAGCGGCCTGCCGGCAACTTCTCGAGTCTGAAGCCCTCACCGTGGTGGAAAACGATCGGTGGGCTGTTCCTGTCAACGTCCAGGACGAATCCCGGTCGCGGTGCTAGGTGTCTGCCGTTGCTCATGGCCTGTAGCGCTCCTTCTCGTCCCGAAGGTCGAAAGCGATTTTCACAGCACCCCTGCTGCCTGCCGAGGAGGCATGCGCAATGGCCTCCCGGTAGCGGTTGAGCGGGTAGGTCGCCGACACCAGGCTGCCTAGGTCGAAGTGTCGAACAAGGTCGAAGGCAAGGTCGAACGTTCGTGTTCTGGTTCCATCGGCAAGGACCTCTGTGCCGTAGGTGTAGGCACCCACCAGTTCCAGTTCTCGGTGCCACAGGGGTGTTAGCTCCAAGCTGATCGTTGCCGGCATTCCGACAAGGACAATCCTGCCCCTCGGCTTGGTGATTGCCATGGCGTCGGTGAGGCTTTCCGAGGAGCCCACGCAGTCAACTACAACGTCAACACCTCCGCTGAGACGGTCGACGTTGCCATTCCTTGTAGCACTTTGGGTTTGGGTGCCTGGCTGACTAACTGCCCGACTGCCTGTCATTCGGCGAACTGCACGTCGCACTTCGTCGGGGGCTGTGACGATGTCGGCCCCAAGGGCGTTTGCCTGTTGGCGCTGTTCCGGGTATCGGGCTGTGGTCAGAATAGTTCGGGGAGTGGTGTGGGCCCGCAGGGCGGCGAGTGTTAGCAGTCCGAGGGTCCCGGATCCGAGCACTACTACGGTTCCGTCATCTGGCACGCTGGCCATGATGGCTGCATGGACTCCACATGCGGCCGGTTCGACAATAACGGCTGCCTCGTCGGATAGGTCGTCTGGCACGGGGTGGAGTTGGCTGCTGTGGGCCCAGAACGCTGTCGCCCATCCTCCACCCGTGTCATGGCAAGATCCTGTCTGGATTCCGGGTTCCAGGTCTCCGAAGGTGGTGTGTTCACAGTTGCCGAGTCGACCGTCGGCGCACGGGTTACAGGTGGGGGAGAGGTTCCGGCTGACACATCCGAGGACGGGTTCTAAGACCACCCGAGTCTCGTCGTCGAGGTTGCCAACCACTTCATGGCCTGGGATAAAGGGGAACGACACGAGAGGTTCGAAGTAGCGAGCTGACCTGCCGTTGACAGTCGCCAGATCGGATCCACAGATGCCGGCCAGCCTCGGCCGGACCCGCACCCAGTTGGTGCCAGGTGGTGCCGGTTGGTGCACGTCAGCTAGCCGTAGTGGGCCAACGCCGGCTCCTCCGCCCGGGGCGAGGCTTCCGGCAATCCGAGCTGCTGCGAATCGGGGTAGGTTCCGGTGAAACTCCAGTGCCTTCATCGAGGGAACCCTGTTCTCGGTTTCGTCATGCGCCGTGTTGGGCCACCACTGCCGAAATGGGTGGTGCCAGTGGGAACAGGCGCCTAGGCAGACCAGGGGCCTTCTTGAAATCCTCGACAAGCCAACCACGTTTCTTAGCGATACTTGCCAAGCGTGTCTCTGGGTTGACGGCGACGGGGAACCCGACGGCTTCTAGCATCGGCAGGTCACTGGCCGAATCGGCATATGCCACGGACTCCCTGAGGTCCAAGCTGTGCAAGTTGGCGTAGTCAACCAGTGCCTGGTAGCGGGCCTCACCGGTAGGCGGAGCTGCCTGCATGCGGCCGTCATAGGTGTCGGTTCCGTCTTCTAGGTGGGACGTCCCCAGTTCTGAACTGATGATGTCGTCAAAGAGTGGTCGGAGGGGCTCGACTACGAAGTTGAGAGCACCCGTGACGAGAACAGTCCTGTGTCCGAGGGCTCGGTGTTCTCGGACCCTGCGAATTGCTGCGGGGAAGGACCTGGCCAGTATCAGGTCGCTGAAGTGTTCGATTGAGTCCTCTGAGATCCGTTCTGTAGGTGCTCCCGCGTAACGACGGTAAAAGAAGCGCAGGAAATCACTGCGGTCGCGGCGATCGAGAGCCAGGAGCGTCGGGGCCTCGGCCAGGATCTTAAGTACGAATCGGGCGCGGTCACCTCGGGACAGGTGGCGGCTACCCAGCCAGGCGAAGCTGGCTACAACATTTGAGGCGATGAGGGTGTTCTCTAGGTCGAATGCCGCTATATGACGCTTTTCGGAAAGGATCTGGCTGCGCAATCTGACACTTCTGTTTTGGGCACCCCTGGCTGGGGGCTTCATCGGAACCCGGCCGGCCTTGACTACAGACGGCAGGTGGATCTCGGGCACGTAGTAGTTCCAGTCCAACGAGCGGGGGTCGAAGCAGAAGGTTTCCCGGTCGCCGTCATCAACCTCATCCCAGAGGTCCAGGAGTCGATCGAGTAGGTACACAGCCTCACACTCCGCGTAAGCGCCGTACAGGTCCACATAGCCCATTGCACGCTCGACGAGGTCTCGTTGCGCTTCCAACTTCACTGCCACCTCAGCTTGGCGGCCACGGATGGGAAGCTTGTCGAGGACCTTTCCGGAAATGTCCAGGACGGTTTCGGCCCTTTTGAGTTGTTGTTTCACTCTGCCTCTGCCGGGGAAAGACCATTCCGGGACCGAGATCGGCTGCCCATGTTCGTCGTAGATGGGGTTGTCTGTGAACCATGAGCGGACGAGGTCAACAAGACGTCCGTATTGGAGTGGGTTGACACTGCCTGAGGCAACTTGGACGATGTCGGGTCCCTCAATTGGGCCTCGGGCAGCGACAGCGCAGATGGCAGCAACCACGAAGTCCACTGGAATGACATCGATAGTCCCTTCGGGGACGCCTGGGAATTCCTTGAGGAGACCGCGCGCGTAAGAGATGATCACGGGTTCAGCCATGCGAAAGCCACGGATCCAGCCAGGCGATGGCTCGGCGAGGGCCGACTCTATAATTGACGGTCTGACGATGCTGACGGGTACTTCACCAGCTGTTTCCGTTAGAGCCATTTCGCCGAGCGCCTTTGTGTACGCATAGGCATCGGGGAAGCCCAGCGATGCGGCACGGGAGCGTCCAGCCTCAGCCATCCTGTCGTCCACCCAGCGGGACCGGAGCTGCTCGGTCTTGAGCGCTAGGGCCGGTATGCCAGCTGCGCCCAGTTCGTCGTGGGCCTTCTTGCGAAAATCAGAGAGGCTCTCGGGAGAGCGACTCGCACCTTCGGTCTCATGGCGGATACGACGAGCACTTTCGACCTCAAGGTGCCAGTTGACATCGACGAAGAACGGGCTCTCGTTGACCGGTTCCTCGGGTGCAGCTCCCCTGCGACTGCCGGCGACATAGCAGGTCGATACGGCAACGAGGTGTGGCGAAGTTCCCAGTTCAGCAAGGGTCTCGGTGATGCGTACAGGTCCGAGGAGGTTTACCTCAACTGCCTGGTCCAGGGGTGAGTCAAAGCTAACTATGGCTGCTGAGTGGATCACGGTGTCGCAGGTGGCCAGAGCGGCGCGTCCGTCCTCGTCCAGCCCGAGGCCCTCCTCAGATACATCGCCGGCTATGGCAGTGATCCGGGCGGCTGTCATTTGTTCGAAAGCCTCTTGCCCTAGGTCTTCCCGTAGACGGTCGAAGGCATCGTTGCGGAGAATGTCGCGGTCCACCCTGCGCTGGGCCCCCCGCCTTCCAGGACGGACAATGAGAACTAGGTCGCAGTCGGGTACGCAGCGGAGCAACCTTTCCACGATGGCGGTACCGAGAAAGCCAGTACTGCCTGTGACAGCAATACGGCTCCCGGCTAGGGATTCAGCGATCACAGCACATTGTCTACCAGATGGTAAGGATCTTTACCAGTTGGTAGAGACCGACTACCGTGGTGAGGTGAGCAACGAGGCTGTTATCAGCGGAACTGGGCCTGAACCCGTGAAAGAACGGGTATCAGATCGTGTGCAGGATCGGGTCAACGAACGCCTGGAAGCTCGGTCCAATACGAAAACCCAGATCCTGGATGCCGCATTGGCGTCATTTGGAACAGCCGGCTTTGATGGCACCTCCCTTGATGATCTTGCCCGGGGGCTGGGCATCCGGAAGCAGACGATCCTCTACCACTTCGTTTCCAAGCGTGGTCTGTTGAACGCAGTGGTTGACCGTGGCGCCAGCGACCTGACGGGTGCAATGGATGAGATTTTGAGGGGGGCCGACCGAGACTGGAAGCGCGTAGAGGCCCTTGTTCGCAGGGTATTCAGGGTGGCTCTTGAACAACCGGTTCTGCTCGGTCTGCTTCGCGAAGTCAGCAGGCCAGGCTCACCCGGAGCCCAGCGACTGCACACCCACATGGAACCCATGATGGCCAGAGCCAGGCTTTGGATTGAAGGGGAGATGGCAGCAGGTCGAATGCGTCGTGCAGATGCCCAACTGCTCCTCATCAGTGCCTACTCAACTGTCGTCGGTGTGGCTACTGAGACCGAGGTGCTGCGAGCAGCGGGGATCGAACCCACTCTGCGGCCAGTTGTGCGACGCCGAAGGGAACTCCTCAACTTTCTACGGTCATCCCTAGACCCGAGGGACTGACTCAGCGGTTGGTGTTGCGGCGCCGTCTGGAGTGCCGTTCAACGGCTACATCTACCAAACGGTCGATCAGCGCTGGGTAAGACAACCCTGCTTTTTGCCAGAGCCTGGGGTACATCGAGATGGGTGTGAACCCTGGAATCGTGTTGACCTCGTTAAGGAGCGGGCCGCGCCCGTCATCCGGCAGGAAGAAGTCGATCCGGGCCATGCCTGAACAGCGCACAGCAGTGAACGCGCGGGCTGCCAGTTCCTGGAACCTGACCACGATTTCCGGGTCAAGGTCGGGATCGTCGATTAGTTCTGCGGTTCCGTCCTCGTACTTGTCCGCGTAGTCGTAGAACTCTCCACCAGGACGGACCTCTCCGGGACCTGAAACTTGGGGGATCCGGTCTCCAAGTACAGCCAACTCGATCTCGCGACCTGTGACAGCCTCCTCGACAACCAGCCACTCGTCGTAGTTGGATGCTGCCTCAAGGGCGCTTTCCAGAGACGGGGTATCGGTGGCCTTAATCACACCTATGGAGGACCCAAGGTTGGCTGGCTTTACGAAAACGTGGGGTCCCAACTCGGTCAGCAAGTTTGTCAACAGTGCAGCTCTTGCGTCGCTCTCACTCGGACCCAGCTCGTCGACGTGTAGCCCTTTGTAGCGGGCCTGGGGTATTCCGTGCCCTCGCAGGATTTCCTTGGCAGCAACTTTGTCCATAGCGAGAGCTGAACCCAGGACACCCGTGCCTACATACGGAACACCGACCAACTCGAGTAGGCCCTGGACGGTTCCATCCTCACCGAGGGGGCCGTGGAGGAGGGGGAAAACGACGATTGGTCCGCGCGAAGACAGTTCAGCCAGTCGAGGGAGAGGATCCCATGCTGATCCTGATGGTTCGAGGCGATCGGGAAGATCACCCGATTTGAGAGTATCGACTGTGGCATCTGCGAGGAACCAGTCGCCATCACGACTGATGCCGACCGGTAGCACCTCAAAGCGCGACCTGTCCACGGCCTCTAGGACGTGGCGTGCCGAGACACAAGAGACGTCGTGCTCGGCACTCTGTCCACCAAAGAGGAGTACAAGACGTCGCTTTTCTTTCATCTCAGCAACTCATTCCGGCCATCTCTTCCACGGCGGCATCGTAGAACCTGTCGAGGACGTGGAGATGGCACCTGGAGGGTGGCACCTCCGAGGTCGTCAGGGCTGGGAGACTCAACGCCATGAAGTTCCTCGCATCACAAGTTGCCGCTGCCGTCAATGGAGAAATGTTCGGCGACGACGTCTTGTTGGAAGGTGCCACTCAGGATTCGCGATTGGTAACGCCCGGTTGCCTGTTCGTGCCACTGCCCGCCGAGCGGGACGGCCATGAGTTCATAGGAGCTGCCCTGGATGCCGGTGCGGCTGCTTACCTGACTTCCAGTGGCCTAGAGGTAGGCGCGGGATCAGGAATCATTGTCCCGGACACTGCTGTAGCCCTGCTAGCTCTCGGTGCGAGCCTTCGGCGGTCCGTGGACATCCCGGTAGTAGGCATCACAGGCTCGGTGGGCAAGACGTCGGCAAAGGACATGGCCAAGGCAGTCCTGGCGCGGAGTGGTCCGGTCCATTCCAGCCCACAGTCATTCAACAACGAGATTGGTGTTCCTCTCACCCTCCTAAATACCCCGGACGACGTGGCCGCCCTAGTGCTGGAGTTGGGAGCCAGGCGGGAGGGTGACATCGCTTCCCTCTGCGGAATAGCTCGTCCTGATATTGGAGTTATCACAACTGTCGCCGCTGTCCATACCGGGGTAATGGGCTCCGTTGATGTCGTGGCGAGGACCAAGGGTGAGTTGCTGGATGGCCTGCCAGCCGGAGGTTGTGCTGTTCTCAATGCCGATGTTCCCGAGGTTATGACCCAAGCGGTCCGGACGCGCGCGCGACAGATCACCTTTGGGGCAGCAGGTGAGGTCAGAGCATTGGCAAGAAGTGTCGACGATCACCTTCAGGTTTCGTTCCTCCTTGAGTCGCCATGGGGTAGAACAGATGTCCATCTGGGGGTGCCGGGGGTCCACATGGTCGACAATGCCTTAGCCGCAGCGGCAGTGGGCCTTGTCCTCGATGTCCCTCTCGAGGAGGTGGCTGTGGGCCTTAGCGAAGCCCGTTTGTCGCCAGGACGCATGCAGATGGAAACGGCTCCATCAGGGATGCTGGTTGTAAACGATGCCTATAACGCCAGTCCCACCTCAGTAGAAGCTGCTCTCCGGACTGTGTCATCCCTCCCCGACACAGGCCGGAAGGTGGCGGTGCTGGGTCTGATGGCCGAACTGGGTGAGGAGTCGAACGATGCCCACCAGCATGTGGTGGCCATTGCACGAGAACTCGGAGTTGAGGTATTCGCCGTAGGCACGGACCTCTACGGAATCGAGTCATTGGAAGGAATTGATGAGGCCTTTGAGGCAGTCGTCGGACTGGGCCTCGGTGACGGTGACTCGGTGTTGGTAAAGGGCAGCCTCGTAGCCGGTCTACAGGAACTGGCCGAAAGGTTGTCGGCCCTCTGATCCGGCTAACTCAGTTCGGATCCACGGGCAACTCAGCCGGCCTTAGGGGGGTGTTCCCCTGATTCCACGCGGCAAGCTCCTCGGAGTCGCATATTCGACAGAGTTGCACCACTTGCATTGATTGGATAGAGAGTTGGGTTCCCCTCGACTTCTCAACAATCGACCGTAGAGCGGCTCGAACGTCGGTTGATCCGCAGGACGGGCAGGTGGGGGTTAGGTCTCTTTCCCAGACAATGCTGCAGGCACCGCAGGTGACGGTGATGGTCTCGTTGCCCGGTGAGCCCACGCGGGTACCTGACAGGTCCTCTTCTTCACCACAGTCGGGGCAGCAAATCGTGTCCACGGCTACAACGGTACTGGGGTGCAGTGAACTGGGCTATTGGGTGTCACTAGTGCTGCCACGGGGAGGTGGCTGTAGTCTCCTCGGCCTGCGGACCGTTAGCTCAGTTGGCTAGAGCGCTCGCCTCACACGCGAGAGGTCACTGGTTCAAGTCCAGTACGGTCCACCATTTCAGTTCAGCTTGCGTGTGCGGCCGTTGGATTCCTGCAGGAGGCCTGTGACACACTCCAAGGTCAGACGGATGTCGGTCAGTGACATCCGCCCATTGAGCACGGGCGTGGAAGCCCTGCAGAACCGGGGCAACAGATGGCTGAGCAGTATTTCCTTGGAACCGGAACCTCAGAACGGTTCCCTTTGTGGACTCGCGCCAACGTGGGGGAGGTCTTTCCCGACCCGGTAGCAATGAGTTCATTCGACTTCGCCTTCGCCAACGCAGACGGGATACGCATGGCAGAATTGGGCTGGCGCGACTCGTACGTAAAGGTCGGTGCCTTCACCGAAGACGAATTCGATCCTGATCACTCGGTAATCCTCGGGGTCTTCGGGGGCTATGCGTACCTGAATGCCTCGATTATGCGCATCTATGGAGAGCGGGCTCCGGGACTTTCGGCAGCAGATATTGATGCTCAATTCTTCGGACTCCAGCCCGGCATTCCCGACTACGAACCTCACCCTGATGATGCAGACCCACAGGCCGAGGCGCGCATAGGAGCGACGTTCGGCTGGGCTCTTACGACCGATGGTTTGCCTGAAGTGGTGGCAGATGAGGCGACTGTGGATGCACTTCGTGCTCAGAGGCCTGACTTTGGGGGCATGGAGGATCTTGAGTTGTTGGATTGGGCTGAGGGAATTTTGGATGACAACTTCCGTCACCTGTTCGCACAGCACCTCTATGTCACGCTGCTAGCGACCCTTCCAGCGGGCATTATCACGGAGGTATCTACCGCTCTAGGCCGACCTCAGGATGCATTGAAGTTGTTGGCCGGCCTTGGTGACGTTGAGTCGGCTGCACCTTCGATGGCTATGTGGGAACTGGGTCGAATGGTCGCATCCAGCAGAGAGTTGGGAACGGAGTTCGATGCCGGACTTGATGGTCTTGATGCGCGGCTAAGAGCCCTGGAGGGTGAATCAGCAGAGGCCTTCGTAGCTGCCTTCAACGAGTTCCTCTACTCCTATGGAAGTCGTGGACCCAACGAGTGGGAGACAAGTTGTCCAACATGGGAGACAGATCCGAATCTGGCTTTGGCGGCGATTGACCGCATGCGCCTGTCGCCTGAGCGAGCTGCTCCCACGGGCAATCAGGCCAGAATGGCAGCGGACCGCGAACGTCTGGGTGCTGAGATGTACGAAATGCTCGCTGCTGACCCCGAGACACAGGGCCAGTTCGGAGCCGCTCTGGGTTCAGCAGGAGTCTTCATGCCGGGTCGAGAACGCACTAAGACCAACTGCATCAAACTCGTCCACGAGGCGCGGATGGCACTGTTGGAGTTCGGTAGGCGCATGTCCGAGAAGGGAGTGTTCCCATCGGTCACGAGTTACGGGATGCTGGCATTCGCCGAAGCTCGCCAGGTCGTTGAAGACCCGACTGGTTGGCGAGAAGTGATCGAAGAGAGACAGAGTATCTTCGACGAGGTTAGGGAACTTCAAGAGCCGTTCGTAGTTTTTGGCGAGGCACCTGCTCTTGCAACTTGGCCTCGCCGTGATTCCGTGGAGGTAATCCCGGTTGGACCGGGAGAGTCCATCCAGGGTGTGCCCGGATGCCCCGGCGTGTCTCGGGGTCGGGCTCGTGTCCTGACCGATAGTCACGATCCGACCTGCCTGGAACCTGGCGACGTCTTGGTAGCGCCACTTACCGATCCTTCGTGGACGCCCCTATTCGTGCCCGCCTCGGGTGTGGTGGTGGACGTAGGGGCGCCCCTCAGCCACGCCATCATAGTTAGCCGTGAACTGGGCATTCCGTGTGTCGTCTCTGCCACTGGTGCGACAAAGCGGATTCCCGACGGCGCTCTCGTTGAGGTGAACGGTGAGACCGGCGTGGTCACGGTACTCGAGGCCTAATGCCCTAGTGGGCACTCAGGCCCTGGTCCAGCCAGCCTGACTTGAGATCAAACTGGCCATTGATCAGAGCCTGCAACAGGCACACTGCTCTCGTTGTTTGGTTCCACGACCGACCGAGCCGGCGCCTTTTGGGCGCCGGCTCGGCATTGATCGAGTCGAGAGACGACTACTCGAAGCCGATACTGCTGTCGAGGAACTCGTTGGTGACGATGTCCGCGGCGGTTATTCCCTCGAGGATCGGTGTGTTTATCTCGGGGTTAGCGAACACTGGGATCATGATGTCGACGATTCCCTGGACGCGCTCCATGTCGAACTTGCCGACCGTGCCGTCAGGACCATTGCCGATTAGGCCGAGGCGGCCCATCTCGGCGTTGGCGAAATCGGCCAGACCGCTTTCGTAGACCCAGCCGTCGTCGTAAACAGCGTTGACATCGACGATCGTTGCATTGGTCTCGGCACCGTCGTGTACATAATCGATCGCCGCCTGCTGCAGTATCGGAACGAGGAGTTCGAGGCACGCGCGGTCCTCAACTAGTCGGTCGGGCCGTACTCCGTAGTTCTGCGAGTAGGTCTGGAAGCCCATGTCGTGGAGTAGTTCGTATTTGACTGGCTTTCCGTATTCCGGCGTCTCTACCTCGTAGATGTAAGGCTCGGTGGAGGCATAGGCCTCCAGAGCGATAGCACCATCCGACGCGACCCACCGAGTCACCGAACCGTCGTAGGACTGGTCGATCTGGCTTGCATCGAAGAGACCCTCGTCGATGAGCCAATACAGGTTGTGTGCTCCCCAGAATGCCAAGAGGGTCGTGTCCCCGGGGAGGTCTGCCGCATGCTCAACACCCGGGAAGTGCTCGGGGTTCCACATGATCATCTGCGGGTTGATCTCCATAATCGCCATGACATTGACAATCGGTTGATCCAATGAGCTCCCCACAGATCCGTCAGTACTGGCGTAGCCGAGGAAGATGTCGCGTTCCTGGTACATCTGCGACGAGACCTGCTGGTATCCGATTGCAGGACCACCCTCAACGATCTGGAGTCCGATACCGGTGTCGACCTCACCACTGGCGACGAGCCTGCCTGTCACGGTGCCGTTGGCAGCTTCGTATCCTTGGCCAAGCAATTCGTATGTTGGGCCATGCTCAGCCTGCGCGTGCCAGTCAGTCTGGATTATGAGTGGGTCCGGACACACTCCAGCGAGCGCTCCTTCCATCGGTTTGACAGGGAAGCCGATGGAGGTGTCGATGAATTCGTTTGTCAGGATGTCATCGACAGACAAACCAGCTGGAATGTCTAGGCCTGCGAAAACGAGCTTGTCGAGCACGGTCTGGACGCGATCTGGATCCATGTTTCCGACAATCCCATCACCACCGTTGCCTACAAGACCCAAGTCCCTTTGAGCTTGAGCCGACCATGCGGCCTGCTCTTCGTTGTAGACCCAGAAGTCCTCGAACTGCGTGACCGCATCCACAATCATCTTGTTGGCGCGCTCAGGAGCAGCGTCGTATTCCACGATGGCGTGCTGAACCACGGGAACTATCAGCTCCAAGCATGGACGCAGCGCTTCTAGGTCAGATGGACGAATAGCGAGAGTCTGCGAATAGATCGGGTAGCCAGCATCGTGGAGCAGTTGAAGTTCCACGGTCTTGCCGTACTCCGGTACCTCGTTCAGGTACACATATGGCTCAGCAGAAGCGAACCCCTGCTGGGCGATCGTCGGATCAGCAGTGAACCGTGCAGGAGACCCGTCGTAAGAAGGATCAAGCTGCTCAGCAGACCAGATTCCCTCAGCGACGAATACCTCAGAGAACACACCACCAGCAAAGATGTTGATCGTGACCCCCTGCTCGCCAAGGTCAGCCAACGACTTCACGTCGGGATGCGCATCTTTGTCCCACATGATCATCTGCGGGTTCTTCTCCAACGGAGAAATAACCGAAAGCATCGGAGCATCCGCATGCCCCAAGATCACCTCGTCAGTACTGCCATAGCCGAAGTGGATCGAATCATCGGTGTACATGTACGCAGACACGGGAGACCAGCCAATAGCTGGGCCACCAGTACGCACCTCGATGTCGATGCCCAACGGGTGGCCACCGATTTGACCAGGACCACTCACAACCTTGTTGTCAGCATCCACCACGTAGTCATTGGTGATCATCTGATACAACGCCCCATGTTCGGCCTCAGGGAACCAATCTGTCTGAATCACTAGAGGCGAAGGACAAACAGCAGCCAGAGTCGCCGCCCGGGCGGCGATGTCGCCTACCTGGCTGGAGCCCAGGGGTGCGTATTCGTAGACGACGTTGGCTGTTGAAGCCTCGTAGTCGTTGACGTCGATGTTCTGTAT
>MDTC01182422.1_pt1 | contig 44843 bp, 70 predicted proteins | sample 811181 | NCBI WGS metagenome assembly MDTC01 (sample SAMN05326644, study PRJNA326480) | marine metagenome | isolation source: seawater | place: Pacific Ocean: North | collected 2011 | reverse complement strand
GGTGGAGAGTTTTCCGTTTATAAAAGTGAGAATAGAAAAGAAAATGACCTCTGATTTTGATCAATATTGGGTATTATATACTAGGGGATTAATGGGAACATGGATTTCCTGGTTAATTAATCAACATAAGGATTTCCCAGGATTTACAGATTTAGAAAGATGGGATAATGGTGAGCATCATACATTTAATGGTTGTTGGTGGATGTGGATAGATAATGAAGAACCAAAACACAAACGACATAAAACTACCTATCAAGAACATATTGATCATTTTGTAAATAAAAATGGATCTCATACTAATAAAAATTGGAAAAAAGTATGCTCTAAAACACAACCAGATCATGGGTGTATGATTACTGATGAACAATACAATCAGTATCTAAAACCAATTAAAACAAAAGGAATAATCATTCCATATATTAAAGACAAAAATTATGGACTCATAGATATGAGAAATCAGGTACATGGATATCCAACAAATTGGCATGAATGGCTATATACAGAAATGTACCGTTTTGAGAAGTATGATCATGCTCCAATACATTATGTAGATTGCGGAGCCCTATTGGATGCTGATGAAAAAGAATATCACAAGTTATTGATGTTTATCGAACAAGCACCAATAGATAATTGGAAAAAAGAGTGCCAAGATGCCTTGGAGCATACCAAGAAAGGCCTAGATTATGCTGAAAGACTCTATAAAAGGTTTGACTAATGATTGAAGATATGTTAGTATACGAAGGTAAAAAGTTAGATGAATTGTCTTTTGAAGAAGTTTGTAACTATGAAAAGATGGTTATGAAAAATTATGATAGAGCAATAAGTCAACAGTTAGAAATACAACACCAGATCAAAGCAGTTATAGATATTATTGCTGAAAAGAAAGCAGATATGATAACTGAAATGAAGATGGGTTTAAATGGAAGAAAAGAAAAAGAACAAGGAACATTGGAGATTGGTTCAATTGAACAAGAACAACCAGATGATACTAAATGAGCAAGACGTAATTACGTCTTGGCTTAATAATAAAGATATCGATTCAGCTATATTTTCGGATATAGATCCTATTAACATCTATAATCATATGTGCCAAACAACAGATATAGATGAAAAAATAAAAGTTGAAGCAGAAGATAAGTCAAATGATTTTGTTGAAAGGTGTACTAGTCAATGGTATATGCCAGAAGAATATTATAATCTAGACTTATATAAATACTTAATAGATAAATGCCCAGTTAATTCTGATTATCAGAATCGGGTAAAATTAGAATTAGAAGAATTTAAAAAACGTGGAATGTTTCCAGTTTTAAAGTTTCTTAAGTATCTGGTAGATACTTGTGAAAATGACAACATCATATTAGGTGTTGGCAGAGGCAGTAGTGTCGCGAGTTATTGTCTTAATCTGTTGGGCGTACATCGTGTTGACAGTGTAAAATATAAACTTGATATCAAGGAGTTTCTAAAATGAAAACAGTAAAGACAGCAAGAGGCAAGAATATCAATATGTCTGCCCTTGCAGAGAAACAGGGAGATACTAGAGCAATTAGTAATGTACCTGTTAATGCAAGAGGAGACATTATTGATAGTCGAGGTAACGTAAAAGTAAGCCGTGAAAAAGTTGCTAAAGAATATTATAAAGCAGAAAAGAAATCGGCTGAAAAAGTTAGCATCAAACAAGATAGTGAAGATGCAAAAGAGACTAAAATTACCATATTAAATGAAACAGAAAGAACCCGTGAAGATGGGTCTAAGTATGTAGAGATTGAATATTCAGATGGCAGTATGGAGGAAAGAGATGTCGCAAGTTAAGGCATTACCAAATAAAATACTAGCACATATGGTAGAAAAACCAGGTGGCTACAGAAAACTTAAAAGCGGAATTCTACTAGCGGATAAAGATCAAGATGTTAGTGGTATTCGACCACGATGGTTCCAAGCAATTAGTGTTGGTAAAAATATTGACTGGGTTAATGAAGGTCAGTATCTTTACGTATCACATGGCCGTTGGAGTAACGGTGTAAAAATAAACGATGAAATGATATACTTACTGGATAACGAAGAGTGTCTTGGCATTTCAGATACTAACCCCATGGAGTAAATTAAATGGACGTAGAAAAACTACACAAAGCTATCGGCTCGATGAGCGAAGCTTTAAAAGAAACCGGAGGAGCAAGTCCGGGTAAGAATCCAATGATCCCACCAAAACAACCTGGACAGGTGTTATGGGATAGTGGCTATTATTATATGGCAGATGGATTTACTTATGAAGCGACTGCTCCTATAGTTAAATGGATAATGGAAAAGAACTTACTTCCAGAATCAGAAAGACCAAAGAAACTTACATTAGTTATTAATAGTCCAGGAGGCAGTGTTCATGCCGCCTTTGCATTAATTGACACTATGAAAGGTTCAGCAATTCCAGTACATACAGTAGGTCTAGGACTTATTGCAAGTTGTGGTATACTAACATTTATGGCAGGTGAAAAAGGAAACAGAGTCATTACGCCTAATACTAGTATTCTATCACATCAGTACAGTTGGGGATCAGGCGGTAAAGAACACGAACTATTTGCTCGTGTTAAAGAGTTTGAACTATCAACAGAACGTATGCTGAAACATTATAAAAAGTGTACAGGATTATCAGAAAAAGTAATTAGAGAAGTATTATTACCAGCTGAAGATGTATGGTTAAGTGCAGAAGAAGCAGTTAAATATAAGATTGCAGATAAAATAGTAGAGACATATTAGTGAAATCTAAGAAGTTAGTTAGACAATTTTTAATAGCCAACTGTTTAGGAAAAGTAAGAAAAGCTAGAAAGCTACTATCAATAATAAAGAAGAAAGCAAATGGAAAAAAGAACGAAAGAAGAAATAGTCAAAGAAATAAATCAAGTAGTTGAATCTAAAGTTCAACCAGCAGTGGCATCTCATGGTGGAGTTGTTAAACTTGAAGACTTTGATATGGAAACTGGAGATGCTCTTATGCTATTGAGTGGTAGTTGTAGTGGTTGTGCTAGTAGTAGTATAACTCTTAAAATGGGAGTTGAGCAGATGTTAAAACATTATGTACCTGAAGTAAAAAGAGTTACAGGTATAGATGATCCTAACTTCAATGATCCCTACTACAAACCAAATAATGATGGCAGAGGCTATGCAGTTTGGGACGGGGAAAATACAGATACATTACCGGAATAATATAAGTGGAACATAATTACCCACGAGAAATGATACAGAATATACCGGTGCCAATTTTAAAAGATTGGCGTTGTGAAACACCAAGTCCTAATAATGATTTGGAACTTATAGAAGACATCATGAAAAATGGCATTACTGAGCCAGTAGAGATTGGTGTTGGAGTTTTTAGTCGCAGAGTACGATTAAATACTGGTAACCACAGAATTTACCTAGCACCTCGCCTAGGAATGACGGCGTTACCGTGTATATGTAGAGTGTGGAATTATTGTACATTTAGTAATTCGAACGGAGACCATAGTTTTTCTACACCTTACATAACAAAAAAGCAAGAGTGGATTGAGAAAGAATATTGGGCGGCTCCAAATACAGTTCTTGATTTATTTGAATTAATGAAAAATATGAAACTAAATTAAAATATGAAAGACCAAAATAGAAAAAAATATAATCCTAATAGAGATAAAAGGCAAAGTAGATCAGACGGCAAAGGAATATTTGCAGGTTTGGACGATGAAAGTTTTTCTAAGTTAAAAGCTATTGTTACTGAGTACCGCAAAGAAAAAGCGGAAAAAAGAGAAAAGAAAAAACAAAAGTGGCAAAACAATAAAAATAAGAAAAACAATAAAAAAGTAAAATTTATTCCTCGTTCTGATAAGCCTGGGAAGGCCAAATGAAAGAGTACAAGCTAACTATTAAAGTTGGTGATCAGATTAAGGCAGGACGTTTTAAAAATGTCAATACTAAAATTAAGGGTATAGAACTTGATGATCACGGACAACCTGTTATTATAACTGGTAAAGGAAAGAAGAAACTATTCTCAGTAAGATTCAACAAATTAGAGAGGTAATCAATTGAGTGAAGAAGTAAAAAAAGTTGCACAACAACAGGCGGAAGAAGCCTATGATCATTTTTTACGTATATCTAAAAAAGTAGGATGGGTTATAGTATTCATCATGCTAGTATTAGCAAGTTGTAATTTTGGAGTAGACGGTACTGGCAGTAAATCAGATCCAGCTCTTTATGAAGAATATAAAGAACGAATGTTGGAAATGGGAGAAAAATATAAATGATAGAATCTTTGGCTGAAAAAATTCAATGGGCACCTATGCAAACAGAACCATGGGAACATTTAATTATTGATAATTTTCTGCCCAATCATGTATTTGAAGAAATTGTAGAAGTAGTTGAACAAACTAATACTGGAATTAAAGAAGGTGCCGCTAAAGAATTTCAAACTATTATTGATACCAGAGAATCAACAGAACATAAAGAATTCTGGAATGATTGGTATCGTGTTTTTGAAAGTGATATAATTACTGATGTATTAAGAAACAGGTTTAAAATTCAAGAAAAGTTTAATTTTATGCGGTGTGATATTCATAAGTGTGAAAAAGGATTTAGATTAGGTGAGCATAACGATATTAAAAAGAATAATAAACATATTGTAAGTTTACAGATATATCTACCGTTGGACGATCTGGCTCATGAAGATGGTGTATTACTACACGATATAACTGATAGTAGTGGACTTAACGATAAACCAATTGATATGTTACCTAACAGAGCATGGATATTTAACTGTGGACCTAATACATTTCATAGTGTTCCACAATGTACTAGAACCAGACATAGTGTTCTAATGAAAAATGTGGTAGTAGGATGAAATTATACGCCAACGGTTGTTCATTTGTAATGGGGCAAGAGCTTGTAGACAACAATCCATTAAACATAGACAACACGAAAACAGCCTTTCCGGCGCTCATAGAAGCCCACAATGATGCCTGGAGTGGGTCTAGCAACCAAGCAATAGCAAATAGAACTGTAGAATATTGCAATAGAGTGAAGCCAGATATTGCTATAATTGGCTGGTCAGCATATAGTAGAATAAATGCATTTCAACATTTTCATGAACGCAAAGATAGATTAGGGCAAACTACTATAAAGCCTAGTACTCACCCTAAAGAGTTTGAATCATTTTTTAATAATGATGAGATGTTATATATGCAGAGTAAAAATTTAGTTGAAGGAACATATATGATACTTTCTAATATGAGAGTAAAGCCTGTTTTCTTTTTTAGTTTTAATGATGTAGTAAAAGTAGATGTACCTACATTATGGAATAACAAATGTTGGAACGATGCATATTATGAAGATACTGATAAAAGTGCAAAAGATAGAAAACAACAACACCCTGATCAAGATCAACATAATTGGTTAGCAGAATACTTAAAGGAGTATTTAGAATTATGAGTATGAAAGAACGTATAGCTCATTATAAAGAAGAACTTGAATTAATTGGTTCAATGGGAGATGAAACTGCCGTTTATACCCATGTAATTGATTTAGGTAAAAAACTAAAAGATAATGAATTAAGTGAAAATAAAAGAACAGAACAAAATAGAGTTAGTTACTGTCAATTCAAACTTCATGTTGATAAAGAAAATGATCAGTATAAAGCATATAGCGATGGAATGATTAGTGCTGGTTATGCGGCTATACTAGTTGATTGTTTCAATAATGCTACTCCTGAAGAAATTGCAGAAGTTACAACGGAAACATTTACTGAAATGGGATTAAGAAGTTTGTTATCAATGAATAGAGCCAATGGATTTAATCAAATGGTTGAAATGATGAAGGCGTGTAAATGACATCAAGGATAATAGTTGTTGCCGGTCCAGGGCATACATTAAATGAATTAACTAGTAGAATCATTAATCGATTAATGTTTAAAAAAGATATAGATATGTGGCAGTGTTATCCTGGTACATTAGGTTTATATCTTAGACATTGTGATGATTATAGAATACATAGAAACAAATATTTACAAACAGCCTATAATGATATAAGAGAACCAAATGCTGATAGTAAGTTTGAAAAATTTATACAAGTAGTAAATCTAGCTAATGAACTTAAAGAATTTCATGATCGTAAAGAAATGAGTTTTTATTTTAATACTCCTGATATTAGATCAATAGCTAATATTTTTAAAGATAATATAAAATTTACTACAATACTTGATCTACCTAATAGTAAACATAGACATCATCATTTGATGATGGAGTATAGTACAGGTGCCGCAGAGTCTGTGGATTATTCACTAGATATAGATTTTAAAGTATTATGTAGAAGATTAGTAAAGAAACATAAAAGTGAACAAAGTCTATTGAATGAAAGTAAAGACTATAAAATAGTAAATGTTAATAACTTATTCAATAAAGATTTTAGTTCTATTATAGATCAAATCCCTGAAAATATGCAGACAATGCAGATAGAAAACATTCAAGAATTAATGGACGAATATATGTTTATAAACCAATGCTCTAATAGTATGCTGAAAGACATTAATGAGATGTCTTGGCAGGAAATAGTCAGCAATCAATAGGTTAATTAAAACACTTGCAAAATCAAAGAAATATGTTATATTAATAAGAAAGGAAAGAATATGGAAATATTGACTAATTTTTACAGTCGTAATAAAGGTTCTCTTTTACGTACTGTAATCTTTACTATTGGTCATTTCTTTATTGCGGCCACTATCTTAAAGATATTGGATCCAGGTATTGCATTATGGGTAGCAATAACAGATGCAATAGTAGAACCTTTAGTAAATTCAATCTGGTATTATGTACTGGATAAATGGTGGACTTCAAGAGGAGAAAAGTAAATGGCATCTGAATTGTGGGTAGAAAAGTATCGCCCAGATAGTGTAAAGAGTTACGTATTTAAAGATAGTAATCAACGTAGACAGGTTGAAACTTGGATTAAAGATGGAGGCATTCCGCATTTGTTGTTTAGTGGTAGTCCTGGTACAGGTAAAACTACACTAGCAAAAGTATTAATTAAAGAACTTGAAGTTGAACAGGCTGACGTATTATATATTAATGCCAGTAGAGATAATGGTGTTGAAATGATACGTAAGAAGATTACGGCATTTAGTGAAACTATGCCTTGGGGAAGTTTTAAAATTATCCTACTAGATGAGGCAGATCATATTAGTCCAGAAGGACAGGCGGCATTACGTGGTGTAATGGAACAATATCACACTACAGTTAGATTTATCTTAACTTGTAATTATCAGCATATGATTATTCCAGCAATCCACTCAAGATGTCAAGGATTCCATATTGAACAATTAGATCAAACAGATTTTACAGTTAGGGTTGGTGAAATTCTAGCAGACAATACAGTTACATTTGATATCGAAACACTCGATGCAATGGTTAGGGCTAATTATCCTGATTTACGTAAGACTATCAATACAGTACAAATGAGTGTTGTTGACGGGCAGTTACATAAACCAGAAGAAGAAGGTGCTAGTGCAGAGTGGCGTATGCAAATGGTTGACTTATTTAAAGCAGGTAAGATACAAGAAGCACGTAGATTAATTATTAGTAAAGCCCGTAATGATGAATACAATGATATCTATACTTGGTTGTATAGAAATATTGATTTGTATGCAAAAACAGATGATCAATATGATGAATGCGTTTTGGCAATAAGGAATGGATTAGTTAAACATACACAGGTTGCAGATGTAGAGATTAACCTAAGTGCTACTATGATAGAACTTGCCAAAGCATTGAAATGATTATTGTACCTATTAACGCAGATCCCAGACATAAAATAATATCTCATATATTAAGTTTTAGTCATGATGTATGTGCAATTCCTACTGAATCAACAGGTATAGCATTTTTACCAAGAACCAATACAATATTTTTAAATGGTAAACCTATAGATTTTGCATATAGGTTAATAGATGAAGTAGTAAAAGATGTAGTTAGACCTTCTCACTTTAAAGAATATGCAAATCACTTTCTTTTAAAATTACGACAATGTAAAGATCCATATGATAATCCTTTTTTAGAAACAAAAGAAAATACAAAAATATTACCACAGTTTTGTCCTCATAAAGTCGCCAAAGAATTACTCAGAGATTGCAGAACATATTCTGTAGAAAATACAGATCATGATTCATTGTTTCATGCCTTTGAATTATATACAAGTAATGATTATCAACTAGTAAATGAGTTCACAGAGATATGGCGTATTGATAAAAACCTTAACTTATATTTAGACGAACCTGTGTATATAAGTGAATCTAATGATCATCTTTTAACAATAGCAGAAGAAATTATAAAAAGAAAAGGATGGAATATTACTGCTCAGAACCTTAAAGAAATACTATTGCAAAGACCTATGTGGGCAGTTAAGAAATGTTTCGATAAAGATTTCTCTCTTGATAATTTAAATAATAACTGGTGGTTACATAAAAATCATAATTTTGTCAAAAGAAATATGTATAATAAAAATTCGTTTATTGTAAACCTAGAACATATTTTATTTGAAGAGCTTGATAGTAGTATAGAATACTATCATTTCATTTGTGATTATTTTCAAATTATACCTAACATTGAAAGATATAAAACTTTTATTGAGAAACTACAAGTAGGTAAACATACTGATAGACTTAAAACGTTAAAACATATACTGTATGCTGATAATCCTACTGATTGGCGTTGGAAAATTATAGAGACAAAAAAGGAAAGGATTTTGTAATCCTCTCCTTTTTATAATGCATTATAAAGTTTCGATGTATTCGGCGATAGTTACTGCACCATCATCATCATATTTAGTACCTTCTGGTTTTGCGATTGCACCAGCTTTCGCTGTATTGCCATCTGTTGATGCACCACCTGTATTACGGAATGCCATTCTATCTTCTACAGTTTCAAAGATAAGTGTTAGGTATGCCGCGGTACCTTTTGAATTTACACCATATTCGATATCAGCAATCTTATTTTCTTCAGCTTTTAGTAGTTTTTGAGCTGATTGGATTTGAATGCCACTTTCCCAACCTGTTGGTGTGAACTCACCTGTATAAATCTTAGTTTGTCTGATCATGTTACTTCTCTCTTAATTTGCAAATTAGAGCGATTTTCGAAATCTCTCTACCACTATTTATTCGAAATCGCTATATATAAGCATTTAGTTAATTTGTTATACTATAAGTAAGACGTCTTACTACACACCAAAAACGTATTTTTCGCACTAAAACCTTGTTTTCGCATTAAATTCTTGGTTGACAAGAATTGCGAAATAGTGTATATTATGACTATGTTAAACAATATAATAAAAAAAATAAGGAGCATTAACATGGCTAAAAAAGCAACAGGTACTAAATTCTTTAAAGAAGGTACACAAAATCAAACTATCCTAGCAAATTACTGGGGTAACGGTAACTCATTTACTCTAGATGACCTAAGAAGCGATTTAGATATCGCATCTCCAGGTGCTAGATTATCAGAGATCAGAGAAGCTGGCTTTAACGTAAAAGCAACAGTAGCTGATTCTGGTTACCAAGGAAGACCAACTCTTTCTTATACAATTTCAAGAAGAAGAGCTTTTGCATAATTAAGGCTCCAAATCTAACTAAAATGGGGGCTTTTTGCCCCCATTTTTTTTCTAAAAAATACTTGACAAGTAAGAGTTCTTACTATATTATTAGACTATAAATTAATAATAAAAGGAGTATAAAATGGGTGCAAAGATGTACAGTTTAATTGAAGATAATGTAGAGAAATTCTACACTATTGCAGAGGATAAAGTTGGTGAATGTGAACACGTTTCCGAACTTTATGATCACATGAAAAAACATACAGGCTTATTAGCATCTTCCTCAGATGAAGATAATTGGGAAGAAGGTCTTGATATGTTATGGAATGAGTACTGGAGCAAATATCAATGATTGAATTGTTAAAAGACGTAGAAGAGTTAGACATTGCTCTTGAAATGTTAACTTCTCTTAAACGTCCTAATGATGCTCTCAAAAAAGCAATTAATGTTCTTGAAGCTATGAGAAATACAAAGATTCAAGAAATTAAGGATTTTGAGCAATATCTTGAAAAAGAAATGGCAGTGGCATCTGGACACTTATTACATTAATCTATGAAAAAATATAAAAGAAATTGGTTAGAAAGAAAACTTGATGAATATAATCATACTATGGAATTGATTAGAACAATTCTCCCAGTTGCTATATTAATCATACAAGTTATAATATTAATGAAAATTTTATGATAGAAGAACTATTAGAAGAATTAAAAGAGTATAGAAATGAGATGGTTGCAAAAAACTATCCATTTCAAAAAATCTCAAATATCATAACGATATGGGAGGAAAAACTAAGAATTGCACAGGAAGAGCGAAGAAAGGAAGTTGGAGGATGAAAAACGTTTCAGTATATAGCGACATTTCATATGAACAAGGAAGATTATTTCAAGTTATGGAGCAACAAGTAGAACTTATGAAAAAACAAAACGATATCGAAAAAAGAATAGCTAACTTAAAACAAATGTTAGAGAGAGAAAAATCTGTTGATGAACCATCATTAATGAATATGACTAGTTCACAATATTCAGAAGAACATATCAGACAGCAACAAGACCCTAGTCATAATCAATGGGGATATTGGGGCGAGCCTAAAAAAGATGACGTTTAATGCTTGGCAATTAACTGGAGTAAAAAATATGGGTAACCCTGAAGATTATAAAGTAGATCCTCTATCCATACACGTTGATCAACGTAAAAAAGATACAAGACGTGATGCTTGGGATAGAGATATTATGCCAGCAGATTGGATAAAACCAGAACCCAAAACAACAAAGAAAATATCAAATGCGGCACCAGTTCTAGTGTTTGCATTTTTCTATATTTGTATATTAGTAATGATGGGTAGTATAAGATGATGGTAATGCAGGATAGAAAGAAACGTAACTACGAAGTAACTTTCCCTCCCTTAAATAATCCAAGAATTAAAAAATGGAAAAAACTTACAGTCAAGCAATGCTTGGAAAAGTATAAAAAACTTCAAGAATTGTATGATGGTAAATTAACAATAAAAGAATTAGATGCTGAGTGAAAAACAAGTGAGAGCAGAATATAAAGAGCATAGGAAAGATCCAGTTTTTGCTGAATGCTGGCCTGATACTGATCGTGCTTTTTATGAATGGTGTTCTCAGTATCTTGATTACAAACACATAAAAAAAGAGGAAGATGATTAAATCAAAACTGGAAGAGTTTAAAAGAAGAGAAGAACTAGAAAAAAGAGCATTAGAAGAATATTCTCGTAAAGCAAAAGAAGCAGAACAAGCAGAACAAATAGATAAAGACAACGAAGATATAATGAAAAGAATGCACCCGGCTGTATTGATACCTGGAGTATTAGTAGGACTTATAGTTATTGCAGGATGTATATACAAAGGATATATGGGCTGGTAATGAAAAAGAAAAAATCACATTGGGATATATTCCCTGAAGAACTATTTCAAGGTTTAAAAGTAATATTACCTGTTACATTTGGAGGCATTGCACTATTTGTTGGTGGTTGGAAATTTCCATATCCGACAGCAATAGCAGTAATGGTTGTTAGTGTTGGTTTCCTAATATGGACAAGAAAGTGGTTTGAATAATGAATAATTTATTTAGAACTATTTTAATTTACGAAGCACTCGCATTCGCAATATGGAATATAATGGTAAGAACACAATCAGATTATGAAATGTGGTTATTTGATAACATTCATAAGACAATGTACATTATGTTATCGTCAGCATTATTAATAGCAACCATTGTTTACGTTGCAAAGGTTATTGGTAAGAAATTTAAGACACCAGAAATTTTAGAACAAGATCCAAGAAACCCAAGTAATAAATAGAGATAGTAACATGGCTCAAGCATTAGATCAACACCTAGCGAAAGAATACGAACAAGGATTCACTACAAACGTTGAATCTTTTACACTACCTCCAGGTCTGGACGAGTCAGTAGTAGAAAGAATATCCAAGTTTAAAAAAGAACCACAATGGTTATTAGACTGGAGATTAAAAGCATTCGCACGTTGGAAAACAATGGAAATGCCTAACTGGGCAGATTTAGATATTGAGCCAATTGATTACCAAGCTATATCATATTATTCAGCACCAAAACCAAAATTAAAATCAATGGACGAAGTTGATCCTGAAGTACTAGCAACATTTGAGAAACTAGGTATTCCAACACAGGAACAAGCGGCCTTGGCAGGTGTAGCAGTTGATGCAGTATTTGATAGTGTATCAGTAGCAACAACGTTTAAAAAGGATTTAGAAAAGGTAGGAGTTATATTTTCATCATTTGGTGAAGCAGTACAAGAGCATCCTGATTTAGTTAAAAAATATTTAGGTACGGTTATACCATACGGAGATAACTTCTTCGCTTGTTTAAATTCAGCAGTATTTACAGATGGTTCTTTTTGTTATATTCCAAAGGGTGTTAGATGCCCTATGGAGCTCAGCACATACTTTAGAATTAATCAAGCAAATACAGGACAGTTTGAAAGAACATTAATTGTATGTGAAGACGATGCTTATGTAAGTTATTTAGAAGGCTGTACGGCACCAGCTAGAGATGAAAATCAATTACACGCCGCCTGTGTAGAAATTGTTGCTAAAGAAAGAGCAGAAGTAAAATATTCAACAGTACAAAATTGGTATCCAGGAGATCCTGAAACAGGTAAAGGTGGAGTATATAATTTTGTTACTAAAAGAGGATTATGTAAAGGTTATAAAAGTAGAATTACTTGGACACAGGTTGAAACAGGATCAGCAGTCACTTGGAAATATCCTAGTTGTATTTTAAAAGGTGACGAATCAACTGGTGAATTTTATTCAGTTGCCGTATCTACAAATAGACAACAAGCAGATACAGGAACAAAAATGATACACTTGGGTAAAAATACTACATCAACGATTGTATCAAAGGGTATTAGTGCAAAACAAGGAAAACAAACATATAGAGGTTTAGTAAAAATGAACAGTCGTGCTGGAAACAGCCAATCTAAAAACTTTACACAATGTGATAGTATGTTAATTGGTGATAAATGTTCAGCTAATACTGTACCATATATTGAACAAAGCGGTTCACGGGCATCTTTAAATCATGAAGCTACAACATCGAAAGTTTCAGAAGAGATGTTATTCTATTTAAGACAACGTGGACTAAATGAAGAACAAGCAATGAATTTAATTGTTAACGGATTTGTTAAAGAAGTTGTAAGCAAGTTACCAATGGAATTTGCAGTTGAAGCAAACAAATTACTAGAAGTCACATTAGAAGGCAGTGTAGGCTAGGAGCCAATATATGATTATTAAAAATAGTCAGCAAGATATTACAATTGATTTACCCACTAACTTTAAACAAGTTGGTCTTAAAATAAGTGGCGGCACCGATAGTGCTATAGTTGCCTATATGTTGTCGAAGTATGTTTCAGAAGAACGTAAAGATATAACTATTATTCCAATTACTGTTAATCATCAAGATAAAGAATTTCAAGAACCATTTGCAAAAAGTGTCATTAAACATTTAACAGATGTGTTTGGAAATATATTTGGTGAACATCATGTAAGACACTGTCCAGAAGCTTCACAATATGATTCTACCCAAAGGAATTTAGTTAAAAGTTTATATCTAAGTAAAAAAATACAATGTCACTATGTTGGCATTACAAAAAATCCTCCAAGTGAAGTAATTGATCATTGGGATTTTGGTCCTGCTGATGATCGTAATGCAGGTAAAGAATTACGTCCAACAGTTGAGTTTAAAAGTTTTCGACCATTAATAAACATTGATAAGAAAGGTGTAGCCGAATTATACAATACATTGGGAGTAATGGAAACATTATTTCCACTAACAAGGAGTTGTGAAGAATATACAAATGACTTCAGTAAACATTGTGGTACTTGTTGGTTTTGTAAAGAAAGGTATTGGGGATTTGAAAGATATACTTAAGAAGAATATGTGCTGGGTACCTAGTGGTAGTTCAACTTGGGAACAGCCAAATTCCACTACTGTTATATTTAAATCTTATAAAGGACAAATTGGATCGGCAGTTGGAGATAATCAACCCATGCCAGGAAAATACTTGTTTAAAGAACGTCAAGAAGCACGTACTGATTATCTTGGTCCTGGTCACTATGTATGGAATGCTGATGTAGAGATATTGGCAGATAAACTATTTCATGCTCCTGTATTTTATTTAATGCAATTACATGATGATAGAAATCATGGCAGTCCTTCTGCTTCTGTAACTATAAATGATCGAAAAATTTTTATTAATTCCGAAGACGGTAAAACACAAATTCCTCAAAAATATACGGGCAAACATCATATAGAAACAGATTTTAATTACAATGGCGGTAGTTCTGCCAAAATAAAAATTGTTTTAGATTATAAAGATGAAGTAATTTTTGATTCCAATATTACTACCGGGCTTTATTTAAAATTCGGAGTGTACAGATGGAATGCAATATGTGATGTAAAGCAGACTTATACTAATGTAACGTTTGAAAAAATAGGATAGGAGTCTAGAATGAATCAAAAAGTATGGAGTGTAACTATTAATGGCAAGAATGATTGTGTTATAATGACTGAGTTTGAAGCGGTTCAGGTGAAGCTTAAATTTGTAGGAACCACAAATAACTTCGAAATGTACGATATGACTGAAAGACACGGTATGAAACCAGAATATCTGCATAAGTTAGCCCGTATGTCAGATGCAGAGCTACAGGGCCCTAATATCACGTATATGGGCAAGGAAGAGCCCGTTATTAAGGGTGTGGGCATTGGAGTATTCGGTGGCGCTAGTAATAAAACTGTATGGGAATTTGACGATCTTATGGAAATGGCAGTATAAAAAACTTCAAATCTTTTCTAAAGCCTTGAAATTCAAGGCTTTTTTTATGACTAAAAGGTTGACAATAGTAAGATGTCTTGTTATCATAAAATATAGTTAGAAAAGGAGCCATAAATGCTAACAACCAAGCAATTTGCCATTTTAGTAGCAGGCGCTATACCTAAACATTCGGATAGGTATACACAAATCTTCCATATTAAGCGGATTATTAACCTAACTCCACAAAAGAAGTTATCAACAGATAGGGAAACAATCGATGAAATCCTTGATATTTTGTTCAAAGAACACGGATTTCAACCCTAAAAAAAGGTTGACAAGTAAGACATCTTAGTATATAGTAAGAGTATAGTTAGAAATAAGGAGAATTAGATGACAAAATTTGCAATTTTAACCAGAGTTGAAGAAAACTATGCCGCCCATAATGAAGATTGGGATGGTAAGTCAACTTATTGGAAAAATAAGTCTGGTTCAACTTATATTGTTGAGGCTTCTTCAAAAGAAGAGGCTGAGACTGTTATTCCTTTGATAACAGATACTAAAGATAACTTGGTTTATATGGAAATTTTGGTAGATATCTGGGAAGTATCTGATGATTATGAGTCAGATTTTGTAAAAGATCAAAAGGAATATGACCCTAAGGGTTGGGATACTCTATATTGTGATAGAGAAATCCGTAAGGGTAAAAAGAGTAATGATTGGTACATGAAACGTGGGTATATTGTAGGCGGTTTCCAAAAGGGTACTGAATATGAGCATCTTGTTGGCAAATTCGTAGGCAACGTAGATAATCTATCTACTAACACGTGTATTCTCAAAATTGAGGGAGACAATAAAACTGTACTTAATTCGTCATTAAATTAGTACTTAAAGCACAGTTTTAATAATTTTGGATTTTGGCTAAATAGTTCTATAGGAGAAGAAATTGACAAATATCGTTGACGTAAAAGGTGGCAATAAGAAACAACGAGAGTTGGTCAAGAGTATTGCCTTGTATTCAATCAAACAATTAATGCCAAAGATTCGTACTTTGGACGTTGAATTTATCCTAAAATCTAAATTAGAGGACGATTGTTTAGGCCAGTGTTTGGCTAATACTAATCGTGAATTTGAAGTCGAGCTATATAAGAAGCAGAGTCTTCGCAGATTGCTAGAAACTGTTGCACACGAAGTGGTTCATGTGAAACAGTATGCAAGACGTGAACTTACAGGCGATGGTTTTATATGGCGTGGCAAAACCTATAGTCCTAAAAAAGTTGCTTATTGGGATACCCCCTGGGAAATTGAGGCTCATGGGCGTGAAGTAGGATTATTTGTACGTTGGGCTAAAGAAGCTGGCTATGCCGATGCTGATTGGGCTCAAGATAAAGGATAAGAAATGGAACACCGTTATACATACGAAAGTTTACTATTGACAGATTGGGAAGTTTTAGGTATCGTAGGAGTCTGCGGTATTATACTACTCGTCTATCTTTGGTGGAAAGAATTATAGAATTTTATAATAATCAGATTATCGCAGGTAACTGAGGAAACACCGGACACAGGCAGATATGTGCAAGTCCAAATAGGTTGTTAACGACTGTCAGGACAACGGGTAGGACGCTAAGGTAAATGATAATCTAATACAGAATCCGGGTTATAGATTATTATAAAACGTGATTAGGATTATCTAAATCACCAACAATCATTGTTGCAGGTTTAGGTAATCCTTTTCTTTCTGACTTCCACATAATGTAATGATCATTACACCAATGCTGAGTTACATGATTTATTCCATTTCTTACTTCAGTATTTTGTCCTAGTAATTTATGCTGACGTTCTAGAACTTCAATTTCATCTTCAAACTTTTTATCTAACTGTCCTTCTCTAAATGTAACAGTTGTAACAATACTTAAATCCTTTTTAGCTCTAACATTCTGCTCATACTCTGCTTTCTCAGGATCTCCATATGAATTATAACCAGCTCTTATATATGCTGGTAAACTACTTAATCTAGGAAAACTCCATAGCCAACGAGCACCTTCTGCTTTAGCTTGTTCTTCCAGTTTAGCAAATAACATTTGAGCTACGCCATTACCTCTATAGTCCTGTGCGACCCATAGACCACGTGTACGATATTCTAATTGCCCAGACTTATGCCCTGCGTTCACTCCTATTAGTTTACCACTTTCATATACTCCAAAGGCACTAAATTTATATAGATCTTTAATTTTTGAATCAAATGTTCCTTTCATTGTCATTGAACTGAAAGGTTCTTGTTTTCTATCTTTCCATAGTATATTCCAGATAGGTGTTATCTGTTCAAAATTAATCCTTTTGAGGTAAAAATTCTTTGACGTCATAATTCATAAATCCTTCTTTGCCACAAAATTTGGCACATACTGGAGAACATTTATTGCTATTCCAAATCTTTTGTGTTAAATATTCTTTGAATACAGGGTGTTCTAGTATTTGTTTCCATGTTTTTGTTCCTAGTTGATTCCAATCTTTTGGTAGATTATCAATATAATCATCACCTACTTTTCCATATTCAGCATATTGATTTTGCATAATACAACAGGGCCAGACTTTTAAATTAAAGTCTACATCAACTTCCTGATTTTCTAATGCACTGCAATCTACTCTACACGTATTCATTAAATAAATCCAACCCTTCTTTTGATGTTAATTTACCAAAGATACCTGTATTTAATTTCATACGTAATCTTATGTCTAATTCTTTTGCTTGTTTAACTACATCTGGTATTTCATGCCAGTTATGTTCAAATACAATATAATCCCAAACTAACTTACCAAGTCTATCTTCTTTTTCTAACTGGTTTCTAAAAGCAATCATATTATCCCATGATCGTTTCCAGTTAACTCCTATTCGATATTTCTCACTTGTTTCTTGAGATAGTCCGTCTATACTAAATGTTATGAATAATTTTTTGCCATATAGTTCAGCCATTTCTGTATACCATGTTGGCTGTCTAAGTCCGCCATTTGTATGTATATGAATTATATTGGCGTTATCGTATCCGTATTTTACGAAGTCTGTAATGTCTGGGTGCATCATTGGATCACCATGTTCACCACAAAAAACGAAAGTATGATCTTTCCAATCTTGTCCTTGTAAAACATTGGTCCAATTTTTAAAATCAACGTGTACTAATGGTAACCAAGCCGCTTTAGGATAGCCTTCTTTATTCGGATCTGTTCTAGGACAGCTAGGACATTTTGCTTGACAATAGCTGGTTATACAAAAATCAATACTCTTAAACTTTTTCCACACCTCTTAAACCGCCTCGCTTTCTCCATTCAACATAATGTCTATTGCCCCAACGAATTGATTGCCCATTTTCTTCATGATCCCAATCCATTTCAACAATGTCACATTTTAAATGGTCTGCATATTCTTTAATTTTATCTTCGTCCCATTCAAAAAAGTCTACCCATTTTGCATATTGAGTATCATGTGTTATTCCTGGATTTAAGCGAAATATCAGTGTTCCTTTTGGTTTACATAAATGTACTGCTTTAGCAAGGTCAGCTTTAATTGATTCTTCATCACCAAAGTTAATACTACCTAAGCATAATACAACGTCCCATTTACCGTCATTCTTTACTATATTTCTCATATGTACGTTTGCATCTGCTTTTTCATTATATGGATCAACACCAAAAACATTATCACCTAATCGATCTTTCCAATCGTTATCCCCACAACCAAGATCTAAAATTTTAGTATCAGGATTTTCATCAATCATTTTTTGAAGTTTGTCTTTTAGTCGTTGCCCAGTTTTTCTTGTGTCAAATTGAAGTTGTTGTTTCCAGTATACACCTTCTTCTTTACCTTCGTCATTATATTGGAAGTATCTTGCTAGTATTTCTTCATTTAGCCAATATTGTAATCTTAAAAAAGATTTCATAATCTCAGGATGTTTGTTATCATGGATTTTAACATCGTATCTCATCTCGATAAACTTTGCCAAATCTGGAATAATTTTTCTGTTTAATCTAATCATTTATTTTTCCCACTCTGTATTTACCCAAGGAACTAACATTTCTTTACACCAGATCTCCCATACCCATGGATAATAATGTATGGAATCACACAGAGTATCTTTGTATTTGTCACTAAATCTTTCCTGAACCCATCCTTTGAGCCGAAAATTTATATCGTTAAATAACCAAATATCTTTCCATAACTTTTTATAATTATCCTTGTATATCTGATTATCTAACCATTCCTTTTTATGCATAGTAAAACAATACATCTTAATGTTATTTACATCACATATCATTTTCATATGATTAATATTTTGAAAATAATTAGCCATATCTTGATCGCTACCAGCATAATATACTGCTCTAAAATATAGATAATTAATCAATAAATCTAAATCTTTTTTGTGACCGCCCATTCCTTCAACAATCTCATTTAGTTCATCAGCTACCCAGCTTTTTTCAATATCTGTAATTACACCATCAGCCAATTCATTATATGCATCACCTACAGCCTTTGGAAAGTTACCATTATAATATTCTTCAACATCTTCTCTATTTAATTTATTAAAAATAGTATAATAATCTATTGCTTCACTATTACTTACACTTGTTCTAAAAGGCCAGTATCTCTGATTTGTTTTATCTGTTGCACTTGTAATATTTTGTCTAGTTAGTAAAGGATGATAATCTTTAGCATCTTGTGGTGATTTTTCTGTTAGATCACGACTTATTTCAACGTCCAGTTTCTCTGGACGATTAATTTCCATTATTAGATGTGTGGGCTTATAATAATCAATTACGTTTAGTAATTTAGTAGGCCAAAAATCTATACTATAACTTGCTTCACCAGCATTAAGAATATCATATCCTGTTTGTTCCTGTAATTTTCCTGGCCAACTATTTTCAAAGTCTTTTGGTATGCCAGCCGCAGATGAACCGCCTTCAGTATGACTACTCCCTAAACAAACTATTCTTATATTATTATTTTCCATACTATATTGTGAATAAAAATCTAACAATGCCCATTAATAAAATGAAACATAAAACCGCATTCAGCATTATGAGAGCTCTGTCTTTCCATAACATACCGACCCAAAACCAACCGGCTGTACCAAACGCACTAAAGACTATATCATAAATTTTTGGAACTTCATCTACTGAACGACATAATACTCCAATTAAAATACAAAAACTTGCTATCCATTTAATATACCAAGATCTATCGTATAAAGGAGTAACTTTTCCAGCAACCACATTTTCAATTTTTTCTTCTAAGGTTGAAGCTTGATCTGATAATTTATTATACTCTTTTTCGACTTTCTTTAATCTTTTTAATTCGCTATCCATGTTAATCCCAAAGATGTTCGTAATACTTTCCAAATAATCTAAAACCATTTGCTATACGGGCTTGACATTCTTTCATTGCTTTTTGATCAATTTTAAAAGTATTATTAGGTCCTTTTACTAATTCGTTATTAACAATATTATAGTCAAGTTCACCACTAGTAAACTCTTCTCCCCAATCATATAGTTTTGATTTAAACGCAAATATCATTTCACCTAATATCCATTGCCAACGATCTTCATCTGTTTCAAGATTAATAGGAGCATCTATATCAAGTTCTTTATCTCCTGGATAACTTTCCACACTATTTTTAAGTTGTACTAGAGCAGGGTGAATAATATGTGCTAGGGTTTCGTCCAAACTCCAGGTATCCCATTTATCAATCCTTACGTCAACTTTCTGTTGAGTATAAAGTCCTAATTTATATGAAATACTATCTTCGTCTGGATAATTTTTAATGTGTACCTTCATCTGGAACCTCCGTATTGATGAATATTTTTAGGGTCTTCTTATCGTCTTGAAGTACATAATGTACTTCCTTAACCTTGTTTTTACCTTTAACATAGGCACGCCCTTCGTCATCAACGACTTCTAAACGTTCTACATTATGTAAATCATCAAGGTAATCAGCATCCTTGAGTACTTCTAGTAGATCAAATAATCCTGCATCTCTAGTGGCGTTATACGCCGTTGGCTCAAGTTTTAATTCCTTATATAATAGGTCTCTATAGTTAACGTCATGGTCGTATGCTTTAGCGACCCTAGAGATCACTGCATATACGGCTTCCAATTTATCGTCACTTGAAAGATTGTTCCACCATTTGGTGTTTCGTTTTTCGTTAATTTTTTTCGCTTTTGAAGATTGTTCTTCCGTCATACGGTTTAAAGCCTCCGCTAATTCGTTAAAGTTTGACATAGATTGTTTAGTGCCTCATTGCTCCATTAATCATTCCAGGATCCTATATAATTTACAAAATTTTCTGCGGCACTTTCTGCATAGACTTCACTATGTTCATGTACCGTAACATTATACATATACTCATCATTTTCATAAAGAGCTACTTCAAATCCTTTTGACGTGTGTACTATATCTGCACGTCTTTTTTTATCCACTGACCAATATGTGCTGATCAGTTCCATTTGCCAATCTCCTGTTTTACATGGCTGTTTCTAATAATATAGCATACTATAGAATTGGTGTCAATTGTTATTTTTGTTGAATTTGACGTTCAAATTCTCTAAGACGCTTGTAAACACTCATTAATTCAATAATTGTTGGCCATGCTTTTAATAGATATTGCATAGATCCTTCTACACGACCAAATGCTCTGATAATCTGTTGCATAACACCAAGTGTTACAACACCAGCGACAATGGCAGGTGCAAGGAATACATATGCTGATAAAACATTAGCTTGAAGATAAGCTATTCTACCAACGTTAAAATATAGATATCTAATGTAACTTAAAAAATGAATTGAACGAACATCATCAAATAATTCATTAATTGTTTTTGGTCTTACATTTTCATCATCTTCTGCTATGACTAATATTTTACGATAAGCCGCTTCTTTTTTCTGTAAATCGTATTCTACTCCTACTAGTCTAAGTAACCAGCCTAGTAAAATTAAGAATAATGTACCACCTACTGACCAAACTATTGCACCGGTTATCAATCCATATTCCCAATCTCCAAAGAAGAAAATTGGAATACCAATACTTAACCCAAATAGGATAGGAACAAATTGTACAAGTACCATTATACTTTCAATAAAACTTGTACCTAGTCCTTCCATAATTCTTGTAAATTTAATTGTATCTTCCTGAACACGTTGAGCCGCACCTTCAATTTTACGTGCTTTATCATATACAGAGTGATACCACTCAACCATTGCTGTTCTCCAACGGAATAAAAAGTGAGCAGTAAAATAACTTACCACTACTGCTATTGCAACATATATACCTGCTAGATATATAAAACTGAATAAACTAGCCCAGTATTCTCCTATTGTAATTGCATTAGGTGATGCCAGAGCTTTTTGAATCATATCGTAAAACTGACCAAACCATTCATTTATCTTTACGTCAATTTCTACTTGAATCCAAAGTGATGAGAGGATGGCTACTGATCCGAGCCATGCCCATAACAACCATTTTCTGGTTGTAAAAAATCTAAACATATTTTCTCCTTAATGTCCCAAAAAGTTATTTTGGGTATCTTTATTTTTTGGTGGGGGTGGGGGAGATTTTAATGGAACAAAATATATATCACCTTCAGCGAATTCATTGCCCCCTCTATCTCCATCCATTAGTTCTATTCTTCCTTTTTTACTCATATTCAACTTTCCACGATGCATAATATTTTGCATTACTCTTGCTCTTTGTTTTGTATATGGAAAGGCATAGTACTTGGGTTCAAGACTGCCTGAATCAAGGTCTATAGCTAACATGAATACCAAAGGTTTTCGTACATCAACTGCTACTATTTCAATATTTTTTTCAAATGGAATTTGAGTTTTGGGTGTTCCTTGTAAAGAATATATTGTTGAAGATGCCATAATTGCTGTTATAATAATTGTAGGTACAAGAAAAAACGTTATTAGTCTATGTTTATTGGAAAGGATAATTGCATATAATGAAAATATACTTATGAGAACAATTAATGCTATGCTTATATTGGTAAAGAAATCAATGTAATAATATATCATGGTCCTGATACTCCTAAACTGTTGTTGTGTCTGGTAATTGCGTCATCATACTCTATTTTCTTTCTTGGTCCTAAATCTCTACTGTGAGCCCATACATCTGTAATTCGACCTGTACTATCCAACGTAAACCCTGGAAGATTTATTTTATCTCCTCTTCCATTTAGAGTTACTGTTTTCTTATAGTATTCTTTAAATAAAGGATTTACGTCCATTACCATAACGGTCACATCTAGAGTACCTTTTAAATTATATGCATGAACTCCAATATAATAATCACCAGATACAACCCCACGTATTGTAACAATCTCTCTATTAATTTTAATTACTTCAGGTTTACCATTAACCATTACTGTATCATTACTTGAACCTAAATCATCTCTATCTAAATGTACTGCTTGAGTACCTTTGTTACTATATCCAATTGGTGGGAAATCATCTTGTTGCACCCACAAATCAATATCATCTTTAGAGTTTGGATCCCATTCTAAAGTAATCAATACTTCAGCTTTACTAGGAACATCTCCTGTTTTTGTTGGTGGTTGTATTAATAGAAATGCAATTATAAAGAGTAGTACAAATCCTAATAACACGTTGAATAATAAATCATTCAGGCTCAATCCTGAATTGTAACGATTTTTCTGTCTCATGAATTAAATTCCGTGTTCTTCATCTTGATTAACTAGTTGTATTTTTAAAAACAAACTAGCAACAAGACCAACTAGTGTTGTGAGTAGAGCAGTTCCCATACCAGTAGCCATGTCACCAATTATTTCTCTCATTTGGTTAATGTCTTCTGGATTAATATCTGCAAAGTTGCCTGAAAGCATATAGATAAATCCGACAACGGTACCTATCATACCTACCGTCATACAGGAGTCTGAAATGAACCATGTTGTTTCACTTGTGTTTTTTTCTTGATATGTCTTATATCCAATTACAAAACTGGTTACTAACCATACTGCAATAAGAACGAAACTCAAATAAGTTACATCGTTATCCAAAAGAAAAGAAAGTCCTCCAAAGTAAAGGGCGCCTGAGATGGCTAATAGTTGGATGACAAAAGCAAGCCACCATTGCAAAAATTTTCTAGTCATTTTAGTTGTTTTCCTTTTTACTAACTAATGTTTGTTTCTTGTAATGTATTTAGTTAAAATTATTTGATAAGATCAATAAGCCACGCAGGAACTTTAGAAAAGTCGTGCATATCTGTTTTTACATCTCGGTATGCAAAACCTGCATTCCTGGTATTTGTTGTTTCACATATCCCTCTTATGATACGAGCAAGTTTAATTGGATTCCAATCTAATATTAATTCACTGTACATAGAATCATCTCTATCACGACAGCTCTCTACAATTAATCTATCTAATGAAAAAACAATTTTAGTTGCAGGTTTAGGCATTTTTTCTAAACTATGCCAGCCCATAACAAATATTGTTAGTCCACTATTACTTAACCAATTATGTTTTGCTGTCTTTTGAAGAGTATGATTTTTTGGATAAACACCGTCAGCACTCATAACGACTACTTTTGGCCAGTGATCATAGCAATTATCTAAATACCATTTAGCTTGTTTTGCTGTATCAAAAAGAATAATTCTTCTAAATAAATTAACGGATGGTATTGAATCACCGCTGGTTATTTGCCATTGTTTACGATTACTCATTTACTCATTCCTCTAGGTCTACCAAATTGCCAAGCTGTATCGTCAAACCATTCACAATTTTTGGTAGCCATCTTATATACCCAACGATCATGTTTACCAATTTTACGAACTATAGGACAAGTATTCATAATAATATCTGCCCAAGTCCAATCAGCTAATGGATGATTCCAAGTATGATCTGGGTCTTGACTGTAACCAAACAGTCTATAACTTTCATGTTCCTGTTTCAATATATTGAGTAGAACTTCAAGTTGTTGTTCTTTTGTATTGGCTTGTTGCCAATTATACGTTATTAAGTCTTCAACATAGTCTAGGATATATTCATATGCATCTTTACGTAATTTTCCTATTTCATGTTTTAGAAATCCCTTATCGGTCCATATAGGAGTAGCTGATGCATCGTTACGTGCTTCAAGTGTTGTGATATGTAAGTTAACTAATTTATCAGTAGTTAAATCTGTACACTGATGTATATAATTAATTTTACTATGTCCATGTTCACTTGCTCCAAATTCACCAGTAAGCCCACGTGTTTTACCTAAAGTCTTCATTGCATTATACTTAAAACGAAAACTACCATCATGCCAATGATTGTCATGATACTCTGGTAAAAATTCTTTTATATCATCAGGGTGTAAGTAATTTACTTTTATACCATTATTACTTTCAAATTGTTTTGTACTCTGGGTATCTAACTTGTCATCACTATTGCTAATATGTACATAATCCAAGTCTATTTCATTGAATATTGCAAAATTAGCAATAGTAGTAGAATCTCTACCTCCACTTAAAAACAACATATCACCATCTTTACAATTTGTTTTAATTGCATTATGCAATATTTCTTCCCAAGTGTTTATTGGAGGTGCCTTTTTAGAAAGATCAAAACTATGTTTGTATCTTTTCAATGTACCATTTTTAATACAGTGATCTGGCATTATTCTATCTACACCCTGCCTAGGACTTAATTCTCCAACAGTCATTGTATCTAAAAATAATTCACGTTGAGCATAAAATAAATCATTTATTGGAAAGTCTCTTTTTTCAACATCACTCCATTGAGCCCATATTTCTTTTGTATCATCATTATACCACAAAGGATATGTACTTAAATGATCTACCTGTGCAAAAAAATAACCATCTTCTTTACTCTGCCATACAATACTCATTGACCATTTAGAGTTAGGTATTTCCTTTCGACAAAGTTTTAAATGGATATAACTTAAATTATCTTCTGTTAAGTTTCCAGCATACCATAATGTACCATTATGATATTGTTTTTCTATAAAGTTCTTATTTTTATGAAATTTCATTTTGCTAATTTTTTTAAAAAGTATTCTTTTTCAGTATATGCTGTAGTATTAATCCACAAATGCCTTGGATCGACACTTGCCAAATATTCTTCAACCCAATAATACCCAAACCAAACTATACTTCCACTATTCATTTTCTTTGGAAACCATGTAAATACTCTTCTAGGTTCCATATCAGTCATTGTACGCAACGGCGTTTTAGTTGCTATCTTTCTTAAATGTTTCATCGCCTGGCCATAATGGCATCTGAGTGCCTGGTTTACGTTTTGGTATCTTACTATCAGCACTTGATACACAGGCTCCAGTAACACATGGTCTAGGACCATCGAATAATTTAAATCCTGTTTCAATATTACCTAGAGGTTGATCATGACAGCTATAACTTCTTTTTATGCTACCATCTGGTTCTCTAATAATGATTGATCTATATCCTGAAGAACATTCCCATTCTTTAAATTTATTGAATTCAAAAGCATTAAAACGTTCTGCTTGATCCATATACCAAGGATTACCTTCTGAATCTCTAAATTCAATTTGCATATGCCAGGGCACACCAGCCGTTTGTTTTCTATAACTATCATCTTGATCAATCATAAAAGTTGGCTTGGGTCTTTCAACAAGTTGTTTTTGTTTTGATTTTGCTTCTGTATATGCTCTTTGTGGCATTCCATTATATAATCTTTGTTTCATTTCATCAGTATATCCGTCGACTACTCTCGAAGCAGTCGGATCTGATTGTGGTTTAAGTGTAACGTTTATTCCTTGCTCATGAAAGAATAATGCATTATCCCAATCTCTATCAAACCATTCAGGAACCATAACTTGATTAATTGTAATCTGTACATCATGTTCTTGACAAAAAATAAGTTTGTCAGCGAACTGTTGCATCTTCTCTTTTGAATCTACGTGTTCAGTATGTAGACTTGCTGTAATACTGGCACGATGAAACTTACTTGCATAATCAACATATGTTCCAAACCATTTCATTGGACGACTACAATTACTAGTCATATGAACACTTGTATAATTTGTGTTATGTGCATCATCACTTAGATGCTTCATAATGTCTAGATAGCCAGGATGAAAAGTTGGTTCACCACCACTAAGGCTAAAATGGAAACTATTAAATCCACGTTCACGTGCTTGACGTTTTATTTCATCAACAGTCTTTAAACAAAGTTCTGTAGGTCTATGATCTTTTCTATCACTTCTTGCATAGGGCCAACAATAAGAGCATCTATAGTTACAAAATCGTCCTAACAACCATGATACGGTAAACATATCACGATATAACATTGTACGTTGACCAACACGAACTAAATCATCATAAGGTGTTTTAGTAAAGTCATATTCACTCCACTTAAGATCTTTGTTTTCCATTATAGCCTCATTTTTCTAGTATACATTATTTTACCAGTTTGTCAACGGTAGATTGGAAATCTTCTTTAAATTTTTCCCTATATGCCCAACGTCTCCACCACTGTTTGAATCTACTGATTCGTGGTACATATGATTCATAAACAAAATTTTGTAAATCTTTATTCATATCAGAGGTTGTAATTGTTGAACAGAATTCGATTAACTTATCCGGTTCATTTAATACTAAATCAATATGATCTACTTTTACTAACTTTGCATTCATCTCTTTATATCTTTTATATCTTCTCATCATTTTTGCCATTGCCTGAAAAGGCCCTACGTATTGATGTTTTTGCCTGTGATTACTATCGTAACAATTTATCCAAGCCGCACTTTCTGGAGTAGTTGGAATAGGCATTACAACACTTGGCGTTATGTTATAAAATTTCTTTATCAAGTCATATGCTAATGGATCATCCTGTGCGTCTGAATGCGTACCAAATGTTACTATTTGTTTTGTTTCGTCCCACTCAAATTTTAATTCTTCTGCTTTTTGTTTCCATGCTTCAAAATCTTGATCATTCTCAATATATAATATTTTAGTCCCCCAATTGGCTCCAGGCATTTTTGGATTAGCTTCTGACATTCTGTTTATTATGAAAGAGGATTCATCATGCCACTTGCTGGTATTAGTAGACATACAGTCATTATTACAACAACCATATAGAGTACTTAAAAAATCACCACCATGCCCTGGAAAAAAGTCTAATAAAACTGCTTTCATACTACTTATCTTTTCCCCACTTTGGATTCTGTAAAGGATCAACTATTAGTTCAGCAATATTAATATGCCATGGAGTATTGATTGCATACTCTATTAAATCAACTGCTTCTTGTAGCAACATAATTTTACGATCAGGATGTTTATGTGAATTATTTTCTAATGTACCAAATGATACATATGTTACTTTAGGACCTCCAGTCCATACACTTTTTAATCCTAACGCATTACTAGTTGAACGTAATGCTTTCTTTTCTTGCTGATATTGCCAGTCTGCTCCTTTGGTAGTTCTATCAGTTGTACTGCCTAAAGACACAATATGTAGTCGTTTAAGGTTCTTTAAAGCATTTTTATAGACTACATCTAGTAGCAAAGTTTGATGGTACTGCCATAATGCACTACAATTAATGAAAACATCATAATTAAGAGCCTTTTCGGCTAACTTGTTTTTATAGTTGCTTTCAGTTAAATCATATCCCCAAGTTGTTCTACCAACAAAATCTGTTTCAGGCCACCGGTGTGCTACTTCTTTTGCTACTCCAAACTCTGGATTGCCTGTGCAAATTATTTTTTTATGTACAGTATTCATTGATTGCCTCCTGTGGATAATACTTCGTATTGAAAAAGTCTGGATTGATATCTTTTAAACTTTTGCCATGTGCCTTATCTAGCCAACTCTGTTTCCTCATAAATCTTTTAAAACTATCTTCACTATACTTGAAACCTTTGGCGTAGTTTGCTATACCGTACTTATTAATTAGTTCAGGTGTTAGAATACGATAACTATCTTCAGGTGATTCTTGTAGTATACTAATACAATCATTAAATGAATCTTGTATATGATTTACTCCCAAGAATAAATCTATTAATTTTTGTTTTTCACTATTCATTGTGTGAGCATTAAGTGCCTGTGCAACATAGTTGAATCTATATTCAGCACTTGGTGCCACTTCTTTTGTATAGTTAATTGTATCAACTAATTTATTCCAATCACCACCTGGGCGTATGTACTCATATATATTTTCTACACCATCAATACTAAACTCCATAGTATATGATTTAAATTTTTTTACTGCTTCTAACCATACATCTTTAATTTTAACAGTACCATTAGTTGTAATATGAACTTCAATATTTTGTGATAATCCTGAATCAATTAGATATTCCATAATTTGATAATTCTGTTTACTTAATAAACTTTCCCCACCACTAAAAATTAAATGTTCAAAATCTTTTGTAAATACTTTTTGTTTTAATGTTTCTATTTCCTGTGGTGTAGATTCTTCTAATTCAAATTTCTCAGGATGAGCCGCAAATTCTGGATTGTAATTATCTCTTATTACCTTTTGCCAAAGTGTACTTAACTCAGGGCCACACATTCTACAGGCTAGATTACAATGATTAGAGGTTTTAATTACAGCCTTTCTAAGATTATCAGTATCGTATCTTTCATCTAAATTCCGTGTTCTCATACTCCAGCCGCGAAGTTGTTCATGGTGTTTACATACTCCACATTCAACTAGCCAACCCTTTGTACTTTTTTCGTACTGTCTTAAATCATGTTTTCTTTTTATATCCCAATCAGTAATCTTAAAACTTTTTCTGTCCGGAGTTCCGGGTGGAACACTTTCACAACAATAAGTTGATTCTCCATTACTTTCAAGAAAAAGTTGGTTTCTAATAAGATTACATTTTGACATATAATTTCCTATGCGTATGTAAATACGCTTAATCCTATTTTTTCTGTAATACCCAGTTTAGTAAAATCAGTTGCACTGTGAATATTATTTCTATGAAATACTATTAGACTTGTTGGTAACCATTCAAATATTTTATATACACTTAAACCTTGAACCCACTTTAGATTTATATGTGTCAAAAATTTATTATATAAGACTTCATCGAATGTGTTTTCTGTAGTATATTCAACGTCTTCATAAGATAATAACGGAGTATTATAATATACATTTTTAGGTCCTGGACCTCCGCCATATAATTTTACTGCACCCTTTTTATAATATTGATCATATAAAACAAAACCTGGATTACGATTTCCATTATGTCTTAACGGCATAAGAAATGCTAACCCACGCCCTTTATCATCTTCTCCCCAATCATTATGTAATATGTGTGGTTTGTTTACATCAAATATTTGAGTATTACATATACCTGAAAAATTAAACTGTTCCTTTAGCTTACTTAAAATAATATCCATAGTTTCACATTCTAAATTGTGTGTTACTTTTGGACCTGTGTTTTTTGTAATTGTTTGTGGATTATTTTGATGTCTAAAGATTAGATCAGTTATTTGTTCTTCAGTTAAAAAATCTTTTATCTGGTGTGGAGTATATTCTTCCATATTAAATTTCCCTATCTTCAAAAAAATCATTCTTTAGGAAGACTACTTCTGCTTGATTTCTTAATCTATCTTTAGCATCTGTAAACTCTTGAGTAACATTATCGTCGTCCCAACCAATGACTTTACCATCTCTTACTACTGGTCTATTTCTTGGATCTCCTTGAAAGGCTCTGGGTTTAGCTGTACCTATTCCTAAAACTATGAGGGCATCTTTATCTGGCATACCCAAGTAATCAGCAATTTTTCTACCATCAATACAACCACAGAATCCTGTATTAAGGCCTAATTCCTGAGCCGCCATCATTCCTATAGTTGCACAAATCATAATGTCATTTGTAACTTCTTTTTTCCAATATTTGTCATTATCTAAAGATTCACGATCATGCATCCATGTTAAAACTAAAGGCGCATTCACTTGTCCATTATATCTCATATGTATTGCTTTCATATTTGGTTCTACTTTTCCAATGACAGATTTATAACACCAGGCATTTTGTAAATATACCCACTCACTATATGCCTTTGATGTTGTTGCTACTATTCTATATTTGTATTTGCTATTCTTTGAAGGTGCTTTACTCATACAATCAAAGATATAGTTTTGTTGCTCTGTTGTAACCGGCGTATCCTCCCACCATTTTGTAGTGAATCGCTCTGCTAGAATATCATTTATGTTCTTTTTCATATGAACTCCTTAAACTCTGGACACGCTTCTAACAAATCTCCTTTTTGTAGGGTATCAGCTTTTGAATTAAAGTCAACAAATTCTTGCCAACGTTTACTATACCAATCCTCTGTCCACATATATTTAATCGTTTCTTTTACCTTTGGTATATGTAGATAATTATGTAGGTTGTTTTCTGCTAGTGTTTTAAGCTCTTTAGGTAATATTCTTATATTCATATTTTCTGGATGGTTTAAAATATTTAGATATATTTGATCTTCTGTTCGTAATCCTTTTTTTGCACACCAATCTAATAATTCATTCATGGCAACCATGTTTAATGCTTGAACTGTACAATGTAGTTGAATATAAACATTTGGTAATGCATTTAGTTTATCAAAATTCTCTTCTACCTTTGACCAATTACTTGGATATCTAATATATCTGTCTCTTAATCCTGTAGCATCAATTGATGTATTAAGCTGAACTCCTTTAAATTTACTCCAATAGTCTACCATTTTTTGTGGTATATTAGTTAGGTTTGTATTATATTTTAATTTTATGTTTGCGGCCAGACCGTTTTCAATACAATAGTCAAACAATTTATATTGGCTCTTTGCCAGTGTTGGTTCACCCCCAGTCAAATATATCTCTTCAATTGTATGAGCTATGTCAACAAAGTTAACACCAGTCTTCTCACGATCTGGCCACTGTGTCATAGTATCCATATAATCCATATCTTCGTTTGATAAAGGAACATTAGGTGTCAGCTCTGCTGTATCAACAATTTGATTCCAATCTTTAACCCACATACTAGAACTCCATGGGTTACACATACGACATTTTAAATTACACAGATTACCAAGACGTAAATCTACATATCTAATATCTAATGGTGCTTCTTCTTTTAGCACTAAATCATCTTTGAACCATTTTTCATTGTATCCAATACGTGGCGAACGAACACCAGCATCTTCTTCACGAAAACATCTTTGGCAAGTTTCAGGACGCTCACCATTTAAAAACTGTCTACGGAATTCCTTATAGGTTGGCGAGTTCCACATATCTTCAACACTATCCCTAAAAATTTTATACTCTTTTTGAGTGTCTGGATCTTTAATAATTTTATTATTCTTAGGATTACTATTACAACATACACGAAAACTACCGCCTGGATTCACTGCTAGATGCATCCACGGTAATACACAAAATGTTTTACTTGGTAATTTTTTAGCCATTTACTTCCTTAAAAATTTCATTGAAGTCTGGTCTACCATAATATTCTTCACTAGTTTTTCCAGTGTATGGTACATTCTTTTCAATATTAACTCTACTATCCAACCATCTATAGTTGCCACCGGGTTCTTTTCCATACCCAACACTCATTACAAAAAATATTTCATCCTGTGCTTGGAATATTTCTTGTACTTGCTCTTTATTGTGTCTTATGTTTTGGCAATAGGCGGTATCTAATCCTCTATTAACTAGAGCCAATGCAACGTAAGCACTAAAAATTCCAGTCTCAAAATAGTTCATAAGTTTTAGACCGTCTTCTGTCCTACCATAATGTGTTTGTCTCATTATTTCCAGATCATACACATTTCTTTCACTAAATCCAATCAAATAGGGAGCCATTAATTGTGGATTTCCATAATCTCTTTCTTTTGGCCAATCATCATTTCGATGTGCGACGTGTAATAACTTTGTTGTTATATCAATCTTGTCATTTTTTAATAGATAACATTTGAAAGGATACTTTAAATTTTTTGTAAAAGTATGTTCATATGCTTCTTTAATTGCATCTTTAATTGTTACTGGATCAACTTCCTTATCCTCAAATATAAAATAATGCTGTCTTTTTTCAATTAAATCTTGCCAATCCATTATATATTCTCCTCGAATAGTTCTACACATTCACTTCTAAAATCTGTATTATAAATATTGTCCATTATTGCCATTTGTTTTTTTAACATTTCCCATTGCTGTGGATCATAAGGGTGTCTAGTTTTAAGATTATATTTTTCTCTTAACTTTGGATGTATAGGTGCGTAACTTAAATATAAAGGATCTTCTACTTCTACACCGTGACGAAATTCTAAACCTATACTATCTGCCCATGCCTTTGTCTTTTCTGCATATCCTAAATTTATAGCTTGTGGAGTATACGCAATAGTTGTTCTTAGATTATCATGTTGTCTTTCAAGTGAAACTAAATATTTCATATTATCTACTACTTCTAACCAATTACCACCAGATCTTACATATTCAAATCTACTTCCAATAGCATCTATACTGTTTGATATATGTATTGATTTAAATAATGGAATAATATCTTCCCAGAATCCTTCCCAACGATGTGTTGCATTAGTTGTAAGTAAAAGTCTTATATCAACAGATCTGCCATGATCTATTACGTGTTCAATAACTTTCCTCACGTGTGGTATCATCATAGGTTCACCACCTGTAAACTTCAAAATATCTGTATGTAATATTTCTTTCTTTACTGCGTCCAAATGTTTTTTATGCCAGCCTACATCTTTTGAATTCATAAGTTTATTATGAAACTCTGCCTCTGGATTTTTTAAAAGTAATTGTCTCCAAGAACTACTATCATGGGGAGTACATAACCTACAAGTTAAGTTACAAGTATTATGTATTTTTAAATCCCAATACATTAACTTATCATCAGGTATATCTCTATAACGTTTATTCATTTCAGTTCTTAGACTATTTCCATCCGACTCTTCTTCTTTTTTACATTCTATACACCCCGGAAGCCATTCAGGATTTTTACTTTCTTCATAAAGTCTATTAAACTGTTTCCTCCAATGTGATATTTGATTAAACTCGTATGCTTCTTCATCTTTATACATACAGCAAGGTCGTACTTTACCAAGTGGATTAATTGTCATACCATGTTTAAACATTCTACATACTGGCATATCCGTCTTTCACTTTTTGTACAAAGTAATCGCCCTGATCACCATCAAATATCATATGAATACGTGGCTCTTCACTACGATTCCATACCGCATGACGATATCCTGTATTAATTTTAAATGCAGAACCTGGAGTAAATGGTAATGGACCAAAGTCTTCCATTACTAAGGCACAGCCTTCTGGATTATTAATAGCTATATTAGTTGCACCAACGCCTTTTGTTCTTTCTCGATCTTTATGTGGGCCTAACCAGCCGCCTGGTAATACTGCCATATAACGAACACGAGTAAATTTTTCATACTTAACTGTTTGTTCCATCCATTCAACAGTTTTAGGACAGAACTTTGCAATATCTGTCCAACCACTTAAATCACTTTCAGCACTATCTGGTAAATTATAATCTTCAGGACAATTAGTATGTACTGAACTCATACCATGTATAGCTAAACTTAACCACCCACTACTATTAGGACGGTGTAATGTAAAACAGCTAGACCATAATAAATGATTTGCTTCTTTGTAAATATCTTCCCAAGGTACATCTATCTTAACTGGTATCCAAGGCAAATAAGTATCATCTAAGATATCCATAGGATGTTCTGATTCAAGTAATTCTTTATCCCAGTATTTTGCAACGTCTAAAGTTTTATGTTCATTAGCTTGAAAAAAATCTTTTGTTTGCTGACTTACTGATTCCCAGGTTTGTAATTTTCCTTCATACCACATTATCTGTTCCCCATCATTGTATTAACATCAGCCATATCCATAAAATTATGGAAACAAGTATCACCTCTATAGTATGCTTGTTTACTATTAGTTCTTAGTTGTCCAATTAAAGACATCCAACTAACGACTGGTGCTGTAATTTCAGTTTTACACCAATTACTCTCATAAGTCCAAATATTTGTACCATTTAATAACACTGTATCTTCCTTTGTAATATACTTTGTAAGATCAGGATATTTTGTAAGATCCATTTGAACAAATATATTCTCTGCATTTTTAATAGTATCGAATAACTTTTTAAATTCTTCTTCTCCTCCAAGATGGTCAATAGACTTCTGAAGTTGATCTGGATCAAATATATATCCATATCTATCGTGTCCTGTCGAGTATTTATCGATCAATCCTGGTAAGTAGGCTTCTACAAATTGTTTAAAGTTATCACCTTTCCACTTTTTAATTACCAGCTTCATCCAATCTATTTGAGCTGGATTATTATCAAACCAAACGATACGTTTTAAATGACCAATACTGTTCCTAGCAAAAAACCATTGATTAACACCACTGCATGGAACGATTAAAACATCTAAATCTTTAGGAGTATCAACTATTATTCCTTCAGTATTTGTTACATAAAGTACTTGATACTTTTGTTGTTTAAAGGCCATAAGTTCTCTCTTTTCACGAGTTACTGTTTTTCTTAATGCGTGATAATCTCCTACATTTTCTAACGAGTCATCTGTTAATAACCACTTAATGGTATCTTCAATATCATCTTCTGGGTATGTACAAAACTTTTTCTTTCTTACATCATGATTTAAATTGTAAACTTTTAAAGAATTATCTATGGCAGTAGGAATAAGCCAATCATAAGGATCTTCTCTTACTGAATAATTTCCTTTAGTTTCAAGTGGCTTTAACCATAATGGAGTGTAATCATCATGTATGTTTTCTTTACTTGCTTCATAATCACGAATTGTACCATCTTGCCATTTTACTTCAACATCTTTATATCTAAGTATTTTAAGATTAATAACAATACACTGGTGATGCCAATTTGCGTATCTTCCTTTTGGTTTCCAAGTTCGATTTATAATATGACCAGCACATAACCAATCATCACCTAAATCTTTAACTTGTTCTTCTAATGCTTCTTCGAAATCATCTTCTGGCCAACTACCATCAAACCATATAACACCATAGTCAAAATTTAGATCAGCTAACATACGTAAATAGTCTTTTTGTCTTTTAGGATCTGCTCCATCAACATTTACAATACTTGCAAAACCACCGTCACAAGAATTTTTAATTCCTATTTCTGTAATTTTTCTCAGTACATTTCTGTATTCTGGATACTTTCGAAGTTCCTCTACTACACAGGCATCTGTAACTATATGAAGAAACTTTTTATGTTCTCCTAATTGTAATGTAATATGTTCACCATCACTCATATCCTAAACTCCTATTTTCTGTTGCACTTAAAATGGCACGTACTGGACACATTAAATCATTATCTGCTAAATCTGTACCACTATACCAACTATCGTCATTTACTTCATGTAACTTTTTAATTAAACTCATAAAACTTGTTTCTAATTCAAACTGTCCTGCTAATAATTTTGGAATAATATAACTATAAATGTTTGAACCCCAGAAGAATGTTCTCTTAGGATTTAACTTTTTAATTATAGTATCATGATCATGTATTAAATCACATTGTATTACTTCATAATTACAAGCTGATATTTGAGCCCAATAGTCTTGCCAGCTTTCATCACCACCAAACTGATCAACTATTCCTGGCCAACGTTCTCTAACAATTCCTCTTAAACTGTCATTTGCTTTTGGATTAGAATCACACCATTCACTTACCCAACGTGGATAATCTCTTCCGTCCCAATGCTTTAGTGTATCACGTTTAAATTGACAGCTATCAGCATCAAAGTCAAACCATGTAAATTTTGTAAACCCTGGGTTGACTCCATATTTGTATGCATAATATAATAACTTAAATCCAGCACTTGCGCCTACATATTGTTCAAATTCAGTATCATGTAATTGTCTAGCTGTATTAGGACGACTTGGTTCAGTATTAACAAAATATACAGGACTTGTTGGACTAAATGTTCTTTCAATTAGTTTACGAGCTTGATAGCTTACTACTTTACTATCATATTTTTTACCCATAAGTCCTTGTTCAAACTCACGTGGTTGAATATGAGGTTTAGTTAAACTAACTTTATCCATGATATCATCACTTAATCCCCATACTGTAAAATGTTCTTTTAGACTCCAGGGTATCCATGCGTCACCAAAATGTTTATGAACTTTTGGACCTTTAGCTAAACTTGCTCCTGCTGATACTGTCCACCAATTACGTTGACTACTTTCATTATTAGAAACTCTTTTAATTGCATACATACTATCTTCAGGATTCAATCTAGCATTAATATTAAAGTATGCAGGATATTGATTTGGATTAATATAAGGATTAGGACTACTGCATTCTTCCCAACGTGTCATATTCAATACCATAAAACTTTTTGCAAAGTGAGGATAATAATCATCTTCGTTTGAAATCTGTCCAGCTACCAACCATTCTGTTTCATTAAATCTATCTATCTCTTGTAGTATATTCATATTAAAATCATCTGTTGCAGGCCATGTACCTTCAAACCATATACACGCATATCTAAATCCCATTTTTTGCGTGGCAATAATCCAACTTGTATCTGTCAGATTATAGAGGTTAAGAATTCCTCCTCTTAAATGATTATTACATTCTACATCTTGTATGATTTGTAATTTTTGTTTTAAAACTGGAAAGTCATTTAGTTTTTTATCACCATGTAAGAATACATGAATAATAGGATACGCATGACCCGTGTGACTGTATGTCCAATTTTGTTGACCTTGTAGCATTATAATTTCTCCATAACTTTATCCATACCTTCTAAACGTAATCCTAAATATCGTTTAGTCATTTTCTTTAATAGAATTGGAGGTTGGTATCTATTTTCAATATCTCTTGTATATTTTCTCATCCAGGTATACATTTTATAATTAGGTTCGTTGTTTTCCATATATGTTGCAAACCTATCCATTTCAGGATGTCTATTTTCTGCACCACGAAGTTTTTCAATAATTGCACTTCTATAATCACCATGCCAAACAGATGGACTTAAATATTTTGGAGTCTGTAAAATATTTGCTGTAATAAATTTTAGATCAATTGGTGACTCTTTCCAGAAATCATAAAATTCTGGCATTTGAAATACATTGTGAGCTTGAACTGTAATACCAGCCGCCAAATCAATATTTGGTACTGTACTTAATTCTAACATATTTTTATATACATTATCCCAATCACCGTCCTGACGTATATAATTGTATACATCACTAATTCCATCCATACTAACTTTAATATTTGTATGTTTAAAATCACTCCAGATCTTCACTAAATCGTATTTCTTGAACTTTATATGGCTTATATTAGTAGCATATCTGAGCTTAATTTTACCCTTTAAACGCCCTGGAATGCCCTGTAATAGGGCATAATGTTCATTGTTTACTATTGGCTCGCCCCCTGTAAACTGTAGGGTATCTACAGAATCCCATAATTCTGGCCACTTATTTAGGCTCTCAAATAGGGTCGTAGGACGCAATAGACGGGTCTCATGCCCATCTTTATTGTACTTGCTTATAATGTCTAAGTCCTGTACACGTTTATAACTAGAGTGTGTAGAACACATAATACACTTAAGATTACAGAAATTACTTACTTTTAATTCAACCCATAGTGGCTTATTGTTTACACTATAATCATTATTAACTGATATTTGATCTGAGAAAGTACGCCAATTGTCTTTTTCCCATTGCTGTCGATTGCTCACTATTCCTGAACTTTCGTTGTGCCAACAAACGTCGCATCTTTTTGGTCTTTCTCCGTTGGCTAATGCTCTTCTTAATTCTTTGTAATTGTGATTGTTCCATGATTCTTCAGCACTCTCTCCTACTTCATTCAATGGCACTTCTTGTGCTTCACAACATGGCACCATGTCTCCTCCTGCACTGCCATAAATATGCATAAATGGCAACATACAGAAAGTATCTGAATTTTTTAATTTAGACTTGTCTATCATTGTATCTCAAAATTTCCAAAAATAATGGTGCATCTTCTATATTTTGTTTTCTATGATTAAATTGTTTAACCATTGTATCTATATACTTTTCCGATTTGTCTTCTTTAACTTGATGTTTAGTAGTTTTTGTTTGACATAATCGTTTAAGTAAATCATATGCTGGTTTTAATTTACCTGCTCTATTGTTCCAACCTTTATACTGTTGTTCAATAGTAAAATCTAATGTCTTTTTATACCAATCAGGCCAGTGAGTAATACTTAAATGATGTGGTTCATATACAGTTTGTAATACAACCAAAATACCTTTATGTACTCTTGCCCAATGCATATACTCAAACATATGGGGAGCATTTATAACATTAACTGTTGTAGCCGAACCAATTACTAATTTCTTTTCTGAATATTTTTCTCTTACATCAATCCATTTGTCTAATGTTCCTTCTACCTTATCCCATTTACTTGGATAACGTATAAGTTCATTTACTCCTCCGTAACCATCTAAACTAGCCATAAGTTTTACTTTTTTAAATTGTAGCAAAGAATCCATTTCTAATTTTCCTGGATACCATGTACAATTTGTAAATATTTCTAACTTAATTTGTGGTGCTAATCCTTCTTTTGCTAGTCTTACTACAAAATTTAAAAACTGTCTATGTAAGAAAGGTTCGCCACCTGTTACTTTTATATGTTTCAATTCTTTTAATAAACTTGTATCAATATTATCTAAGTCAAGTTCCTGTGGTAAATTTTTTAATAAATTTAGTTTATGGTTAGTTACTACATCAAACTCAACTGCATCTTTATCCCAGGTATGACTGAATTCAGGGCCACAGCTATAACAAGCCAGATTACATAGCCTACCTACAGTAATTTCTAAATATTGTAGTTTAGGTTCTGCATCAAAATCTTTAAATAAATCATCTGCTTCTGTACGCATACTAGATCCTTTCGTTTCTTCATCTGCTTTACATTTAAAACAACCTGGATGCCATTCATTACGCATCATTGTTTCTCGTATATCTGCAAACGAAGCACCATAGGCATCAATGTTTTCATTGTCACCTTGTCCTAAAAAACGGCTATGAAAACGACAACAAGGAGTTGCTGGAATACCATGTTGTAACATAGCGGCCTTAAACGGATATATACAGGCGTTTTTAGGAAGTTGACTCATCATTTCCTTTCTTGTTATAATATTTATGAAACTTCAAACCTTGAACTCCATTCAAGTTATCTTTATTTTCAAGTATAATATTTTTTATATCTTCCCAAACTTTTATTTCTAAATCAGTACCAGCTGTATTATTTTTATATACATTAATATAGGTATCTATATTATCGATATCATATTTACAACATTCTTTGATTAGTTCTCCTGCTATATATTCTGGTAACTGGTTATTTCCATGTAAAACGTCGTCCCAATCAATTAATACCCAATCATTATTCCATGACATTATATTTTGAAAACTCATATCAGTCATTGCTTGTGGATATAATTTAGTATTAATACCAATAAAAAATTCTAAGCACTTAATAATATTATCATGGTTTATTGGTATCTCGACCGGACGTAATTTTTGCATAGTTACTTTTATTAAGTTATACTCTACTATCCAATCATGAAAGAATCTGAATCCAACAAAATCATTAACTTTATTACACATTTCAGCAAGTCCAGAACTAGTTTGTTCAGATCGTGGCATTATTTTGTATATCGTGTTTCCATCGTCCCATACACTTCTCGGTGTATTAGGTCCAGACAATTCTTCTTTAATTAATCTCATAAAACTCTTTCGTCTTTCTATATCTTTTCAATGCTTCTTTTATATTAACTCTTCCATACAACCCATCTCTATTAAATGAAGTGTTTTTTATTTCATCAGTTAATTCTGTACTTGCTATATGAATTGTACGAGTTGGTTTCAATCCATAATGTTCACAGACAATATGTTGCATTTCCTTATATCTTTTTGGTATAGTATCTGGAGTAAATGCTTCAAATAAACTACACGCAATCGACATACTTAATAATACTCCATGCCCCCATTCAGTCTGTACTTGAAGTCCACCTTCATCTATTTTACTAAATGTAATACCTGAACGCCAATTACCACAGCTTAATCCTTTTGTTGTACTGAACGTTACCATTTTTACACAATCATAATTTACGTTTACTTCTATATCATAACAAGTTCCGAACCACGCACAATCTACTAGTACAGGAATATCATGTTTATTACATTCTTCCATTAACCAATTAAACTGTGGATGTAATTCTCCAGACGCACTGAACGGAACACTAATTAAAACGGCATCACCAGGACGTAAAGGTGAGTCTTCAATATAACGATCCTGTGTCCACTGACCATCTAACAATGCATCTCTGTGGTAAGGATACTCTCCTCTAAATGTCCTTAATGTTCTTCCCTGACTCATAACCCAATAATGAAACCAATCTAAACTTTGCGTTGTTCCATCACTGATATAACGATAAGGGAAATCTTCCCAACCTGTAAACTTGTTTAGTTTACTAGTTGCAATCCATTTAGGATAAGCATCTAAAAACTTTTTAATCCCTGGTTGCATATCTGCAGGATCAAGTTTAGGAAAGAAGTTTTCCTTTAGGTGATCAAAGTATGGCTGGTGCCATACACTATTTCCTGATGTACCGAAATCTTTGTTTTTAATTATTGACATGAAATTCCATTTCCGGTATAAACTTAAATGTATCTGTACTTCTAAGTCTATCCAAGTCTTTTGTATACTTTATAAAATATTCCCATTGTTTTGGATCTTGTTCTGATGAACTTAAACCTTTTCTTATGTCATCGATACCTGTTTGATAACCGCCTGTTTCATTATGATAACTACCAGCTGGCCACAATGTCTCACTTGGAATATTTGAAATCTTATCTAATGCTTTTTGTTTTAGTTCTGCTGGAAGGTTAGCAATATTTAAATATGCAGGATCTACAACCACGTTTGTCATTGCAATACTAGCACGTTTATTATGATATTTAGCGAACCAATTCCATACTTTATCTAGATTAAAGATATTTGTTGACATTACTGTTACTGCAAATACCATATCTAAGTTAGGAATATCATAAAACTTTTCAATATTTTTATTTAAATCTTCCCAGGTATATTTTCCACCACGTATAATACTATATAAATCATCTGTTCCTTCAATACTAACTAATAGCTCAACACGTTTGAATCTTTTAAATAATTCTCGGAAGTTTTCATTGAATACTGTTGCATTTGTAGATATATCAAGCATAATGTTTTCACTTAATCCATTATCAACAAACCATTGTAATAGAGCTAAACATCTTTCATCATATAAAGGCTCACCGCCTCTTAATGCTACCCATTGTAGATTTCTAAAATACTTTGGCTCTGCCATTAGGTTATCCATAAAGCTAACTTCCTTAACTCCATTATATCCTATTGGCTGTTTAGTCCAGTATTCAGGCATTTCTTTATTTAATTTTTTACCATCTTTTGTCCAACCTGTTGATACAAATGGATTACAATGTATGCAGGCTAAATTACATTTGTTACTAACTGTAAAATCTAAATAACGTATATCTGGCATTGAGTCTATATCAAGATGTTCTGCTTGAGTTCTGACATCAAAATCAATTTTATCCCAGAAAAACATTCTTCTGCTACGTCCTGATTTTTCTTTTTTAGCACAATTCATACATGATTCAGGAATTGTTCTAGTTCTGTGTGCAATACGTAAATCTCTAGCTTCATCTCCATTTAATATTTCTGGAAGAGTCTGCTTACTAATATTACCCATTTTTCCTTTGTATAAAATATCAGGTACTACGTTACCTCCCCATTTAATTGTCAGACAATGCCATGGAGCCAAACAAGTTGGCATATTCTGCATATCTAAAAATCTATTTCTATACATTACACATCTTTCTACAAGGACTCCACTTTTTTTCACCTATTGCATGATCAATTTCTTTTTTAAAATAATCATTTTCTAATATTTTCTGTAGTGAGCCATTCTTTAAACTATTAAACTTAAAACCATATTTGTTCCAGCTGTCTTGTAAAATTTCAAATCCATCTTCATTTTTTCTATTTAATAATTCACCACTAATATGACAACACGCCCAGACATTTGTCCAAGGATCAATTTGCAATCTTCTTTCTCTATACCAGGGGCATTTACTATCTAGTAAAGGTGGTTGTTGATATCCTCTTCTGCCTTTATTCCATCTTTTTTGCATTGCTGTTGATAGAAACTTATCCTCAAAAAATATTTTATCATGAGGCAAACTATCATAACAATAAGTAGTAGCTCTAATATTATCTTCATAGTCATATATTATTCTAGCATAACTTTTTCTTGCTCTAAAAGTTGTAAAATCCATATCATGTGCTATATCTCTTGCCTCATGAATCTGTTTTACATTGTGATCAAATACTGTCATACGCCATTGTGCAAATCCACCACCATCAATAAATGATTGAGCGTTTCTTATAACTTTATCATATTCTACATCAACTCTATAGATATTATTAGTAAAATTAGAAATGCCATCTATACCAAATCTAACTGTTGACGCATGATAATTATCATCTAATACCTTAGCTAAATCGTACCAAAACTTTTCATCTCTCATACCACCGTTTGTATCCATTTGTAATACTATCTTAGGATTATGCATTGGTGGATATTTTAACATTTCAACTAGATGTTTATGCATACCAGGATCACCCCAATTTCCATTAAGAACTAGTTTGTTAATTTTTATATCTTTCAAATCTTCTGTCCATAATCTTTTCCAAACATCAACATCAAAATGAACTAAATCCATCTCTGAGTGTTTTATATGATGAGTTCTCCTACAGCTAGGACAACCAGCATTACAGTAACTAGAAAGATCAATTTCTAAACCATCAAGATTTAAATACCATTCCATTATAATTCTATCCTATCACAAGCTGTTTGGCAGGCCCACCATTTTCCTTTTTCTACTGCCTCTTTTACATCTACATTAAAAAATCTACCAGATAATATCTCATCTAATGTATGCTTATTTAAGCTAAATCTATCAGCCCCATATGTATCATTTCTGTAATTCAAAACAGGTAACATTGGATTTTTGTTATCCTTTAATTTCCATTGATCCCTATCTGCGTATCTATGAATACTAGTATGACAACAAGGCCAAACAGTACCCCACGGATCTATTTGTATTTCCCCCTCGTTATACCAAGGACAACCAGTTGAATAATCAAATGTTTCTTCTAAAGGCTCAATACCTGTATCATTTTGTGGCATATCTGATCTTGGATAAAACTGTTTATAAAATCCTTTCAAATCTTTTACTTTTTCAGTTGTTATTTTATAGTTTTCATCTTTGTCTTGTATATGCATATGTTCTGAAAAACTTCGTCTTACTCTTATATCTACACAGCCAAGTTCTTCTGCTAATTTTACTCCTTGTTCTATCTGATGTGCGTTGTGATCAAATATTGTCCATATTATTTGAGCATTGCCGCCAGCATCTGCAAAACTTTTTATGTTACTAGTTACTTTTTTAAAATCTGTTCTTCTTCTATATAAACTATGAGTATCTTCAAGTCCATCTACTGCAAACTGTATTCGATGGTTTGATGCTTGTCTTAAAATAGGAGCAAACTTTGCCCACCAATTTTCATTATTCATACCACCATTAGTTGCTATCATTACAGATGCACGTTGATGATGTTTAGTCCATAATTCTACCATATCCTGTATATTAGGATTCATACCAGCATCGCCCCAATTTCCATTGAGTGTTAACTTTTCAATATTTGCATTTTTTAAATCTGAAACAACCATTCTTTCCCAAATATCCATTGGGAAATGATTAAGAGGTAGAAAGTTAACCTTTTCACCTCCTGTAATATTTCTAGCACAGG
>MDTC01067556.1_pt1 | contig 44894 bp, 30 predicted proteins | sample 811181 | NCBI WGS metagenome assembly MDTC01 (sample SAMN05326644, study PRJNA326480) | marine metagenome | isolation source: seawater | place: Pacific Ocean: North | collected 2011 | reverse complement strand
CTCTCGAAAGGCTTGAGAGGAGGGAAGAGCCGAAGGCGAAGGGTGGTGAGTTTGTTGAGGCATATGTTGCAAAGCGTACGAGGCAAATCAGCCACGAAGAGAAGCCCCTCCTAGAAGAGTTCTGCAAGTGGTAAAGCCCCAACCCCGCGGGGGTTCAAATGCGGTCCAGCGCGCTGCGATGGTGCAACATCCGCCGGATCAACATTGCACAGATTGGCCTGTAGTCAGATACAAAGCCTGACCTTACGGGGATTCTGCTCCGTCGAGGAAACCTTCAATACGCTTGATCAACTCCTTCATTGAGACGGGCTTAGCAACGTAGTCATCGGCACCGGCTTCTAAACAACGCTCGCGATCCCCTGGCATCGCGAGCGCGGTGAGTGCGATAATAGGAAGCCTCTCACCTTTGAGACGTTGGCGAATCATTCGCGTCGCAGTCAGTCCGTCCATTCCAGGCATCTGAATATCCATTAAGACCAGATCTGGTTTGTTATCACGGACCATTTCAATCGCGCGCAGACCACTCATCGCGATGTCGACATCAAACCCAGAGCCCTCCAGGTACGCCGTCGTGCTCTCAATATTGTCTTTGTTGTCGTCGACGAGGAGAAGGCGTCCTTTTCCTTTTCCTTCGCGTGGAACCACCTCAACCCCATCTGCAGGCGTCTCACGACTCCCCATCACGTCGTTATATACAGACACAAAATATCCACGAGAGAACGGTTTTAACAAGAACCCTTGCGCCCCGAGAGAGCGCGCTCGCTTCGCGTCATCCACGACAGAGGCGACCAAAACAGGCAATGAACGATACAGAGAGTGTGAACGAATACGCTTCAACACCTCCCATCCCGAAATGTCAGGTAGTTGGATGTCGAGTATCACGAGAGATGGTTGGAGCAACTGGATACTTGATAGAACATTGCTACCATTTGAGAGGATCGTGCACTGACAATTCATCTCTGCCAGATAATACGTGATCTGTTGGACAAACTCGGTCGAATCATCCACGATCAACACTCGTCCATTCGCAGGCTGGAGTTTTTGTCGGTATGATTGGTGAGGTGCTGTGTCATTCTCATCGACAATCAACTCAGAGGGAAACACAAGGGAGAAGCGACTCCCCTCGCCAAGTTCGCTCTCCACCTCGACCTCGCCATGATGCAGCTCCACTAATTTGCGAACCAACGCAAGCCCCAGTCCCGAGCCGGTATACTGGCGACTCAGCTTGCTGTCGATTTGTGTGAAGGTTTCAAACAACCGATGCAGGTCATGCTCTGCGATCCCAATCCCTGTGTCGAGTACAGAGAACCTGATACCGTCTGTGAACGTTGAAGCCGTTCCAGGCCGTGTGGGCGTTGTCGCGCCCTCAAATTGTTCAACGACGAGTTTGACCTTCCCACCCCGTGGAGTAAACTTCACGGCGTTGCTCAACAAGTTGATCAACGCTTGCTGAATACGACGATCGTCGATCATCAACTTCACGCGACGGAGAGAGTCAGGCAAATCCAACTCAAGCTGAATCTCTTTGTGGAATGCCATCTGGCGAACAAAACTCAAACTCGCACTGCAGACATTCAAGATAGGAACTTTGGACAACTCAAGATCGAGTCTCCCCGATTCGATCTTGGATAGATCGAGAATGTCATTGATGAGGTTCAGCAGGTGACGCCCTCCCCGCTCAATCGACTTTACAGCCTTACGCTGCCTGTCATTAATCGAACCAAACACAGAGTCGAGCATCCCCTCTGACATCCCAAGAATTGCAGTCAAAGGCGTACGAAGTTCGTGGCTCATGTTTGCCAAAAATTCATCCTTAAGCCGGGTCGCCCTCGCGAGAGCCGCGTTGGTATCCCTAAGCTGCAACTCATATCGCTTTCGCTGGCTGATATCACGACAGACACAAACAATCACTCCTCCATCAAGGATAGTCAGAGAGAGCCCCTCCGAAAAACTCGTCCCGTCTTTTTTGAGACCGACCGCCTCACCGCTCCAAAAACCACGAGCCTCCGCCCGGGGTAAGATCATCCTCTCAAAACGACCAATCTCGTCTTCCCCATACAATACCCGCCATGAATGACCTAAAAGGTCTTCAGCCTTTTGGTAACCAAAGAGATCGATGTGGGCCTGGTTGAGATAAACAAACTTTCCCTCTTCAAAAATCGCGACACCATCAACAGCTGACTCGATCGCAACAAATAAACGCTTAAGATTTTGCTCCACACGCTTTGTTTTCGTGACATCGCGGAAAATGCCTCGAAGTGTGAGCGCTTTACCGTCCACCATTTGACAGTCCAAACTGCCTTCGACGAGGACGTGCTCTCCTGACTTCGTAATCAGCGTCAGTTCGAACCGTTTTGACCCCTTCTCCTTACCCTCTATGACTCGTTCAATCCATCCGTCCAACTCTGAGACATGTTCACGATGCACGATGTGACAAAAACCAAACTCACGAGCCTCTTCCTCGGAGTATCCTAATCTTTCACGCCAAGCCCGATTGACAAACAAAAAGCTGTAGCTCTCAAGAGAGACAATTTGAATGAGATCATGTGCGTTTTCAAAGAAGTCCATCAGCTGAAGCTCACGCTCTCTCAGCTCAGATGTGCGTGCTTGGATTCTCGATTCAAGCTCAATATTGAGGATGGCTATTCGTTCAGCAGACTCATAACGAGAAAGCTCGGCAGAGGCTCTCGCCGCAAAGATATTCAAGATCTTCTTAAACCATCTGACATCCGCTAATGGGGTGCGGTTACCAATACACAAAGCGCCAATCGCCTCTCCTTGTGGGCTGTGTAGAGCCACGCTGAGTGAAACATTGATATCTTCACCAGCCATCGCCTGACAATCGCGATCACAATCACTCAACGAAGAAACACAATACACACTCCCCTCATGAAGAGTACACTCACAACAACCCCCACCCCTTCGCGGTCTTATCTCCTCGCCATGCAGATTACCGTCGATCGACATCGCCAAGAATCGGATGTGTTCTTTTTCATGCCTTGAGATACTCACAAAATCAACGCCAAATGATTCCGCGATGTGCGTCACCAACGCTGGAAAAAAACGCTCTCCAGTCACAGAGGCCGTTCCAACGACGAGATTCTCCAGTGCCTTCTCCGCATCAAACTCTTCGGATCGATGACGTTCTTTGATATTCTCTACCACTCCTGCATCCATGCAAAGCCTCTCACTGGGAAGATGAAAGAAAAAGTCTTACTCTGATTACGTACAAATGTAGCATGCATCCTACGACTTTACAAAGAGGTTTCTTTGGGAGGCACTTCATTGTGTACATGGAGACTACGTAGAGTCGTAGACTCACAGACATCGTATTTTGCACATAGAAATAGAGAACGGCAGTCTGTTGTGAGGACTTGAGTATGGAGCGAAAAAATGTGGAGAGTGAGGAGAGCGGTGGAGGTGTCGAAAAAAGAAATCAGGTATTGATCAAGGTATATCCGATTGTTCCAGGATTACCATTTGCATTCAGGTCACGCCAGAAACGTCGCCACTCAGTGGGATTGAGTGTTTGACAGCCCGCGCTTCCAGTCATCGAGTTACCGCCTTTGTGGAAGAGCATGCTCCGACCTGCGCTGCCTGTTGCACCATCGTTGAACAGTCCATCTTGGTTGGTGTCACGTTCAGCCATTGTGTTTCGAGTCGGACGGAGAACACTACCAAGTCGACTGGAGTGACCTTTGGTGAACTCGTAGTATCCTGAGGGCAAGCGTCCTTGATCCAATCGACCGTCTCCATTGACGTCAACCCCCATACGACCGCGGTAGCGTGCGCTTGGCTCTGTGTTTCCAGTGTACTCGCGGACTTGCTTGCGTCCTTGGCTGTCTTTCCAGATCATCACCATTTTATCGTCATAGCGACCATTTCCGCCATTGACATCGGCATCCGTCTCAGTCCGAAGACCGACGATATTGCGTTGGTTGACACCATCTTTCAGCTGACCACCATTTTGTTCGATCAACTGAGCGTAGTAGTCGTACTTTTGATCTTGTGACATGCCAGAAGTGTCCTGCACACCTTGCGCCCCTTGTGCGCCCTGTGGCCCTTCTGGTGCAGTTGGGTTTCCGGGATTTTGTGGCGAAGTCGGATTGGCTGGCGTTTGGGGTGCAGCGGGGTTCATCTGGAGGCTTTGCTGCATCGCTCCCATACTTTGGGGACCAAATTTGCCATCAACGGAGATGTTGCTTTGTTGTTGGAACTGACGCAGCGCTGTTTGTGTCTTGGGACCAAACTTACCGTCTGTTTCGAGAGGAGGATTGGCACCTGCTCTGTTGAGCAATTGCTGCATCTCTTTAACATCTTCACCAGACGCCCCTTTCTTGAGGATTTTACCAGAACCAACAGATGATTGCAGTCGCTGTCCAACATTGGACTGAGCGATATGGTGGGGACGAGCAGTTTCAAACCCTGCACCATTTCCAGTCACTGCAGCGCGTTCACGCTCGAAGATCTCTGTGGTCGTGGGTTGGTTGGCTCTTACGGTTGCTGTAGGTTGAGCGATTCTGGTCATGGTGGACTCCTCTATATTTGGTGACGACATCGTCGATATGTGTCTCTTTGTTGCTTTCAGTATCGGCAGAGCCATTGATGAGTTGTGCAAAAAATACATTTTTTTTCATCAAGCACAATTCTTTGAAATATTGCGCACACAAACGCTCTCGAAAAAGTGCCGGGTTTGGTGTATGGTGCTCGTGCGTTGAACTTAAGGCTACTGCAAGAAAAAAAGTGTAGAGGAAAAAGAAACGCACGTGGAGGTTGCAGCTGAAACCGCAAGCATCGTGATTCGTCGTCGACATGGCGGTGCCATGCCTTCTCCTCATGCCTTGCCTGAGGCTCCATCTCCTGCCCTCCTACGTGCGCTTTTTTCCTCGCAGTAGTCTAAATGATAGACGTCTGCCCTACTTTCACCCTATTGGAGGTTCCAAAACGATGCACAAACCGACAACATTGAGCGGTATCATCGCACAAAGTCTGCTACTCATAACGTTCCTGCTCTCCCCACATGCCGACGCACAGACCAAAAAGACACAAAAGGCTGAAAAGTCAGCGTCCCAAAAAACATCCAAAACCCAGAAGTCGGCAGCTCAAACGCCCCCCACCAAAGCGAAGAAGCCGACCCCTGCACCAAACAAAAAAACCAAAAAACAACGTAGAACCCACACCATTCAGTTCAAGGATTACTTTTCGCTGGGCTACGCGTTTGGCGGTGTTGTCTCTCCAAAAGGTAAGCACGTAGCGTACACGGAGAGTCGGTGGCAAGGCGCCTCACGTAACATCGACCTGTGGGTTGTCAACACAGCAACACGTCGTCGTCAACGACTGACCTTCTCGAAAGCCGCAGATCTTCGACCACAATGGTCAGCAGATGGAAGATGGATCTATTTTATGAGCCGACGAAAGGCTAAAAAAAGCGATCCCGCCCTGGGGAAAAGACAGGTCTGGCGCATCCGGCCAGATGGAGGACGCCTGATGGCTGTCACACGCGCCCCAAAAGGCATCCACGCCTACCAGTTGAGCAAAGACGGTCGGTATGTCTACTACAAAACAGCAGCCAAACACGTCCAAAAGGGTCCCTTTCAAGGGCTGCGAAAACAATTCTCCAAGCTGCGTTATGCACATGGAACACTCCGCGCAGGTCGGATCTGGCGTCTCGATTTAGAGTCATGGCGCACCAAACTCATCCTCAAATCAACCCGCGCGATCAACGAGTTCCAGCTCTCACCAAATGGACAAAAGCTCGCCCTGTTGACCGCACCAGACAACAAACTGATCAGCAACGAAGGTTGGTCTCGACTCGACATCTACGACATCAAAAGCCAAAAGATGTACACACCAGATGCGAGTCTTTGGCGTAAAAAAGCTCCATCTCCCTACGGCTGGTTGGAACACCCACGCTGGTCACCAGACAGCAACATCGTCTCCTTACACGTCGGATATGACGGATACCCACCAGAAGTGTACTTCGTCCTGCTCAAAGAGAAACGCTCCTTCAAACTCAAGCGCAAAGAAGAGGAACACTACGAAGGCCCCTCAAAGTGGGCACCTCACGTACCAGCCTTCTGTTATGTTGGCGCCCACAAAGCCAGAAAACACCTGTACTGCACGGGATACAGAAGAGGCAAACAAATGCCCGTAGAGAAGGTCGACTTCTCAGGTCGAAACGTCCAGGACTTTGCGTACTCAGGTGATGGCAAAAAGTTCTTGGTGCTCGCAGATGGGCAGGACTTCCTGATCGACTTCTTCTTTGGTCCGGCGTTTGTGAGTCCAAAAGCACTCAAGAGACTGACTCGTATCAACCCCCAAATCGACACCTGGAAATTGCCCACGATCAAAAAAATCCAGTGGAAAAGCAAAGACGGCAGCATCGTCGAAGGGATCTTGGAGCTACCACCGGGATACAAGCCAGGCAAACCACTTCCCCTCGTCGTCATCCTTCATGGCGGTCCCACCTGGTCTGTCAAACAAAGATTCCGCTTCTCCTATGCAGGACGCACGATCTTTGCCTCGAAGGGTTGGGCAACACTTAGCCCTAATTACCGCGGCTCAACAGGTTATGGTGACACATTCCTCACACAGCTCATCGGTCACAAAAATGACCGGGACATCGACGACATCCTCACAGGTGTACAGGCGATGATCAAGCTCGGCATCGCCGACCCCAAAAAACTCGCGATGATGGGTTGGTCCAACGGTGGCTATCTCGTCAACTGTTTGATCACAAAAACCAACATCTTCAAGGCCGCAAGTAGCGGCGCAGGCGTCTTTGACTTGAGCATGCAGTGGATGATCGAAGACACCCCCGGTCACGTGATTAACTTCAACAAGGGGCTCCCGTGGCAACGAAGCCAACAGCTTCAAAAAGCATCCCCACTGTACGGTATCCACAAAGCCAAAACCCCCACACTCATCCACGTCGGACAAAAAGATCCTCGTGTCCCTGTCGCCCACAGCCAAGGACTCTATCGATCACTCTATAAATATCTCAAGGTGCCCTCACAACTCTTGATTTACCCCGGCGCATACCACGGCCTGAGCAAGCGCTCACACAGACTCGCGAAGATCAAATGGGATATCCGTTGGTTTGAGTACTATGTCCTCGGAAAACACAAAGGCAGCAAAAAGAAGCCTTCCAAAAAGAAGAAGTAAGCACAAGAGGTTGTCGATGAAAGAGATCGTCGTAGATGTCGTCTATGCCTTCACGAAGGATGGACAGGGTGGAAATGCCGCAGGTGTCTTGCTCGACGCCAGCGCGCTCACTGCACCACAAATGCAGGATATCGCAGCACAAACCAATTACTCAGAGACCGTGTTCTTTTGCCCCCCCAAAGAAGGCGCGGATCACACGGTCCGCTTCTTCGCGCCTCTCAAAGAGGTGCCCCTCTGTGGTCATGGGACCATCGCGGGATACGCACAACAATTCCACCAAGGCAAACTCACAGCAGGTGCGTATACAATGTGGACACAAGCTGGTGTCCAAGATATCACAGTGTCGGAAGATGGCTTGATCGGAATGAGCCAAAACAGGCCGACCTTCGGTGCAACACTCTCTCCCAAAGAGATCGGTCCACTGCTTGGCATCTCGGCAGATGACTTCGCTTCGGATATCCCCATTCAGATCGTCTCCACAGGGCTTAACAAGATCCTCGCCCCCATTCGCTCACTCTCAGCGATACAGTCGATTCAGCCAGATCTCGAAGCGATCAAGACGCTCAGTCATCAACACAACGTGACAGGCATCTACACCTTTACACTGGAGAGTGAGACGGGCGCAACAGCCCATTGTCGCAACTTCGCGCCGGCAGTTGGGATATCGGAAGACGCCGCGACAGGGACCTCCTGTGCGGCCCTCAGCTGCTTGCTGTACACTTACGACCAGCTCGCCCCTCACGCACTCACCGACCTCTCGTTCGAGCAGGGATACGAGATCGGTGAGCCCTCTGAATTACTCGCATCGCTCGAAGTCTCCAACGGAGACATTGTAGGTGTTCGCGTCATGGGGCGAGCAACACAGCGAGGCGAACGTCGAATCCAACTCACACAAGAAACCAATGGAGAGCCTTCATGAGCCACACACGCAAAGTAGGCATTGTAGGATATGGCCGAGTCGGCCGCTATCTCGTCGATAAGATCAAACAAACAGAAGATATGGAGTTGTCCTTTGTCTGGAATCTCGATCCCAAAGAGATAGATGAAGGGCTCCCTGTTCTGCACGAATTAAAAGATTTTCACACCATCGAGACCGATTTGATCGTGGAAGTCGCCCACCCTGTGATCAGCCGAGATTACGGCGCCGATTTTCTCGCGCACACCAATTACATGGCGGGCTCTCCCACAGCCTTCGCCGACCAAGCTCTCGAAGATGCACTCAGAGCAGCCGCCGAAACGCCAAATGGTCATGGGCTTTACATCCCCAAAGGTGCCCTGCCGGGTCTGCGTGATGTACTCGATATGGCCGCCGATGGCCGACTCGTCGAAGCTGACATCGCCATGATCAAGGCCCCAGAGAGTATCAACTACCTCGGACCACTCGACAAACCACTCTCAGAAGTCAAAGAGACCACCACGCTCTACGAAGGTCCCCTTCGAAAGCTCTGTGAATACGCTCCCAACAACGTCAACACAATGGCCATCCTCGCCCTCTCAAGTGGTTTGGGGTTTGATAAGGTGAAAGCCAGACTGATCGCCGAACCAGACCTCGAATACCACATCACAGAGGTCAATTTGTGGGGTCCAAAGAGCGAAGACAGTGGCCGTTTTTGTCTTGAAATGAAACGGATCAACCCCGCCGCGAAAGGTGCGGTGACAGGCAACGCGACATACCGCTCTTTTTGGAACAGTGTCCGGCGATGTTTTGATGCTGGTGATGGGATTCACTTTCGCTAAAGAAAGTCTTACTCTTCGGTGGGGAAAAACAGTAGGGAGTCTTGCTCGATCAACTCTTGCATCATCAACGCCTTCATATTCTGCTCACAGAACAGCAACAAAGGAATACGTTTTAGCTCCGATGCTCTAGCAAGCTCGCGAAACAACACGAGCCATTTGTCGAGACCTTGGGGTAACACTCTCACGATCAACAAGTGGGGGATGCGTTGGTACAACGTCCGCAGCGCAACCCACGGGTCTTCGATCACTTGAAGCTCTGCGTTGTTGCCACAACAAAATTTGATCAGCGATTCGAGGCGGACCTCTTCGAGCACAAAGCCTCCAACCATGATGTCACGATTTTCAACAAAACGAAGGCGCTTGTGCCACTCCCGCCAGAACTCCTGCGTGTTTGGCTCCGTCGCAAACTCATCCCAACAGAGCTGTGAGAGGCCCCCCTCTGTCTCTTTCATACAGGCAGGTTGCACATTTGTGCGTGTCGCAACAACGGCTCGTAGTGTTTGTGAGCTTTGGGAGATCTGTGAGTGGGGCTGTTTGGATGTAGGTGGAACAGCACCTCGTACAACCGATGTGTTAGGCAATGGTGTTTTGCTGGAGATCCCTGAAGGAGGTGTCCGCCGGAGAAGTTTTGGGGCTGTCTCGGGGCGAGTGTTGTAGGCAAGTGATCCTGATGACTTTTGACCGTACGTTGCGCCGAGGTCGTCGAGAAGAGAGCCGGTTTGCAACCCATCTCTTGGCGCCTGCTTCGGAAGGGCTTGCAGACGATCTTGGCTCCTCTCAGCTTCGAGACCACCAAACTCAAGATCTTGGTTGTGGAAACGATCGAGTGTCTCTCGGAGAGAGGCTTCTTGGGGTTTCCTTGCGGCTGTCTCGACATAATGCTCTTCGGGTTCGTACATATGTTCAACATGCACAAACTGCGCGAGAGGCTGGATTGTCGGCTTCATCATCCGAGGACGTACGCCCTGTGGGTCAAACCCACAAAACGAACAAAAGAGCGCATCGTCCGGACTCATTTGTTTACATCGAGGACATGATTTCACGAAACTAGTATTCCTTTTGCCAACGGATTAGCCCGGTCTCACAGCCAGACGCAAGGCCTTTAGGAAAAAAAGAACATCCCTGAAGTCATTGCAACACAGATGATACACCATTTGGCACAAAAATGAACCAAAAAGTCATAAAGAGCCCTCACCTCCTCCTTATACCGAGGTGTTGAGTCCTCTCCAAACGAGCACAGTCCTGTGCTCGTTTGGGCCATTTCGCTGCACATCTTCAGACATTCTTGTGATGTAACAGACAGGTGGTAGGATTCTCCTGGAACAGAAATCGGTCGCCCATTACGAGAAAAAAGATGAAAATTTCACGCGAACTTCACACTTAGCTCATGATTGACAAGATACTTCCATCTCGTGAGTGTCTATTACTCAACAACTGTGCTAAAGTCCCAGCCAGAACAAACAGCGCTCCCATGCTTGGAGGGTTCCAAGGCTCCTAAGGTGATCTCTACCCCAGTGAAAGATCATCACAAGAGGAGCACATCAAGACGATGTGAACACGCCAAAGAACGGATGGGATATGCGCTTCGCTCTCTATTTGTTTTGTTCGCAAAAAGGAGTCAAACATGAAACACCTCGTCCTCCAAAAAGCCGAAGGAAGAAAAGCATGGTGGCTGCTCGCTTTCCTCTTCGCCTTTTTGTCACTCCCCGCTCCACAAGCAGACGCTGGCGCAGCGACAGTCTACGTCGTGTCTTACAGCCCACGCTATTCATGGCAGGTTAAAAACAAACGACCTATCCAGATTCGCTTCAACAAGCCGATGGTCGCGCAGGCATTCGTCGGAAAAGTCGCAACCAGCATCCCAGTCCAGATCACACCAGCCCTGCGCACAGCGCCTTACTGGTCTGACCGGCAAACCCTCGTGATCAAACCGCTGGAGAACTTTACACGCTCCACAAAGTACACGATCACGATCAACGCAAAGGGCATGGCCAGACCTGTGAGCAAATCCTTTGTGTACGCTCCCGTCCGGTTGACCCGATACAAAGGTATCCACTACCGCTACACAGCCCAGTTGCCCTCTATCGAGCTGATGTGGAACCAGGACGTAAAAGTCGCAGAGGTACTGGCTCGCTGCCGGTTTGTCGTCTCTAAAGGTCGCTCTAGCGTCAAGTTAAAGCTCATCACCCCTCAACAAACTCCCGTCGCAAGCAACATGACAATTCGCCCTGTACACAGCCTCACCCCAGGCAAACGCTACCGATTTAAGTGCATGGGACTCAAAGGCATCGGCGGCAATTACAGCTACTACAGTCGCTGGGGTTACTTCTCTTTTCGCGTGCGAGAGAGCTTCAGAGTTGTCAAATACAGCCCAATGGGACTTGTACGACACGACAGCGCAAAGGTGCAGATCCACTTCTCCACCCCCGTCAAGCGCAAAACACTGCAAAGTATGCTCGTCATTGAGCCTACGCCCAAGGGGTTTAAGTGGAAAGGAACACTCGATTACTCCCGCACCACCTACACCACATATCTCAAGCTCAAAGAATCACAGACTTACACCATCCGCCTCAAACCAGGGTTGACGGACGATTTTGGTCGCAAACTCGAAGAAGATCTCCGCTTCGCATTTGTCACCGCAAAAGCCCAACCACGTATAGTCGTTGAGCGTGGGCGTTTCTCCGTCGAAGCGACTCGTGGCTACCCAGTGTGGTTGCGGGACCTTGGAAAATTCAACCTGACTTGTGCGCGTGTCCCCCTCGCCAAAATGGGCACAACACTCCACGCCCTTAGTCATTACAAAACCAACCCACTGTCAGGAAACCCCAACAAAAAACCCATTAAATGGAAAAAGTTGGGTCTCACCCCCCAAAACAACACAGTCAATGTCAAGATCCCCGAGAAGAAGTGGACCCTCAAATACCTTCAGCTCGGAAAACTCTGTGACAACGGCGACAAGAATGGCCTCTACGTCGCAGAATTCACACACGCAGAGAAGGTCACCGTCAAAGGCTTCTCAGGTGAGGCACCACCACACCGTATCGTCGCAAACATCACGAACATGTTTATCGTCGCCAAGACCGGCGAACGAAATGGTATCGCCTGGGTCACAAACCTCAAGACAGGTCAACCTGTCTCCGGCGCGAATGTCGATGCCTTCGACGCAAAAGGAAAAAAGGTGTTCTCTGGCGTCACCAACGCCAAAGGTTTGCTCCGCCTGCCTTCACAATCACAACTCCGAGGAAAACGCTACGGCGCTTTTCTCCTCGTCGCCAAAAAAGCAAATGACGTCGCCGTCTTCAACAGCAACTGGAGAGACGGACTGTACAAATGGAGCTTCGGTGTTCCCACTGATTCTTACAAGCAAAAAGTCGCGATCCGTGGCTTCATTCAGTCGGACCGAGGCATCTATCGTCCAGGCGAGACCGTCCACTTTAAAGGACTCGTTCGCGAGATCGCCTTCGGCACACTTCCTCGTGTCCCTGGCCAAAAAACATTAAAAGTGAAGATCATCAACTCACGACGTGAAGAGCTTTACAACGGCACAAAGACGCTCACAGAGTTCGGTGGCTTCTCACTGGACCTCAAGCTCAAAAAGAACGCCTCACTCGGTGACTACTACGTCAAAGCGACATTGGGCAAAAAGACCTTCGTCGAAAAATTCTCGGTACAAGAGTTTCGCAAAGTCTCCTTTACATTGGCGCTTCGCAAGGTCGCAGAAGAACAACACACCATGCGCGTGAAGGTCAGCGGACAATACCTGTTTGGCTCCCCTCTCACCGGTGCGAAAGTGGGCTGGCGTGTATACCACCGCCGACACTATATCTCCTTTCCTAAGCACGCAGGATACTCCTTCTACGATGCCGCATCCTCCGGGCACTGGTACTACAACAGCCCAAGTTCTTACCGCTCCTATCTCGCGAGCGGAAATGGCACACTCGACGCAAATGGTGAGTTGGTCCTCTCCTTCAAAAAACGCCAGGTCAGCTCTCCCTGGGACTACATCGTCGAAGCGACAGCGACAGACAAAACCAACCAGGCAGTCAGTAAGAGCAAGATGTACCTCGTCCACTCAAGTGACACGTATGTCGGCGTGAAATTCAAAAGCTACGTCGGAAAAGTAGGTGAGGCGACCAAAGTGCTGCTTCGCGCTGTTGACCAAAAAGGTCGCCGTGTCGCAGCAAATGCACAGGTCGAGTTCTACCGAACGTACTGGAAAAGACACTGTAAAAAGAGTGGATACTGCCGATGGAAACGACACAAAGAGCCCGTCTCGATGTTCGGTACCAATATCCTCGCGAGTGGTGTCTCAACGGCAGATGTGACCGCAAAGGTCGCAGGGACATACTTTGTCCGCGTCACAACAACAGACAAAAAAGGCCGAAAATCCGTCGCATCGAGCTACATCTGGATGTCCGGTGGAGCCTACGCAAACTACAGACCTTCCAACAGCCCTCGTATGAAATTGCTCGCCAACAAAGCCTCCTACAAGGTCGGCGACACAGCCAAGATCGTCCCCAACACACATCTCAGCGGAACAGCCCTCGTCACCGTTGAACGCGATGGTGTCGCGGACGCATTCATCACACAGGTCAAAGGTGGAAAGGTCATCAACCTTCCCATCAAAAAAGCGTACGCTCCTAACGTCTTCGTCTCGGTCTTCACGTACCAGACCCGAAAAGGTAACGACGCGAGCAAACGCCCACGTTTCCAAATGGGTGTCGTACAGCTCAAGGTCTCGACCAAGCAACATAAACTCAAGGTCGTGATCAACACGGATAAAGAGACTTACAAGCCCGGTGACAAAGTCAGCGGTGTGATCAAAGTCCTCTCAGGTGGACAACCCGTCCTCTCAGAGGTCTCACTCTCCGTCGCCGACGAAGGTGTCTTGCAACTGATTAACTACAAAACACCTGCACCCAAGAAGACCTTCTACGCACCTTGGGGATGGGGTGTCGATGTCGCGACGAGCCTCGTGACGCTCCTCTACACCAAATCCGCAAAAGCCATCATCCGCCAACAAGGTTCGGATGGAGGTGCGATGGCGGCTTCCCAGGCGAAAGTACGTTCAAAGTTCGTCTCATCAGCGTTCTGGGCACCTCACCTGCTCACCAACGCAAAAGGTGAAGTCCGCTTCTCCTTCAAGCTGCCTGACAACCTCACATCTTTCCGTTTGATGGCTGTTGCCGCTGACAAAGGTAGCAAGTTTGGTTCTGGTCAACGCAACATTCGCGTCCGCAAAGACTTGATGGCCACACCTATCCTGCCGCGCTTTTTGGTCCGAGGTGATGTCGCACGTGTCGGTATCGTCTTGCACAACTACTCCAAAAAAGATGGGAAAGCCACCGTCACGATGCAGGCCAAGGGTGTCGAAGCCAAAGAGACCCAAAAAGAGACCTTCGTCTCCAAAAATGGCTCAACACGTGTACTCTTCGATGTCCGCGCAAAGGATGTCTCACAAGGCTCTTTCTTATTTGTCGCGAAGCTCGGCAAACACAAAGACGCCGTGCTCAAAAAACTCCCCATCAACCAGATCATCATGAAAGAATCACAACTCGTCGCGAAGGCAGAGTTAAAAGATTCGAAGATCACCACACGAGTTAGCTGGCCTCAAAAAGGTGTCTTTGCCAACCAAAGTCGCCTCAACGTCAGCATGGATCGCACAGGCGTCCTCGACCTCCGCGAAGGGTTGATGTATCTTATCCGCTATCCATACGGTTGTCTCGAACAAACACTGTCTAAGACGATCCCTCTGACCAAAGCACGAGAGCTGCTCTCCGCCCTCAAGCTCAAAGGCAATCTGCGTAAACAGATGAAGAAGTTCTTGAAGATCGGACTCGCCAAAATCGTGCGTCACCAACACGCCAACGGCCACTTCAGCTTATGGCCTGGTGGTACACCACAAGCGCAGCTCACAGCGTACGCTCTTTACGGCCTCAACGAGGCCAAAAAAGCCGGTCTCAAAGTCGACGAGCGCGCGATCAAAAAAGGTCTCAAAGCACTTCACAAGTGGAGTCAACAGAAGACCAAATTGCTCTTTGGCGGAAAATCCGGAACCCTGGCGATGGCAGCGTTTGTTCTCGCAGAACTTGGTAAACCCAACGCTAGCCTTAACGCCCGTCTTTACGAAGCGCGACAGCTCCTGCCAACATACGGCAAAGGCTTCCTGCTCCGTGCGATGAAGCGCTCTGGGACGTCGGAAACACAACTCAAAGCCTTCTTGAAAGAGATCACCTCTGCGATTGAGATGAAGGGCGCGATCGCGATGGCCAAACCTTGCCACGCGATGTTCTCCAAAGCACTCTGTCGCCCACTCGCATGGTACATGAGCTCAACGGTCCGCACGACAGCCATTTTGCTCTCCGCCATTCTCGAAGTCTCACCCAAGCACCCACTCATCCCGATGTTGGTACGTGGACTGAAGAGTCGACAAAACCGCTGGGGACGCTGGAGTAATACACAGGAGAACATTTACTCACTCGTCGCGATCGCGGACCACGCAAGAACACTCGCCAAAGGTTCTTCGACAGTCCAGATCAGGCTCAAAAACAGCACGACGATGAAGTTCATCTCTGGCCGAAGCGTGGTCCGCCACAACCCAACATTGAAGTCTGTCCCACAAGGTCCCATGACCATCGAGTCAAAAGGACGCGCTCACGTCAGAGCTGTCCTCAATCTCGTCGGTCGTTGGAAAGCGCCGAACTTCAAGTTCAATGGCTTCAGCATCACACGTCTGTATCTCGATCCCAAGACCAATAAAGTGATCGACAGCTTTAAGGTTGGACAGGTCGTAAAAGTCCGTGTCATCGTGAAGACTCCCAAACGTCGCTACTACGTCGCGATGACTGATAGACTCCCCGCAGGCTTTGAGGCGATCAACGAAGGTCTCGCGACCACTTCACGTGCCAATCGCCGCAACCGACGCAGCTACATCTGGAACTACGTCGCGCTCAAAGATGACCGCATCTACGCGTTCGCAAACAACATGTACTCCGGCACACACACCTTTGAGTACCGTGTGAGAGCGACACTAAGCGGAACATTCTCCATCCAACCTGCGAAAGTCGAAGCCATGTACTCCCCCCACATCTTCGGTCGTACCAACGAAAGAAAGATGAGCATCCAACCCTAATTCCTCCCTCAACCCACAAACCCCATATATTTCCCAAGCCGATCCAATGGGTCGGCAAGGGGATGGATACAGCTCCACCAGCGCTCCCCTGGAAGATATGTATCCATCTCCTTGTCGAGTCGAGCATACCGGGATAAAAGCAAAAGAAAGGTGGTCTCAACATGAACGTTTTGTCAGCCCGACAGTGGGCAACATCGATCTTACTCGGAACAGTATTGACAGCGCTCATCGGGCTGACAGGTGTCGTGCTCAGTGTGTACACAGTCACATACCCAGTCGCCCAACTGTCTCCAGAGAGAGATGGTCCACTGCTCATCGAAGACAGACACGGCGTCCTGTTACGTAGTATCCCCAGAGAGGGAGGACGTCCGGGCCGACAAGCGTGGACACAGCTCTCCGATATCCCATCAATTGCGGTCAATACACTGCTGGCTTCTGAAGACGCCAACTTCTTCACCCACAAAGGGGTCGATTTTCAAGCCATCTCAAGAGCTTTGTTCCTCAACCTCAAAGAACGACGCAAAGGGTACGGAGCGTCCACCATCACCATGCAATTGATGAAGAATGTCCACTCTCCCGGCATGCCAAGGAATCTGTACAACAAGATCAAAGAAGCGATCCTCGCGCTCAGGGTGGAGCGTGTGATGCGCAAACATCATATCCTCGAACAGTACGTCAACAGAGTCTACTTTGGGCGTGGGGCCTATGGTATCGAAGCAGCGGCGAGGACGTATTTCAACAAACCCGCGACCAGTCTAAGTATTGGCGAAGCGACTTTGCTCTGTGTACTCCCACGCTCTCCGATGTACTACGACCTTGTACGCCATCGCGATAGAGCCCTTGTCAGAAGAAAACAACTCTTTTACCTGCTCCAAAAGAGAGGCCTCCTCACGAAAGACCAGATAAAACGCGCAGAGCAGCAGACGATCACCCTCGATGTGACACGCACACCATTCAAAGCACCACACTTTGTCGATGCGTTGCTCAAGCGATTACCTAAAACTTACTCCCAACGTGGAGGGACGATCCGGACGACAATTGATGCGACCGTTCAAGCGCGCATGGAGGCGTTCATCGAAGACCACGTGACCTCGATGAAAAAGTACGGCATCAAACAGGCAGGTGCTGTGATTTTGGACAGTAAGACAGGCGAGATCGTGTCGATGGTGGGCTCCAAGAATTACAACAAACCAGAAGGACAGATCAACATCACGATGTGGCGGCGTTACCCAGGCTCCGCGCTCAAACCCTTTGCTTACGCATTGGCGATGGAAGATGGCGCAAGCCCCGCGTCCATTGTGTACGAGATCCAACGCTGGCCGGCATCTTTTGGTATCCTGACAAGCCGTCAGCGAGAACGTGGCCCCGTCTCTTTTCGCGAGGCGCTCGCAGGTTCGTATAATATTTCGGCACTACAAGCGGTTGAGCGCGTTGGCGTCGCCCGAATGATCTCTCGACTCAAAGCCGCAGGACTTGGACCTCTCGATGGAAGTCCCAGCACCTACGGACACCAAATAGTGTTGGGTTCGCCAAAGATCCGCTTACTCGACCTCGCGTCTGCGTATGGATTTTTGGTCCGTCAAGGCAAAGTGATATCTCCTCGTTGGTACAAACATCATACAGACGCACAGGGGACACAGACATCATCCCCTCCACAGAAAGAACACGAAGTGTATTCGGCGCTGACGAGCTGGCTGACGATGGACATTCTCTCCGATGAAGGCGCACGTCACCACGTCTTTGGCATGGAGCTGCCTGTTGACTTGCCTTACAAAGTCGCAGTGAAGACAGGGACAGCGCAGGGCTTTGCAGACACTGTGGCAGTCGGCATCACAAGTGAATACACAGTCGCAGCGTGGGCAGGGACATTTGATGGCAAACCGATCAAAGGGATGTGGGCGATGTACACAGCCGGCCCGATCGTGAGGGCTGGACTTTTGTATGCGAGTAAAGGCAAGAGACTCCACCTTCCGCCCAAACCAGAAGGAATCAGAACGCAAAAAGTGTGCACCCTCTCAGGGATGACCCCCAATGAACATTGCCCAAACACACGCCTCGAACATTTTCATCGTTCACGTCCACGACCTCATCGATGTAATTGGCATGTCGTACGAGATGGACACCTCGAAGTGCATTATCCCAAACCAGCACATATTTGGGCAAAGCGAAGACGTCTTCATCGTCTCCAGTGAACCTACCGCCTGGATGGTCCTCTAGCGAAGTAAGCGCATGGGTATGGTCTTGCATTTCCCCCGTAGGGTCGGGCCTTGTGTCCGACCTCTATGTTGTATGTCCTTTTCGCGAGAGGACCAGTAAGACCATCGAATCCAAAAAAGGATACGGAAAATGAGACAAACACAGAAGGTTCCTGTTGAAGCCACAGACTTTGTGATTCGTCGTCGACATGGCGTTGCCATGCCTTCTCCTTATGCCTTGCTCCATCCAACGGCCCTACAACCTTATCGTGAACAGTGTACTGTGGACGACACTTACTTCCCACACGTCCGTGCCCGGTATCGGACATCGATCTGACTGTCGTATGGTGGCTGTGCAAACTTGGAGAAATAGATTGTATTGTATGCAGAAAAATACTCCCAGCCATCCTGAGCACTTTTCTTGACTCGTTGACCATTCACGGAGACAGAAAGAGTCGAAGGTCTTGGAATGCGTGACAATGAAAAGCTAGAGGGCAAACCACCAAACCCGCACATGCTGCAAAGAGGCATCAAACCCTGCCAAAAAAGCTCTCTACCGATATGGACATATACACCTTTCAAAAGACGAGACAAACGAAGATATCGACTCTTCTCATGGGGACACAAACCATCATGCGTACAAATACTGGGTCCAACAACGTTGACACGAATAGAAAGTAGACCATGAGACTTTTGCAGAGCTTTGATGGAATGTATATAATACTCAATGCTCTTCGGAGATGTATCTTGCGTTGCAGAGATAACATACACTTCTAAGATAGCACCTTTTCGCAAAAACCCCTTGTTACACTTCGTGTTGTTGAGCATCTTCGATGAAAGCGCTTGTTCCATCGTCGCAAGCACCTTACTCTCACGACGAGTCGTCACACCTACCCGCACTTGATTCTCGAATTGCTTCAAAAAGTGGGGGTCAGAGATCGACAATATTTTCTTGGAGCCAACAAAACAACCTTGCCCTCCATCCCCTTGCAAACTCTCCGTCGAAACAATAGCGACTTGCGTGTCACTGCTCCATGTATGTATCCATTCAGCAAACTTCTTCAATCCAGCGACCACATCCTTTTGGTATGTCGCCATCTTTGAAGACGTATCAAGTACAAACAAGACGTCCACTTTCGGTCTGCTTATCTGCCGAAAGGTCTCAATCTGCTCATATCCATCGACAACCTTCCCTTTGACAGCGAGCTGCTCTATAAGCCCTTTTGTCGTGCTGTGGAACACCAACTGGTTCGAAAAGAGACCGACCTTCTCCGCCTCAAAATGGACCGCCACAGAGAGCTGCTCACGAGCTTGCAATGTCACCGGCAACAACGGTTGCTTTGTTACCTTAAATGGATGCCCTCCTTTTTGGACCCAGGCGATATCATAGATCTCGATAGAATCAGGACATCCACTCGCCCCTGTATGGTACACATGAACGGTCTGCACCGAAGCGCCACAACCCACTTCTTGCTCGCCAAAATCCAACGTCCCAGGGACGACCAACAAACACTTTGCCTGTGATGAACCAGAGAAAGATTGCTCAAGCCTCGCAGCGCCAGCCTTCCAAGCAAGAGTCGCCTTGTACGAACTTTGTTCCCTCTTTGGAGACCATGCAACACGCACAGAGATCGAGGAGCCAGATGCCACAGTCGCCGGCCAGACCGATGGAGACACAAGTGCAAATCCTTCACTATCACCGCTCCAAACAGGTCTCTCCAGGACACAATCACCGCTTCCTCTGTTTTGGATTGTAAAAGAACGCTCTCTCTGCTTCCCAACAGGCAGCCATCCCATCGAGACCTCCAAAGAAGACGAGGTCAACACGCACACTTTCGAGGCACTCTGCCCTGTTAAAGTGATGGACAAAGACTCTTTTCGCTCATCTTTGAAGGTGATAAGAACCTCCGCACGTCGCAATGTCGCAGTTGACCTCGAAAACGAGATCTCCAATGGAATCTCCTCCCCCACAACAAGCCCCTTGAGCGTAGGTGGTTCCATCGAAAAATAGGTCGCATCATCCTTTACACGGGAGACGACACCAACGTCACGAAAAAAGCAATCACGATTTCCGATATTCTTTAATGTGATGGTCTGTTTACCAGCTTCAGAAAAATGGAGCGCTCGTGTCGAGACTTTGAGCACACACCCTGATGGTAACATCCTGACAGGGAACGCTCTCGTCTCAGCGTTTGTGTTGACCCAAAGCTCACCTTTGATAGTGTTCTTTGACTTACGTTGATACCAAGCTTTTACAGGTACACTCTGCTCAGGAGACAACGCCAGCGGGCGAGGATACAAAGACGTCTCGAACGTCATATCTTTCACCGCCGCATTGACGCCAAAACGAGAGATGTGAAGCGTTTTGCTCCCAGAAGACATCAACACAAATCGAATATCTCCCTGCTCTCCGATCGGTAGATAGGGTAGCCACAAGGTCGTATCCTCTTCAGGAGGAAGACATCTCAGACGTCGGTCGTAAGGGTGTGAACGACATGTCCATGAGGAGGAATACGTCGCACAATCTTTGTCGCTCTGACACTCACCATACAACCCAATGGCCCGAACATCAGCGACCTCACGTTGTCCAGACACAAGAATTCGTTGTTCTCGACGTGGATGGGAGGCTGAGTTGAACACAAATTGCCACGTCCCATTGAACTGGACAGATGCATTTTTGTAGGGATGGAATAAGAGTTGAAAAGGAAGTTTGCTTCTTGCCGGGATCGTAACGGGGAGAAAGGGCAATTGGATCGAAAAGGCATTCTTTTGTTCTGATGTGAGGGTCACATTTACGAGTTGGACGGGCCTGTCTTCTTGGTTATGGAAAATACAAGAGATCGCTCGCTGTTTACCTGCAGAGAGGGGTCCAAAGGTTTCAGGCGATTGCTCACAACGATACAAAGGGAGCCCTGGCAGGGTCAACGCAGGTCGCTTTAACGCGATACGCAACGTAAAAGGACGCCCACCCTTGATACTCCAATCGACGAGTTTGATTTGCAATTGACCTTCGTAGAGATCTTCTAAAGGACTTGCGCACCCAATAGAAAAAATGGTGACTTCGTTTTTTGCGAGAGATGTAGGCAACGTAGGAAGCTGATAAGAGAACACTTCCTCCTTCGCTGTCGGGAAGGAATGGATGATCTTCGCACTTTGTATATCGATCGTCCTATCACCATTCGCCCGTATCGCAAAGGTCTTACTCTCAGGATGACCTGGTCGACAACGCAAAAAATGTATGGAGTGTTCGGAAAGATTGATAAGAATCGAAGGCTCTACCACCTGCCCTTGTCCACAACCAAAGAGCATGAAAGACAAGAGCATAGAGACAAATGCCAAACCACGCAAACGCCTGTTCTTCAATATATGTTCTACTTCAGATAACATCCCAACGATCCTTTTTTCACCACCGAGCCAACACAACCTTCCAAGAAGGTAACATATTGTTGGACGTATGCACCACTCTTTTTTGGGAAATAATATTTTCTCAAAAACCTCTCTTGATGCGTTCCGGAGCACTACCTATGAAAAAAAAACATGTTTTTTGTGGTCTCACATGGAACAAAGTGTGAAAAAACATGTTTTTCCATGATCACAAGCCACCAGGGAGGTAGAAAACATGTTTTTCAAGAGATGTATGTTCGAAGTATCACCTCAAAAACATATTTTTTAGCGTCCGGATCGCTTCGGAACGCATCAAGAAAGGTTTTTTTAGCGTCCGGATCGCGTCGGAACGCATCAAGAGAGGTTTTTATTGCGTTCCGGAGCACTCCCTACGAAAAAAAACATGTTTTTTTGGAGGCTCTGACAAGAGGCGACTTACGAAAACATGTTTTTTTGGGATGTCCAGGTAAGAGGAGACTCACGAAAACATGTTTTTGGCAGGGGGTCGATGTCTGGGATGGGAGAATAACTTGTTTCCTCAGTCGTCTTCAGGTGGTGGGAGCGCGCCACGGTTTTTGATCAGGCGCTCGACAAACTCTTTGTTCTCGTCGAATCCCTCAGGACGTTCACCAACGTCTCGCGCCGCCATCATCATATCCTCAAGCGCCTCGATCACGTCCAAGACAAAGTCGGGATAACCGTTGACGTCGGTGTACTCGGCGATCAACTGCAAGACTTCGATCGTGTGGCTATACATCGCAGGTGTCATGGTGAGAAAGGCCGGCACAAAGAAGGCGACTTCGAGGGCTTCCCACATCTTCTCATCCTGCCCTCCTCTCATGTAATCCCGCGCCTCGGCAAACTTACGTGGTGCCTCTTTCCATTGCTTCTGCTCGTCAGCACGGATGACCAAGATCAGCACGACCACAGAACCGATCAACGCGCCCACACCGATCGCCGCGCCAAGTCCTCCCCAGAGCGCATACGATTGATACGCCGAGACAATGATCCCAAGCAACCACATCGGGATCCAAAACAATCGACCTTCGAGCCCGACAACCTCGCAGATCCCACTGACGACTGTCGTCACGAGCCCAATAATAAACCACTCATAGGGACCATCTGAGAACGGAATGACAAAGTTTATCCCCCAACAGACCAAAGCAATCAGCAAGGCCACAGGGATCGCGGCGAGGTTAAAAACAACCACAACATCCTCCTTTAAGGCCCGACGCAAACACAAAAACAAATGGGGTTGTGTCGAGCAACATACGTTGAAAAGAAAAACATCCAGAGAGCCTATGTGGATACAAAGAGGAAGTCAAATCCCCCACATACTCCCTGCATGTTCCCAGCAATGATACATTGCAAGAGGACACTATACGTCACACATCGGTGGAGACGCGTAAAACACAACCACCAACGCTTTTTGAACGCCACTTGTGTAGGAGCGCTTCTCGATAATCCTCAAAAGAGAAGACGTCGGAGACATAAGGTTGAATATTCCCTTCACCGGCCCAAGCGAGTAAGTCTTGTAACCGCTTAACCCGAATGGAAGGATCTTTTTGTGCGGAGATCACAGCCGGACAGCCGAGGACCTTCAACCCCTTCATCATGATCAGGTTTGTCGGGAGCTGATTTGGGTTGGCTTTCCCTTTTTCACCCTTCGCCACAAATGGCGTGGAAGCCCACCCCACGACCAAAAATCGCCCACCAAAGCACATCGAACGCATCGACTCTTCGGAGATAGGACCACCAACAGGATCGTATACAACGTCGACACCGCGCCCTCCCGTCAAAGCCTTCACCTCTTTGCGAAAAGAACGCAGCCCACCTGTCTCTGGATCTTTCGTATGAATGACATGATCGGCCCCCTGCTCTTTCACCACAGCGAGCTTCTCCTCACTTCGTCCAGTCGCGATCACAGTCGCCCCGACCAACTTCGCGAGGTGGACCGCAGCCAACCCTGTCGAACCTGATGCGCCGTGGATCAATACGGTCTCACCTGCCTTCAATTCACCACACGCGATCAAGCAGTGATAGGCTGTCTCGTAATTGCCGAGAAAGTGACACCCTTGATCAAATGAAAAGCCTTTCGGCATCGCGTGTATTGCCTCTTGAGGCGCGACCGCATACGAGGCAAAACCACCGTACTTTTGGTAATCTCCAGAGGTCCGAGGCCCCGAGACAAAAGCATCCACAATGACTTTCTCGCCGACAGATGTTTGGGTGACGTCACTCCCCACCCATTCGACAACACCACTGTACTCAAGTCCCGGTGTATATGGAGGCTGAAGCGAATGTTGATAGAGACCACTTGTCATCAACAGATCGACCCACCCTACAGCCGAGCTACGAATCGCGACGACGACATCTGTCGACTTTAGCGCATTGACATCGGGCACAGAGACCTCACGTCGCTTCATATGTTTGGAGATCGCGTCTTGAGGATGTTCAGAAAAGGCGGTCACAAAGACCTGTTGTGGTTGAGTATTGGAAAATGTTGTCACGTCGCACCCCGAAATATCGAAAAGAGCAAACTAAGCGGCGAGCCACTCGGCTACATCAGCGGCGAAATAGGTCAGGATAATATCAGCCCCGGCACGACGAATTGCGATCAGACTCTCCATCGCGACAGCTTCCAGGTCGAGATAACCCGCCTGACCAGCAGCGTGAAGCATCGCATACTCACCGCTCACCTGATACGCAGCCACGGGAACGTCAGAGACTTCTCTTACCCGGCGGATCACGTCGAGATACATCCCTGCAGGCTTCACCATCACCATGTCAGCACCTTCGTCGAGATCGAGCGCGGTCTCTCGAAGCGCCTCGCGAACGTTGCAAGGGTCCATCTGATAAGTGCGCTTGTCTTCGGGGATACCTTCTCTTTTGCGAGGCGCTGAGTCGAGCGCATCTCTGAAGGGCCCATACAGCGCAGACGCGTACTTGGCCGTGTAAGAGAGAATCGAAACATCTGTGAAGCCTGCTTCATCGAGGGCATCACGTAGAACACCGACGCGACCATCCATCATATCGGATGGCGCAACAATATCAGCGCCCGCCTCTGCTTGGACGACAGCCATCTGCGCCAAAATACCCAACGTTTCATCGTTGACGACGACACCATCTCTGACGACACCATCGTGACCATCGGAAGAGTATGGATCAAGCGCAACATCTGAGACGACGAGCATGTCGGGGTAGGCTTCTTTGACCGCACGAATGGCTCGCGGAAACAGCCCTTCGGCGTTGAGTCCTTCTGTACCGACTTCATCCTTTACCTCATCATGAATCGCCGGAAACAGCGCAACACCAGGGATGCGTAGCGCCGATAAACGTCCGACCTCTTCGAGTAAGGTGTCGATACTCATGCGGTATTGTCCAGGCATCGAGTGGATCGCTTCACGCACTCCTTCTCCCTCGACGAGGAACAGTGGCGCGATCAAGTTGTCCACAGACAACCGCGTCTCTCTCACCATTCTCCGAATACCTTCCACTCGACGAAGCCGCCTTGGGCGATGATTCATCCACGTACTTGTTGACATCTCGACCTCCTATCCACAGGATGCACCTGCTTTATCCTACGTTCTCTCAACAGGGAGAGGGCATGGTGTATATGATCAACCCCCCATCTGTATGAGGGCGCCTGTTATGATGCAGATCCCACGGTGGGATTCAACCTATTTTCTCGCGCGTCCACTTTTGGCATCCTCCCCCCACACGAAAGGGAATATCTTTGATGAATCGAGAAGTCCTTCGACTGGCCATCCCCAACATCCTCAGCAATTTGTCCATTCCGTTGTTGAGCAGTGTCGACACGGCGCTCGTCGGCCACCTCAATGGTGTCCACTATATCGGCGCCATTGCTGTCGGCGGCGCCATCCTCAACATGGTGTATTGGGGCTTCTCCTTTCTGCGAATGGGCACAACAGGGCCGACAGCACAGGCACACGGCAGTCAGGACCGAGAAGAGGAGGCCTCCCAATTTGGGCGAGCGATCTGTGTCGCGTTGTTCTTTGGTGTCTTGTTGATCCTGCTGCAAGATCTCGTATTTTGGGCAGGACTCTCCATCATGAAGGCCTCTCCACTCGTCGAGAAACACGCCCGCATCTATCTCTCCATTCGCATCTACGCGGCACCTGCGACGTTGTCACTCCTCGTGATGCACGGTTGGTTTCTGGGGATGCAGAACGCGCGCTTTCCGCTCTATCTCGCGCTGACCTCCAACGCCTTTAACATCGGCCTCAACCTGTACTTCGTCAAAGTCATGGGCATGAAGTCCGACGGGATCGCGCTCGGCACGTTGATCGCCCAATACACGGCGCTCTCTGTGGGCGTCGGTCTCATTGTACTGCGCTACCGTCCGACCTTGCGTCACCTCAAGTTCGAGAACATCATCAAATGGAGCGCCCTCCAAAAACTCTTCAGTATCAACAGAGATATCTTCCTGCGTACGCTGGCGTTGATCTTTGTCTTCACTTACTTTACAGCGCAGTCCGCACAATTTGGCGACGCGTTCCTCGCAGCGAACGCCGTCTTGCAACAATTCTGGCTGCTCACAGCGTATGGTATTGATGGGTTCTCCGACGCAGCCGAGTCGCTCGTTGGAAAGTACCTGGGTGCCAAACGGATCGAGAAGATCCAGGTCGCCATCAAATACGTCTTCGCGTGGGGTTTTGCGCTCGCCTTTGTGTTGATGCTCGTCTTTGGCCTTGGCAAGATGCACCTCTTGTCCCTCTTCACTGATCAGCCAAAAGTCCTTGAGATCGCCAACACATATTTCATCTGGACTTTGTTTGTGCCCCTGCTCTCCTGTTTGGCCTTTTTGTGGGATGGTGTCTATCTCGGCGCGACCCGGACAGATCTGCTGCGCAACACGATGTTCATCGCAGCGTTTGTGGTCTTCTACCCGCTCTTTCGCCTGACCTATCCGTACCTGGGGAATCATGCGCTCTGGCTCGCGATGACAGCCTTCATGGTCACGAGAGGGATCGCGCTCTCTCTCCTCGCAACCAAACACTTCTTTGGAGCTCGCCCACTCTCCCTCCCTGCTCGATAAACTCGGTCGATAGAACACAACAGAGCCAAAGAACCCTGCCCATCACAAAGACAGAAAACGTCTTGACATCCCCAAAACAACCGCCTTAGTCTACGCACAGCGATGAGAACGCATCTCTTTTATCTCTCTACCTCAACAAGGGTTTTCCATGCAAACACGAGCTGGCTGGCGATTTCTGCAACGGGATGACTGGCGACAATGTTTCCTTTCTTACATTTTGCTCACGCTCTGGTGCATACCACTGTTTCTCAAATCGGACATGTACGGCATCCTCGATTGGGATTGGTTTACCAGCTACTTTTACGCAGTGAGGGAAAGTGTCATTGGGTATGGGCAATTTCCGGGATACAACCCCTGGATGAGTCTCGGTTCGCCGCTGTGGGCCAATCCTCAAATAGGACCGGTCTCCTATCTCACACCATTTGTCCTCGTCCTCGGCCCTGTTACAGGGTTGAAGTGGGGTTTGTGGTTTGGGTACCTGCTCTCCTTTGAAGGTGGTCGCGCCTTGGGTAGACACCTGTTCCGCACCAAAGAAGCGGCCATCATTGCGGGATTGCTCTTCGCCCTTAACGGCGCACTCGCCGCGCATCTCGTGATGGGACACTTTTGCTTTGCGGCTTACCCGCTCTCTGCGTGGTTGATTCTGTTCTTCCTCAACATGCACGACGATCCCAAGGCTAGTCTTTATGCAGGTCTGACAGCCGGTCTGATGGTGCATATCGGTCTTCATTACTACGTCGTCTACATCTTTCTCTTCTGTGCGATGTTGGCGGCGTATCAAACACTGAAAACAAAAAAATGGTGGGTGACGCTACAATTTTCGGGGCTCTTTTTGCTGTGTTTTTTCTTTGTGGCGTCGATCAGGTTGTTTCCAATTTTGTCTGTGATGTCGGATTTTCCGCGCTCCATCTCGTTACCATACGCGCTCAACTTGGATATCCTTTGGAGGATGTTTCTGATCCCAGCTGTAGGTCCAGCGCAGACATGGCTTACGCTCCCATATCAGGGGCAGCTATTTCGCGTCTCAGGATGTGAATTCTACGCATTCGCAGGGTACATCACACTTCTCTTGTCGCTCTTTTCACTGCGCAAGGGCATCAAGTTCTTCCATGTAGGTGCGGGGCTGTCTTTTTTGTTGACGCTCGGAAATACGGCTTTTTGGCTCCCCTCTAGCTGGCTCTCACACATCCCTCCCTTTCGCTCAATGTGGGTCTTTACACGTTGGCGTGTCCTTCTCCTCGCCTGCCTTGCCCTCTGCGCGGCACATGCCATCGATATATTGTTGCAAGAGCGAGAAGAAGCGTCATCTTTGCGTTGGTGGAAAATCGCCGTATGGCTCGCCCCTCTTGAGCTGATCGTGCTCTTGATGCCAGGCTGGTATCAACATGTCCTGACGACACACTTCCCCAACGTATCGAGGACATCGCTCAAACTACCACAAACCAAACACATGCTCTCAAAGAGACGCATGCTCTACCGAAAAGGTGGACTCCCGACGTACTACGCGCTATTCCGTGAAAACATTGGTGTTGTCGGTGGATACGAACCTTTGTTTGGTTATGGTCCGACGAGGAGCATCCGTTGGTACACAGAGCATCCATCTTACAAAGGCGAATACACAGTTGATGGAAAGCGTCCCGTCCAACCGACATATTGGTCTCCCAACCACATTCAATTCTCAGGTCTTCCGGCTGGTCACTTCTTGTTGATCAACCTCAACCCAGGGAAGGGGTGGCAGCGCAACGGGGAGCCCATTTTTACGAAGCTCAAGTCATTTGCCTTGAGAAGACACTTCGCGGTCAAGATCCCAGCATCAGGAAAAATCGACTTGCGCTACCGTCCTCCTGGGCTAACAAGTGGTCTGTGGGTCACGATGTTGTGTGGTTTGATCGGCTTGCTGCTTTGGCTGCGCCAACGCAAACAGGGAACAGAACCTACCCCATCGGCTTGATAGCCTCTCCCCAAAAGAACAGTCAGAGAACAGGGTTCAGGGTCATAGAGCAATGGGTTTGCTTTTGTGTGCCTTTGCGGCAGGCGAGTAGCATTTCCTTTTGCAGTCCGTTGTCATCGCTGGAGATGGGTGTACAGACGAGCAACAACTGGACGCTACTATCGACACTCTCAGGTTCAAGGACGATGCGCTCAACACCGAGGACTTTGAGAGGTGTCGTGCGATCTTCACAGGTGTTCGCTTCCCAACGCAAGAAAACTTCCTTCACTGATAGCCCGGATTGTTGTGCTTGTTCACTGAGCAGTCTGGAGATCTCACCTTCGTATCGACCGGCTTGTGAGAGAGACAAGGCGATCTCTCCATTGGATTGAGAAGAGACACCTGTACAGCTCGTATGAAAGGTGTACTTCACGTCGATCTTTTCACGAACACATGGGGGGTCCACACAAGCAGCGAGGCAGAGGACAAGGAGCAGAATGGGGAGGAGATATCTCATTTGGCCAACACTGTCTTTTTGCCAACCGCGAAGAAGTTCCCGTGAAAGATGTGGTAGTAGTACTTCGCACTCCAGAGCAGACCGGCGCTTTGCTTATGCGAAGAGTCGGACACAAAATCGTTATACCAGATAAAAATCACCCTATCCGTTCGCGCTTGGGGAGTATTCATGGCCTTCCATCGGGTACCTTGTTCCCACATCTCGTACGTCACAATTTCGCTGACGACCTGGTCGATATTTCGGGGGGAGTAGCCGCCATGGAGATAATCTCCCCAGGCTTTTACGTCATCGATGTACTTGCGATAGAAGCGCTTAAAATCATCCTTCGTCCCAAAGAACCCGCCCCTTTTCATCAAGAGCGCGTGGGCTTTGCTCTTTTTCTTGAAGAATTGCGCCATCGTCTGGTCGATAAAGTATTGTTTTTGACCTAGCCAAAAGTAGACGAGCATGTGGTGGGAGCGTGGTTGAAAGAGTTGTGGTTCGACGCCGATCCGAGACAAGTATGCAGCCGAGTAGGCCGCGCCGATATGACAATAGCTATCATCGATATCGAAGCCCATCTTTTTCATCTTTGGCGCAGAACGCTTGAGATAACGCGCGATACGAGCGAGTGTGGGATGACGATCTTTGGGTTGCTTGTACGAAGTGTGTACAGGCTGTGATGTAGGGGCAGCGAATCCGACAGAAGCACCACTCATCAACACACCCAAGTGGAGAGCAAACAGGAGCATGAATTTCATGGAAAACCTCGGGCAAAAGGAAACGAACACACCATCCTGGTGTTGGATGGTGGGATCATATCAAAAAAGGGGGATTTGATGAAGTGAAAAAGGAGGGGACACAACAGAACCCCCAAGAAGGGATTCGGTTGATCATGGGGATTTATTTGTAGCAGAGGGAGTGTCCAAGTTTACGAGTGTCGCGTGAACGGTTACGACAGCTGTATCCGGGACCATCTTGGGAACCACCACCTGCGAGGCGGGTGATGTGCCAACGACCCATTCCTGGAGCGTTACAAGCATTTCTCAAGTACTTGCGAGCGACAGAGAGAGTCGCGAGACGGTAGCCTGCGCCACATTTTCCGTCACCAGCAAAGACGCGGAAGGAAGGCACGCGGGTTTTGGCTTTGCGTTGCTTCGCGCGGCGTTGTGCTGCGAGTGTTTTGGCTTTGCGTTGTTTCGCACGGCGTTGTGCTGCAGTCGCTTTGGCGCGGCGTTGTGCTTTGACTTTGCGTTGTGCTTTGGCTTTGCGTTGCTTCGCGAGTTTTTGTCCACCTGCTTTGGCTTTGCGTTGTTTGGCACGACGTTGTGCTGCAACAACTTTTGCCTTGCGTTGTTTGGCGCGACGTTGTGCGAGCGTCTTCGCCTTGCGTTGTTTGGCGATCTTTTGTCCGCCAGATTTAGCTTTGCGTTGTTTTGCACGACGTTGCGCTGCGAGCGCTTTTGCGCGACGTTGCTTAGCTTTGCGTTGTTTGACGCGCTTTTGTCCACTGGCCTTGGCTTTGCGTTGTTTTGCACGACGTTGTGCTGCGAGCGCTTTTGCACGACGCTGCTTGGCTTTACGTTGTTTGATGCGTTTTTGTCCACCTGCCTTGGCTTTACGTTGTGCTTTTGCACGGCGTTGCGCTGCGAGCGCTTTTGCGCGACGCTGCTTGGCTTTGCGTTGTTTGATGCGCTTTTGTCCACCTGTTTTGGCGCGTCGTTGTTTGATTTTGCGTTGTTTGATTTTGCGTTGCTTTGCACGGCGTTGCTTGATTTTGCGTTGTTTTGCACGACGTTGTTTGACGCGCTTTTGTCCGCCTGCTTTGGCTTTGCGTTGTTTTGCACGACGTTGTGCTGCAAGTCCTTTTGCGCGACGTTGTTTGACGCGTTTTTGGTTGCCAACTTTGGCTTTGCGCTGCTTGATTTTGCGTTGTTTTGCACGACGTTGTTTGATTTTGCGTTGCTTTGCGCGACGTTGTTTGATGCGCTTTTGGTTGCCTGTTTTGGCTTTGCGTTGCTTGATTTTACGCTGCTTCGCTTTTCGCTGTGCTTTGGCTTTGCGCTGTTTGATACGCTTTTGATTGCCTGTTTTGGCTTTGCGTTGCTTGATTTTACGTTGCTTTGCTTTTCGTTGTGCTTTGGCTTTACGCTGTTTGATACGCTTTTGATTGCCTGTTTTGGCTTTGCGTTGCTTGATTTTACGCTGCTTTGCTTTTCGTTGTGCTTTGGCTTTGCGCTGTTTGATACGCTTTTGATTGCCTGTTTTGGCTTTGCGTTGCTTGATTTTACGTTGCTTCGCTTTAAACTGCCCTTGTTTCTTTTTGTTACGTTGCAGTTTCACTTTGCGTTGTTTCGCAAGTTTTTGGCCATTTGCGTTTCTTCTCGCGAGCGCCAACTTTTTAGTAAGCTGTGCTCTTCTACGAGTCTTCGCGGCTCTTTGTCGTCTGGAAGCGATCACACTTTTGCGATTGCGCTGGATCATCTTCTTCAGGTCACTTTTGGTTTTCTTTTGAAGAAGAGCTTTGCGCTTGTCTTTGCGGGCTTTGACTCTCAGCTGCGCGCTTTGCTTCGCTTTCGCGCGCATCTTTGCGTTTGCTTGTCTCTTCGCGAGAGACTGCTTTCTCACGAGCGTGCTTTTCGCTTTTGATTGTTTCAAACGTTTCGCCTGGATCTGGCGAACTTTGGCATTAGCATCGGCCTGTTGGGGCGCAGCCCCCAACAAGAACAATCCCAGGACTGGAAAAAGAAACTTTTTCATGATTCTCCTCGCTGAGTAGGTGAGAAAAGAAAAAAAAGAAGAGCACTTGTTGTGCTCATCTACGGGAGACAGGGAGGATATTGTTTTGTCGACAATGTCCCCTTGCGATTCCAAGAAGAATATTGGCCACATCGTTTTCCATGTGACCAGAAAGTAATTGTTCGACGTCGTCCATTCTCAAACCATTCACTCCAACGCCCACTTTTTACGCCATCAAGCCACCCTCCCGCAGAGCGAGGTTTGCCATTGGAGAACCAAGTTTTCCACAAACCATGGGGACGATCAGACTTCCAAAGCCCCTTCGAACGAAGCGCTCCGTTGGGGTGCCATTGTTGGCTGAGACCTTGTTGTTCGTTATGTTTAAAGTGAAGAGAGAGCTTTTTTTGACCACTTGGATACCACTGCATCCACAAACCGGTCTTTTGGTCCTCTTGATAGTGGTATGTGTGTTTCTTTTTCCCGTCGCGATACCACTCTTCAAATACACCGTGTTTCTTTCCGTTTTTCCAGTGTGTCACGCGCTTTATCTTTCCATCACGATACCAAACCGTCCATTTGCCTTGTCGTTTGTTTTTGATGTGATGGACAAGTGAGCGCATTTGGCCATTTTGGTACCAAGTTTTTGAGGTTCCGTTTTGCTTGCCTTTTAAGAATCCATACACAGCCCGGCGTTGTCCATTCGGAAACCAGTGTTCCCAGCGTTTATCAGCGTCATCCTCTTTCCAATGCTCGATGGCCTTGGTCTTCCCGTTACGCCACCAATGAGTCCATTTCCCACAAAGTTGGCCATAACACCACTTGCCCTGACTCTTGAGTTGGCCGTTGCTCCACCAATATCGCCATGTTCCCTCACGTTCGTTTGTGTCGTAGCGTCCTTCGGCTCTCTTTTGCCCGCTCTTGTACCAGTATGTCCAAGTCCCCGACGCTTTCCCCTCTTTAAAATGTTGTTTGGCCGACAATTTTCCTTCATCGTTCCAGCGCAACCACTCGCCCACTCTTTTGCCAAAAGACCACAACCCTGTCGATTGTTTGGCCCCATTTTCGTGCCATGTGGTGACCCAACCGTGTTGTTGTCCTCCAATAAAGGCACTGACCTCTTTGACCTGTCCACCTGCATACCAGGAGAATTGAAGGCCATGAAGATGTCCGTGTTTGTATGTGTCTTGATGGAGAAGCTGTCCTTTCGCGTTCCAACGTCGATGCATCCCAACGGGTTTGCCGTGGAACCATCGCCCCTCGCTTCGAAGCTGCTGTGGAGACCACCACTGCCGCCAGATACCGTGAGGTTCACCCATCACATGACTGAGCTTTTCGATCCGCTCTCCCTGACGATTGTAGGTCTTCCAAGTGCCATGTGTTTTTCCGTACCACCAGTGTCCCTCAACACGAAGGCGACCGTTGGCAAACCACACACGACTGACACCATGAAGTTTTCCACCACGAAAGTGACGGGTAGAATGGGGTATTCCATCGGGATGCCATTCTCCCTGCTTCCCCTCCCGCAGCCCCGATCGCCAGCACTCAATGGTCTTGAGAGCACCATTACCATGCCAACTCTTCCAACACCCCACACGCACGCCGAAAGACCACTTTTTCCATGTTTTCTTGCGCGTTGGACTCCAACAAGTCGTCAACACACCGTGCTTTTTTTGCCCCAACATAGAAGGCTCAGACGGAGCGCAAACACCGGCTTTTTTGGAGGCAAAAGCAGCCCCCGAGCACGAAAACAAAAGAGACCCTATACAGGTACCCATTAGCCAAATGCACAAATTGGTCACTTTCACAAAGACATCCTTTGGGAATGTTGGTGGACATGATCAAATGAACGATCATTTCGGATTTGTGTGTTGGATGAAAAGTCAATATCTTGCTCGAATGAAAGCCAGTCTATCGAACACCCTCCACCATGTCAATGCCTTTTCCCAAAAGAACCCAATCGCCTGCAAATACAATCTTCTGTACACAACAATGTAGAAGCACCGATCACATTTGAGAAAAAGTCTGACAAAGCAAGCACATCAATGCACTTCCAAAGAGTGACCACTTTGCACATGATCACCCTTTGCAAATCAAAGGTCTCTTCTGGTACATTCACCCAAAAAGGCAGATGACTCGCTCCCCAATGCGAACCCTTTTTTCTCGGTGTACGTCACAAAAGACGCACCACAGACCACAAGAAGGAGAGAATGGTGACCTGGAAGCCCGAATTGCTCGCACCAGCCAAAAACCTTGAGCGCCTGAAAGTCGCGATCCTTTACGGCGCCGATGCTGTTTACGTAGGTGGACAAAAATACGGCCTACGTGCAAGAGCCGACAACTTCACAAGACAGGAGCTGGCCTCCGCTGCGGCGTTCGCGCACCAACACAATGCCAAGTTGTACGTCACACTCAACGCCTTTCTTCATGACGAAGACTTCGATGGTCTCGAAGAGTACTGTGCATATCTGGAGTCCATCGACATCGACGCGCTGATCATCTCTGATCTTGGTGTCCTTCGCGAAGTCCGAAAGGCCTGCTCTATCGACATCCACCTCTCGACACAAGCCTCCTGCCTCAACCAATACGCCGCCAAGGTCTGGAAACAGATGGGCGTCACGCGTATCATCCTTGGTAGAGAGGTCTCCATCCAAGAAGCTGGAGTCATCAGAGCATCTGCTGATATCGACATCGAGCTCTTCATTCACGGTGCGATGTGTATGTCCTACTCTGGACACTGCACCATCTCCAATTTCACGGCGGGACGGGACTCCAACCGAGGTGGCTGCTCACAATCATGTCGCTTCTCTTACCAGCTCCACCCGTACAGCCCAGTTTCCTCGCAAGCTGAGATGCGTAACAACCTGCAACCAGACGAAGCCGTGACCTTTCTCTCTTCAAAAGATCTCGCGGGTGCCGATCAGATCGTCTCCTTCTTCCAACACCGTATCTGCTCACTCAAAATCGAAGGTCGTATGAAGTCTTCGCTCTACGTCGCGACAACTTGCAAAACATACAGACGCCTGATCGATGCGTACGCACAACAACAACAGCTCCCACTCACGCAGCACCAACATGAACTGGAGACGCTCTCACGCAGGGACTATTGTGATGGCTCTCTCTCAGCCCCAGCCGAAGCTGATTCAGTGTATCTCCAAGGAGAAAACCCAAACATCGGCTCACATGTCCCTGTTGGTATTGTCCTCGATACGACGGATGAACATATCACCGCGTTCCTCTCCACACCTCTCCAACAACATCACCAGATCGAGCTGATGCCCTTCCAAAATGCTCATGTCTTCCACACTGTTGAGAACATGTACAATCTCGAAGGACAGAGCATCACCGCAGCCCGACAGCAAAGTGTCGTCCACATCCCGAGGACTGCGTCGATGAAAGACATCGCACCGCTCAATGTCATCCGCGCCCAGAAATCAGGCTCCTAACAAAAAGTTCAAATCATTATGCAATTCAATACCTTTGTCACCTCAAGTGAAGATCTCCAGGCCTGCGCACAAGCTACCAACCTCAACGAGGTCCTTATCGAACCCTCGCTCCTCGCGGTGCAAGGCACACTTGGCAAAGAGCAAGCCCTCTCGCTCGCACAAGAAGCAAAACAGAAGAGCTTGCGCCCTGTCCTCGTCTGGGACGCCTTGATGACTGAACATGTGATGGCACGTGCGCTCACAGCGCTCGCGTCGTGGCCCCTCGACACATTTGCCGCGATTCGTGTCATCGATGTTGGCGCAGCCTTCTGGCTGCGAGAGCACTACCCATCACTCCCTATTCAGCTCCTTGTCGAGGCCGGAAGCCACAACATCTACGCCCTTCAAGGCTGGATTGAGTTGCTTCAACCGACACTTGAACGGCTTATTCTCTCGATTGAATTGCCCGAAGCCAAGCTGATCGAATACTGCCAAACCCTCCCTGTTCAATGTGAGTTGCTTGGTGCTGGTAGGATTCAACTCTTTTACTCTCCTCGTGCACTGCTCACGCTCCCTTTGGAAGCAGAAGATGATGACGCGGTGCCTTTGCGGGCATTGGGTGCCTCTGAGATCTCGAATCATCGACCGTTTGCCTTTCAACAATCCAAACATGGTACGTTGATGTTTCTGGACAAAGACCAGTTTATCCTCGACCGACTCGGTGGACTCAAAGAAGCCGGTCTTCACACATTGCGTATCGATCTCAGACACCTCAGTGACACCCCACATGCAGCGTCCTCGATTGCATCGCTTTGTGACAAGATCGTAACGCAGCCAGAAGACTTGAGAAAGTCATGGGAGCGTCCGACACGTGCACCATTCTTCCGCTCAAACAATACGACCGCGCAGTTCAAAAAGCTCCGCACAGGTACAAACGTCCACAGAGATCAGAGCTGTTTGGGGAAGGTGATCGCGACGGAAAACAAGAACATTATGATCATCCAGACATTCCAGGGGTTTGACCCACAAACCCCCAACCTGATTACCTTACCCAACGGCGAAGACATTCCACTGCAACAGCCTGTACGCCTGCGCGATCTCCAAGCAGCCCCCATTGCTCACTGCCAACCAGAAGAGTTCGTCATCTTGGACTGGCAAAAGAAAGTCTGTGTGGGCACCCTCCTTCGCCACACATCAGACAACGACTGAGCCTCCCCTCCAACGCACCTTCAAAGACACCATCCACGACATCACCTCACCAGGCTTTTTCACAACTTTTCCAATCAAGGAATAAATGTAGGCAGTGCAAACGTTCTCCCCCAAAAGCTCGGAAAACACTCGAATCTACGATGTCTTTTGCGTACAAGCGAAATAAAAAAGATGCTTATCATCAGAGAAAAAAAGAACAAGCTCATCATACGCGAAGTTCCTGTAATGCATTACATACTTTTTCCCTTGTCACTTGTTGGTGTGTACATCTATCTCCAACCATCGCCACCATGGTGGTCATACATATCCCCTCTTGTCACAATCATTTCGCTAAATGGAAAGAGTCACATCCACATCGAACTGGACGGTAGTCGTAGACAGTGTACAGTCATTTCAACATCACGAGGTATAACAAATCCACCCTCCCAAGGTGAGACTTATCGTTTTCCGTTTAGCGAAATCCTCAAGGTCATCGACCAACCGGAAGCTACATTTGTGCTCAAAGAACAGGCTCCTGTTTCGCTCAACCTCCCCAAAGTCAGCAAACGCAAGGCAGCAGATATCATTCGCCAAATCAACCTGTTTATCGAAAGAACAGCCTAACGAGAGGACACGATGAAGATCGCAAAGCATACGCCAGATGAATTGCAACTCAAGCACAACCCTATCCACCTGCCAATTGGAGGACTCATCATTCTCATTGGGACCCTCATCTTCTCATTTTTTACGCTCCCAACCAGCCATATTGAATGTAAAAAAAAGAGCCCAACCTCCTCATACGCAGACTGTACGGTAACAGAGCAATGGCTTGGGATTCCTTACAGTTCAAAAGAGACACAAAAAGTCATGGGACTTGAAGTGAAAGACTTCCCAAGTTGGGGAGCTTTGACCTTCGAAGCCTTCGCATTTGTCCGACTCACAGATACCAAAATGGCTGCAAGAGTCCATCAAACAGTCACCGACGCCAAATATTTATTTAAAAAGTGGATATCACAAAAAACAGAGGCATCATTCACGCTCACCACAAAACGCAAAAGCAGAGGAGAACTTTTGCTCTACCTCATCGCAGGCCTCTTGTTACTCTTCATTCAACCAAGCAAGTCGATCATCTTCAACAAGAAGAAAGGGACCGTCTCTACCACGTCGCGTATCTTGGTGTTCAAGCGCTCAAAGAGCATTCCACTCGACCAAATTCAGGCCGTTCACAGTCGAAAAACGACGAGCAGTGATGGTAATAACTTGTACACCTTGGAGTTGGAGCTTCCAAATGACGAAATGGTTCCTCTGGTCGACGGTACGATAGACGAAAGCGTCACCATCCGTGGCGAAGCTGCGATCGAAGAGTTTCTCCAATTGCCTCCCAAAACACATCAACGCTGGTGAGACCCACAAGAGTCTACTGATTTGCTCCAAGGGACAGTTGCCACTCATATCTTCGCAAATGTCCCCAAGGGCATGGAACAAGAGGAGACGTCCATACCGTGTATACGGGGTATTCTAGAGTTCTGCTCCAGGGCAGTTGCACTTGTGTCTTCGCAAAGTGCACCCGAACACACGTTACAATCCCTCATGACAACACGGATATTGCAAGCAACATCCTCCTAACGCTCGATTGCTCGGACAACATATGCGGTTGTCATTTGCTTCATGCACTCACCAGGACAATGGCTTGGATGATTGGAAAGAGGGATTCGTTTGATTGGTACCACCGGGTTAAAACCCGGTGCTATAGAGAGGGTACGCTCGCCGTAACGGCTTCGCATCGTTCAGAATTGCGGTGGGACTCAAAGTCCCACCTCAACGCATAAACGCACCTTTTTTACGATGATTATGAAGCAAATAAGCCCGATGAGGGAGTTTGCGGAGACACAAAGGCAACATCCGCCGGAACAGACTTGCGGCTCAACCTGCGTATGTATCGATTGAATACGCCCTCCTCTCGAAAGGCTTGAGAGGAGGGAAGAGCCGAAGGCTCAGGGTGGTGAGTTTGTCGAGGCATATGTTGCAAAGCGTACGAAGCAAATCAGCCACGAAGAGAAGCCTCTCCAAGAAGGGCTCTGTCAGTGGTAAAGCCCCAACCCCGCAGGGGTTCAACCGGGGTCCAGCGGCCGCCCGCTGGTGCAACGTCTGCCGGATCAGCATTCGAGTCCCCCTCGTGCATATCGGGCAAATCTCTCATTCTTCGTAAACTTGCATGATTCACATCGTGTCAAATCCCTTCACCTGCTGTAGCACGTAGACAATTGTCACACATCCCACAAGGCGGCTTGTAGGACTCCTGGAAGTAGTTGAGCAGGTGGACTCTTCGACACGTCTTCACTTGCGCAAAGTCCCACATATCCTGGCAAGTCGCCATCATCTTCTCTTGCTCTTCAGGTGTCTTCCCCCTCATCAAGAACGATAACTTTTCCATGTCATTCTGTTCATACAACAACACACAATCAGCACGTTTGCCATCTCGTCCAGTCCGACCAATTTGTTGATAGTATTGCTCCATACTCTTCGGCAAATCGGCGTGCAACACAAAACGCACGTCCGGTTTGTCAATCCCCATCCCAAAGGCAACTGTCGCGACGATCACATCGACCTCACCTCTGATAAATTGTTCTTGCACAGCGGAACGAGTCTCCTCATCAAGACCAGCGTGGTAGGCCGCGACTGACAACCCCTCGTCCTGTAACGCCATCGCCAACGCTTCCACCTCTCGACGAGAGAAACGGTAGATCATCCCTGAGACGCCTTCACGTCGGCGAATAAACATCGACGCCTGCGTAAAAATATCGAACTTCTCACCCACAGCAAGGAACAAATTGGGTCGGTCAAACGAATCCAACACAATCCCCCCCACAGGCAAACGCAATGAATCACAGATATCACGCTGCACAGCCGGCGTCGCTGTCGCCGTAAGCGCAACACAAACGGCATCAGGGAACGCCTTTCTGACTTGATAAAGCTGCCTGTACTCGGGACGAAACTCATCTCCCCACTCGGAGATACAGTGCGCCTCGTCAATCGCCAGACAATCCACCGCCAAAGAGCACAACATCCCCCGGATAGAAGGCTTCATCAACGTCTCAGGGGCAATGTACAACAAACGAATGTCACCACGATACAAACGCAAGATAATCTCTTCGTACTCGGCGAGATCCAATGTACTGTTGAGAAAATATGCAGGAATCCCCCTCTTCTGTAAGGCTTCAACCTGATCCTTCATCAAGGCGATTAATGGTGAGACGACGATTGTCAACCCGGGAAATAACAACGCAGGGATCTGGTAGCAAAGAGACTTCCCTCCCCCTGTTGGCATGATCACCAGCGTGTCCTTCTTGATCAAGACGCGCTTCAACGCCTCCTCTTGAAGAGATCGAAACGACGAATACCCAAACACCTCTCGCAACGCTGCACGCGCCACATCCAACGGTGTCTCCCTCTTCTCCATATCTATTTCCACTCTATCCATTCACCTTGCCCCATGCAAAATCAGTACGAACCCCATGTCGTACTCCCTCTCTCCCATGATGTCCAACAAAAGATCGATTTCCCCCACAAGCAAAACCCACACCAAGACATGATAAAGCAAATAACAATTCACGAATACAACAGAATCACCAAACCACACCCTCAGGCAGTGTTCAAATACAACACACCCCCTGTCCAAGCCTTGCACACCCCACAGACACACCACCTCCCACTCTTACACTCAAAGCACCCAGCCCAAAAACACGCTCACTGCTTGAGCAACCACTGTTTTGCCGATGTCTCTCCGTGCCCCTTTACCACCTGCTGAGGAGCGTCCACAAACGTCTCTGCGTGTTTCGCGTCTTGCTTTCTCTGCTCCTTCCCTTTGGCATGACAGCTAAAACAAGTCAGTTCTTTGTTACGCAACAAAGATTGCATCATCGGCAAGACCTTCCTCTCCATGAATTTCACCATCGCGGCGCGTTTCGGATCAGGGTCATCTGAAGTCGGCATATTGTCAGGGTCGAGTGGGTACAACTTGCTCGGCTTCGTGAAGTCCGGAGAATCCTGATCAGGTTCGCCGTGACATGTCATGCAGTGGAATGCTCCAGCTTTTGCGTACTTTTTGTCAAACGACGTGAACATACTTTTCATCTGAGGGAAGATCTCACGCTCCATCATCTCGCGCTTTCGCTCTGGCGACATGAACTCATTCCACGACTCAGGAGGAGGCATACACACACTCTCTGGCCCCATCGGATCAGAATTTCGACGTGTCCGATCTCCTCCCTTCTCCAACAATTTGGTCTCTGATTCGGGCATTCCGCAAGCGCAAAAGACCAGACTAAAAAGACAAACCAACAAACTCTGTAAACGCATGAGTATCCTCCGTGAAGTGGTGTTTCGGTGAACATCACTGAGTATCGAGGATGGGCGTGTGCAAAACCGTGTGCAAATATTTTCAATGTAAAATCATAAAGATAGAAAGAAAACACATCTTTTTCTTCAAAAAAAACAAAGCAGATCTTGTCGCGAGGGCACTTGTTTGTGACTGTACAAAACACAGAGAGGACATCGAGATGGAAATCACACATTGGATCGAATCAACAAGAGCTGGTGATCCCCACGCGTTCACACAACTCGTCGTACACACACAGAATCTCGCGCTGGGTTATGCGTTCTCCTACCTTGGAGACTTCCACCGCGCACAAGATGTCGTGCAAGAGACTTTCATGATCGTCCACGAAAAACTCCACACTCTCGAATCCCCTGAAGCCTTTCCAGGTTGGCTAAGACGTATCGTGCATCACCGATGTATGCGTGTCTTTCGCCAAAAGAAGCCCGCTCCTGTTGAAGACCTCGTTGAAGACCTCCAAACAGCCAAAACAGAAGAGGCACTTCAAAGGAAGCAAGAGCATGCGTATCTGCTCGAAGCGATCAAACGTCTGCCTGAAAAGCACCGACTCGCAGTCACTTTGTACTACCTCAAAGATCAATCACAGGATGAGGTAGCGTCATTCCTTGGTTGGCCCAAAACGAAGGTCAATAACACCCTTCATGAGGCCCGAAACTTGTTAAAAAGGAGACTATTTGCCATGGCTGCAGACACATTTCGCGAACAAAGACTGGATGAAGAATTTGCCAAAAACATCGGAGAAGTCGTAAGAGTCAGAGGTAGACTGGTCGATATACAAACACTTGAAGAGTCCACCCAAGTATTCGATCTGATAGGAAGTCGGGCTGGAGACAAAGAGAGAATGCCCAAACTCATCGCGATCCAGCGCCTTGAAGATGGTCGATTGCGTTGTGTCTCTACAGGAAAAGGTGTGCAAGCAGAAGACCACATCTTTCGCGCAGGTGGCGTTGAAGATGCCCAGCCGCTCCTCGATGAAACACTGTTCCACCAAATTGCCCATCAAATCCGCACACAAAAAGACGATGCTATCGTCGAAACAGGGATCAAAGCCCTCGACTTCTTTGCGCCACTCTCTCAGGGAGATCGCATCGGCATCTTCGGAAAAGAAGGCGTAGGACGCGCTGTTTTTTTGATGGAACTTTTGCACCTGCAATCCAAACATCGAGGAGACTTTCAGGTCTTCTTCTATAGCACCCGATGGAATGCTCATGGTACACAGGATATGCTGGAACACGAACCAGCGCTCTCAAGGGACGTCCACCCTCATATGCAAACGTACTGGCTGCTACATCCACGTGCTGCTGACCCTATGTACGTCGAAGATGTCGACTACTTGGACTGTAAGCTCTACTTTAACCCACTGAAGGCCGCCGAAGGTCTCTGGCCCGCGGTGGACCCTCTCTATACAACTTCACGGGCTGTTCAGGATGGTCGCATCTCCTCAAGGCACGCGACACTCCTACAACAAGCGCATGAACTCCTGATGCAAGGACGTTCACTCACACAAGATCCCGTATATCTCGAATGGTTCGCACTTGATGCACGTGAACAAGCAAAAGCCCGACAGTTGGCTTTTATCCAGGAACAATACCAAACACTTGAGCGAGAGGAGAGACAAACATTTGCACGGACACGTCGTCTTGAACGCTATATGACCCAGCCCTTCTTTGTCGCAGAGTCATTTAGCCAAATGCCAGGCATCTCCGTCTCATTGGAGGAGACATTGTGTGGCGTAGAGGCAATCCTTAACGGAGAGTTCGATGAGACCGAAGAAGAAGCGTTGATGTGGCGCGGAGCATGAGTGCCGAAAAGTAGTCACATCTTCGCAAAGATATTTTTCACCGCACTGAGGGAATGCAGAGGGGGCACACGCTGTTGTCACAAGTGCAACAAAGACAAAAGACAACAAGAAAGAGTAGACCCTCACAGAAAGGGCCTTATGATGCGTGTGACAAAAAAAACTCCAGATCAACTCCACCTCTTTCACATCCCATATGCCATTTTACTGGCAAGTCTGATGTTCCTTGTCCCCGGTGTCATTGGTATCTACTACACATTACAACACTACACGATCCACTGCACAAAGAATCCCCACACCACAACAGCGCACTGTCAACTCAAAGGGACTCTGCTTGGACACGCTGTACACGAACAAAGTATTGCGCACGTCAGATCACTGCGACTGGATCGTCAAATGGACCAAGAGGACAATACCTTCACCTACGCTCTAGGTTTTGTGACACGAAAAAAGTTCGTTACATATCCCGCCACATATCATCTCGATAAGGCCCCCAAAGAACTGACAATACAAAGATTCCAAAAGTGGTTACGTGAAGGCAAAGGTGTCTTCACTTTTTACAATGCTCCCGAACCGCTTGGGTATTTTCTCTATTTTTTTGTTGTTGGAGGCGTCGCGATGCTGTTTCTAGCCCGCTTTATCCGCCTGACGATGGACCACAGGCAAAACAAATGCACCCTCACCTCCTGGGGATTGACAGGCAGACAATCTCAACAATTCGCTCTCCACGCCATCGAACAGGCGACACTCCAATCCACAAATGATAGCGAGCATGATACCTATCACGTCGTTCTTCAACTCAAAGACCGCACTGTTCCACTCATCAACTACAGCAGCACACGCACACAATCGCAGGAAAAGCTCGTAGAGAGCATCAACGATTTTATCATGTCCCCGTTGCACCTATCACCCAAATCATAAGCAGAGGTTTTTTCTCATGTTCACCGTCCAAAAGAACGCTACCAAACTCACGCTCCTACACATACCGATTGGAATCACGCTGATCAGTGGACTTGCTATCGCCTTTGGCCTTGGGACAGTCCTCAGCACACTCTCGACATACGAGGTCACCTGCAAAAAATCCTCACTCTCTCCAGGCACCGCAACATGTCATGTAAAAGGCAGTATATGGGGATTTCAGCTCAACGAAAAACGTGTCGAACAAGTGCGCGCGCTTCGAGTCGAGAAGGCTTACAATGAAGATAGCGAGCAAACGACATACACCCACTCCTTCCTCACACCACAAGGGGCCGAAGAAGTCCACGGCGTCTACACACGTGGCGAACAGTACCATAACAGCGTTGTCAGCAACTTCGCACTTTGGATGAAACAAGGTAGCGCCCCTTTTGGCTTCTCGAAGATCTCAGAGAAAAGCCAAGCTGGCATGGCTTGGTTACCTGTTCTGATTGGTCTGGGAGTGTTTATCTTCCTTGCCCGCATCATACTCGTCCGACTGGATCGCGACAAAGAAGAGTGCATCATCTCCTCATTTGGGCTATCAGGAAACAAAACAGAGACCTTGCCACTCCACTCCGTAAACAGCGCTTTCGTCGACGTGAGCACAGACAGTGATGGAGATGAGACCTACAGGATCGTCATTCAACAATGGGGCACAAATGTGCCACTGACACAATCGTACTCCTCCGGAAAGTGGGGAAAAGAAAGAGCTGCCAACGCGATCAATGACTTTCTCGCAAAGCGATGAGCAACCTGTGAATTTGTTTCGTCTTCAGATCTTCGAAGATCAGCACGCTGGCATTCTTGACCAGCTTTTTGCTCGTTTTGTGATTGAAATCCTCTCGGATATTCGCCTGTTTCTCGTAGCTACGAGCGATACGCCACTTCTTTTTCTGTCTCCTGTTTGAACCCTTTTCTCCCCTGTGCATCGCCTTTTGCAATTGCTTTCTCTTGCGCTCTTCGCGTTGCAGACTCTTCTTCTGTTCAGGAGAAAAATCATAGCTTGCATCGGTCGTTTGGGCAGGACAACACGTCCCTCGATCGATGGCTTCGACCATGTTTTCCAACTCTTGTGTCGTCCTGGTTTGCAAAACATCCAGATGCTCTTGTTTTGTCTTCAGCTCGCTTTCATCGATGGGATCGTCATAACAGAAGGACACCCAGTAACGACCATTCTTCTTTTTGACACGTATCGATTTGGGTTCTTTGAACTTTCGGTGCGTTTTGAGCACCAAAAAACCGATGTTGTTGCTCTTTGTTCCGATGAACAAACGAGTCACACCGTCCGGACAGAGTT